>Ga0194055_10004389_pt1 | contig 10574 bp, 9 predicted proteins | sample SepL449m_MetaG_FD_155482 | JGI IMG/M metagenome (GOLD analysis project Ga0194055, IMG submission 155482) | Anoxic zone freshwater microbial communities from boreal shield lake in IISD Experimental Lakes Area, Ontario, Canada - Sep2016-L442-9m | ecosystem: Environmental > Aquatic > Freshwater >... | reverse complement strand
GGCAGGCCCCGCTCCCGGGCGATCGCCTCCGCCGTCTTACCGGAGGGCTTGCGGCCCCAGGCCAGCAGGGCGGTGAGGGGGGCGCGGCGGCAGGCCGGGGCTCCCACCACCAAGCTGGCCGGCGCCAGCAGGGGCCCGAGGGTGGGGATCCGGGCCAGGGCCCGAGACGGGATGCCCAACACCTCAGCGGTGGACGGGCGTGCGTTCACGACCGAAGCAGTGACCAACCGGCCATAGTCGAGCACAGCCACCGCATCGCCGGGCCATGGCCGAGCCGCCCGCACTGCTGCGCCGCCGCGGGCTGAGCCTGCCGATCACCGCTCCGGGAGCCTCCCGGGAGCGGCTGCTGGCCTATCTGGCCCTGGTGGACCGGCCGTTAACGGCCCTGCTGGCCAGGGAGCGACTCACACCCATGGCTCCCGGGGAGTTCACCTATCGCTCTAACCCCCATCAGGTGTTGCAGTGGCAGGTGGTGCCCACCCTCACCCTGCGGGGCGAGTGGGAGGGCGAGCAGTTGGAGGTGCGCAGCACCAGTTGCCGGTTGGTGGGGCTTGGTTTCGGGATGGACTCGATTGGCTTCACCCTGGAGGCTGTGCTGGGAGCAGAGGAGAGGGGCCTGGGCGGCTGGGCGGAAGTGGGGCTCCACTCACCACGGCTGGTCGGCAACTCCATCGGCCGAAAGGTGGGAACCCTGGCCCTGGAGGCGGTGCTGGATCGGGTTGAGCGGCGGGTGGGGCGGGGTCTGCGCAACGACCTTGGGGCCTGGCTGGCTGGAGGTAAATTCTGAGCAGTTTTCTAAGGTTGGCGTTTGGATCCCTCGGCCAACTCCGCTGATCCAACCGAGGTGGCCAGCGGACGCCAGGCCCGCGACGCTGATGGTTTGCGGCGCCTGAGCGGCTGGCAGGTGCAGTGGCGAGTGGTGGATGCGCTGGTGTATCGCGAATTACGCACCCGCGTCAGCGATGTGAAGGGTGGCTTTCTAGGCGTCCTGGTGCAACCGCTCGGATTGGTAGCCATTTGGGTGATCTTCTTGACGGCCATCAATGCCCATCGAGGGGGCAGCCTGAATGTCGTTCTCTTTCTTGGTTCCGGTATTATACTGTTCACGATTTTCAGTCAAATCGTCAACAGAAGCATCACGGCGATGGAAGCCAATGAAGCGCTGCTGTTCTACAAGCCTGTCAAGCCGATTGACACGGTGATCGCCCGTACGATCAGCGAAACAGGACTCTATACCTGCTGCTTGCTTGTGATCTGCGTGGGCACCTGGATCGTGCTCGACCAAGTTTACATGAGCAACCTGGGGCTGTTCTTTTTCACCATCCTCCTGGCCGCCTGCATCGGCTTCTCGACCGGCCTGATCTTCATGACGGTCTCCCACCTGATGCCGGCATTCAAGCAAGGAGCTTTTTGGGTCCCACGCATCCTTTGGTTTCTCTCTGGCGTGCCCTTCCGGTATTGGATTTTCCCACCCTGGACGAGGGCTTTTTTCGTTTGGAATCCACTGATGCATATCATCGAATTAAACCGCAAGTCGATGAGCGATGATTACTTTACGCCCGACGCAAACCTTGACTACGCCATCATCTGGGCAATTGCATTACTGACCCTATCACTCTGGATCTACTATAATAACGAACGCAAACTTCTGACCCTATGACCCCCACCCCAGGGTTGACCCGCAATGATTGAGGTTAGCAACCTGACCAAAAGCTTTACCTATCAAGGTAAAAAAACAACTGTTTTTAGGAATTTAAACTTTAAAATCAGCACCGGCGAATCGATCGCCATCCTCGGTGCCAATGGAGCTGGCAAAAGCACGCTGCTGCGCATCCTCGGCGGAATCGATCTACCCGACAGTGGAACGATCCACACCGATAGCACCATTTCTTGGCCCGTGGGATTGGTGGGCGGATTCCAAGGGAGCCTGACCGGCCGCGAAAACGTAACCTTTGTGAGCCGCATCTATAGTGAAAAAAGAAAGGTTCCAGAGAAAGTGCGATATGTCGAAGAATTCGCCGAGCTCGGTGTGTATTTTGATCGCCCGTTTAAAACCTATTCCAGCGGCATGCGCTCCAGGGTCACCTTTGGCCTGTCGATGGCCTTCGACTTTGATGTGTACCTGATTGACGAGGTAACCGCCGCCGGAGATCAACGCTTTCGCGACAAGAGCAAACGCCTGCTGATGGAACGCAAGAAAGTAGCCGATTTTTTGATGGTGGATCACAACCTCTGGGGCCTGAAGCTGCATTGCGACCGGGCCTTTATCCTAGATGGTGGTAGAATAGAGGAATTCAGCGACCTCGATGAAGCCGTTGCCCTACACACCGAGCGGCTGCTGGCCACACCCCCACAGCGGGGGATCGAGGAGTAATTCTCGAGGCAGAACCAATGATTGATGTTGATAACTTTAATCCGCTAAATCGCTTTTTGCTGAAGAAAGATCAGCAAGAACAGATTGTTGAGAGTGAGGAAGACCTCCTAACGGATTCGAAGGTTGTGCCGATCAAACCGCCGCGGCTCCGCTCTTCGCCCTTGCCTCAGCTTTCTGTCAGCCAGCTGCTGCTGATTCCGATCGCGTTATCCGGCATTTACTTCTATGCGATTGCCCGTGATCGCTATGTGACCCGATCCGATTTTGTGATCCGCAAAGCGGAGGAGAGCGACACCAACGTTGCTGGTGCTGGCTTGGCCTCGCTGCTGGGCAGGGGCAATCAGCTCTCGCTGGAAGATGCACGCTTCCTAAAAACCTATTTGCAATCGCCGCAGGTGTTAGCCGATCTTGACCGCACCTACGATCTTGATCGGGCCTACGCCCAGGAGGGGCTCGATCGGTTTGCCGGCATGAAGCCTGGCTTATCGAAAGAGAAACGACTGAACTATTTCAAAAAGCAGGTGTCGGTGAACCTTGATGAGATTTCAGGTGCGATTGTGCTGCGCACGATTGGCCTCGATCCGAAAGCCTCATTGAATTTGAATCGCTTCATGCTGGCCAAGAGCGAACAATTTGTGAATCGCCTCAATCAGGACATCAGCCAAAAGCAACTGGGCTTTGCCGAATCAGAACTGGGCAGGGCGCGCGGCAATCTCAATCAAGCCAAGAATAGACTATTGGCCTATCAAGATTCCAACACGGTGATCGACCCCAAAGGCGAAGCCGAACTCGCCGGCCAAACGATCAGCAAACTCCAGGAAAAGCTGGTGGAATTGCGGGTGGAATTAGCCACCTTGAAGCGACAATTCAAGGATCCTACCGAGCCGGAAGTGGCGGTCGTTGCCGACCAGGTTCGGGAACTAGAGCAACAAATTCAAAAAGAACGCCGCTCCTTGGTTTCAAGCAAGGGCCGCAATCTAAACCGCAAAGCGGCAGATATGCTCAAATTGGAATCGGAAGTGAACTTTGCCACCGATTCCTATAAACTTGCTCTCACCTCCGTTGAGAAGGCTCGGATTGAGAGCAAACGCCAACAGAAATTCATGGCCCTGCTTTCGGCACCGCAACTCCCGGAAGACCCCCAAAATGACTGGCGAAGTAAGGGATTTTTCACCGTGTTGGCCAGCTGCGCGGTTGGCTTTAGCTTGACCAAATTCATCTTCGGCATGCAGGCAAGCCATCGCCAGTGAATCTGCTAAAACGCTGGACTGGCTTGCGGCTTCGGGAAGACTGGAACTGGAACGTGGATTGCCAACGGCCAATCCTGACGCTTCGCGTTCCAGCTCGGCCCGGCTGGTATCTGCTGACGGTGCACCTCCAGAGCGAGACGTTGCGCAGTTACGGCCTGATCAACGGCCAACAGGGGAGGATCCTTGTGAGCGGCAAACGCCGCCGCCGGTTGGTGCACATTGGCCAGGGTTCACAGGCGACACGCTTTGAAATTCTGGGCCTCAATGATGATCCGCAGATTGCGGTATTAAGACTGGTGCCCCAGCCCTGGTGGCGAGTGCGAAGGTTAATGGCGGCCAAGTTGCTGAGGCTTCACCCCGCCTACCGGAAAGAATCCCTGAAGGAACGGTCATTTGCACAGCGATGGCGGGATTACAACCGGCTCCTGTCGCGCCAGAACTTTGCGCTGGTGGGGTATGACGAATGGATAGAACGGGTCGAAGTGCCAGCACTGGAAGAACAGCCTCTAAAGAACCAGTTCACGTCAACAGATGCTGCTGCCAATCTTGTTTCAGTGAACTTCGCCATCTGGCTCTGGGGGCAACGGGAAAATGAACAACAATGTCAACGTACGATCGATAGTGTCAGCAAGCAAATTGCCGGAGCATTTCAGATCCTGCCCCCTGAGCAACAGTTGCTCGATGAAGATCAACATACCTGGATTGTGTTTCTGCAAGCAGGCGATCAACTGGCTCCTCAAGCACTAGCTCGCTGCAGTGCCGTGATTCAAGCCCACCCCGATGCTGGCGTCTTGTATGCGGATGAGGACAAGATCAGCCCAAGGGGAAGACGACACTCGCCCCAGTTCAAACCGGCCTGGAATCCTGATCTATTCTACAGCGACCCACACTATTCCCACTGTTGGCTGATCCGCGCCGATCTCTGCATCAGGGCCTGTGAGGCTCTGAATTCCGAAGGAGAATCGCCTGAGCTCTATAACATCGCGCTCGAGGCAACGGCCCATTGTGAGAACGACCAAATCCTCCACCTGCCCGAAGTTTTTTATCACCGCCTTGATCAACCGGGAGAGCCTCGCTCATCGAGCCACACAGCCAAGAGCCTGCAACAATTTCTTGCCCGTCACGGACAGAATACTCAGGTTTCCCATCATCGAACGGGCGGCCATCTGATTCATTGGCCCCTGCCGGATCCGCCGCCCCTGGTGAGTGTGATCATTGCCACGCGGGACCGCGGTGATCTGCTGCGCTGTTGCCTCACGTCGTTGGCGGAACATGGCCAGGGCAATCCGCCGACGGAGCTGATTGTGATTGATAACGGCAGTAGCGAACCTGAAACGCTGCACTATCTCGCCAATCTGGAGCAACAGGAGCATGTGCGTGTGCTGCGGCGTCCGGGGAAGTTTAACTATGCCGCCCTTAACAATGAAGCCGTGGCGCTTGCCCGTGGTGAGTTGGTTGCGCTGATGAACAACGATGTGGAGGCCACCCATCCCGGTTGGCTGGCCACCATGGCGGCACAAGCCCTTCGCCCGGAGATTGGTGCGGTTGGGGCGAAGCTGCTGTTCCCCGATGGCACCATTCAACATGCGGGAGTCTTGCTGGGCATTGGCGGCATTGCCGGCCACGCCCACAAATATCTGGCCGCGGAAGACGAAGGCTATCAATTAAGGCTCCATTTGGCCCATAACCTGAGCGCCGTGACAGCGGCAACGCTGGTGGTACGCAAAACTCTGTTCGAAGAAGTCGGCGGCTTTGATGCCATAAATTTCGCAGTAAACTATAATGATGTTGATTTTTGCCTGCGTCTTGCAAAGGCGGGCTATCGCAATTTATTTTGTCCGGATGCGGTGTTGATCCACCACGAATCCAAAAGCCGTGGCGCGCCCACTTCATCGGATGCGAATGAAGAATGGTACAGAGAACGGCAGGCTATGGTCAATCGCTGGGGCGCCGTCTTACAAGCCGATCCCTATTACAGCCCCCATCTCAGCCTACTGGAAGAGAATCTAACTCTCACGATTAAGATCTCAGCCACAACAGCACGAACATCTGCCTTCCCCCCTTCCTAATCAATGCCCCTCGATCTCACCGGCCAACCCCTGATCGACCGCAGTGATTTTCAACAGCTGCTTGAGGCCAACTTCTTTGGCCGCTGGAGAGAGGAAGCGATCTCGTTGCACGATAAGGGATACTGCGTGGTTAATCTCAGCAAGAGCGATTGGCTGGCGAATATAGATGAAGTTATTGAAGATCTACAGCCGCTTCTTGAAGCCGATCTCAAGCTGTGGGACTGCGGTGAAAGCGGACCACCTCGCCTGCAGGATGGCTGGATCGACCATGGCTCGATAAAAGCTCTCGCTCTAGAACCGATTGTGCTGGATCTGCTGCGGCATCTCTATGGAAGAGAACCCTTCGCCTTTCAAACCCTCAACTTTGCCGTAGGAAGTGAGCAGCACTTTCACAGTGATGCCGTTCATTTTCACAGCTATCCAAATGGATTCATGTGCGGCGTTTGGATCGCGCTCCAGGACGTGCAATCGGAGAGCGGCCCCCTGATCTATTTTCCGGGCAGCCATCGTTTGCCCTATCTCAGTGCCCGATCTCTAGGCCTAGTTCGCGATGCGGTAATGGGAGAACAGCACCCACAGCGGTTTTTTGAACCCTCTTGGCAACAGGCCGTGAGCGAGCATGCATTTGAGAAGCAGCAGTTTCTGCCGAAGCGGGGTGATCTACTGATCTGGCATGCGAATCTTTTGCATGGAGGAGAGCCGGTTCAAGATAAGACCAGCAGGCGTTGGAGCCAGGTAAATCATTATTTCTTTGCCAATTGTCTCTACACCACTCCAATGCGTAACTTCGCCTCAGAGGAGGGAGGCACCTACCTGCGCAATCCTTTCGATATCGCCAAAGGTACTCAGCGTTTCGACCACGTGGAATGGCAAGACTTAAACCCGACGCTGAGCAAGGTATAGTTCATATTAGTTGCGCCAATCGCAGGAAGTTGGCCCATTGCCACCGTTAATGCCATGAACAAGAAAGGTCGGCGCCTGAAACGCTATTTCGGCCTGCGGCGAGAGGCCGTCATCGCCTGGAGCGGCGGGATTGAACATCTTCTGCCCGGCATGATATCCGGCTGGGTTGTGGCGAAAGACGTGCCACTCCAAGATGTGCGCCTGCTCGTGGGCCCCCACCTGATTGCCCGAGCAGAGATCAACCAGCCTCGCCCAGACGTTTGCCAAAGCCTCGGGTGGCAGGGAACACCTGGATTTTCTCTCCTGCTGCCCGCGGAACTCCCGCCCGTGGACTGGCGGCCGACGCCACGCCTGCTGGCCCTCAGCGCCGATGGCAGTCAGCGGGTGGAGCTGACGCTGAGGAGCCAGCCTGATCAGACCGCCGACCTCTTGAAAAGGTTATTGCAGAGCGAACTGCTGGGGCTGGAAGGCCATGTTGATGGTCTGCTGCTGGGAGCGCTGAGGGGCTGGGCCGGCCGGCGTGGACAGCGGCAACCAGCCCAAATCTGGCTCCAGGCTGCTGGACAGGAGCCGAGACCCTTGATCTGCGATCAATGGCGCGATGGCCTGCAGGCGAAGGGTCTGCCGGAGAGGAGCGGCTTCCATCTCAATCCGCAGGCCCTGCCCCAAAGCTGGGGCGGACTGGAGGTGTGGTGCAGTTTTGATGAACAGGGCCACTTCCGCTTACCCCAGGAGGAGAGGGTGGTGCTACCAGCCGTGGGAAGTGAGGTGATGCAGTCGATCCAGACCAATAGCTTGATCGAGGTGGAAAACCACCAACCTATGCAGGAGTGGTTACCAGGTGTACCAGAGGATCTGAGACACCATTGGCAATCCCTCGAACACTTTCGGCTCTATCTCGACAAGATTGAGCAGGAACTGGATAGGCGAGACAAAAAGCCGCAACCGGCGGAAAAAAAATCGATGCTGCCCAAATGGTGGCCACGCCTGCTTGGTGGAGATCGCTAGGAACGCCTGGCGCGCTCCAGAAGGGCGCTCGCCCTTTTCAAGCTGGCGGCATAGGCGCTGAGCAACGCCTGGGTTTGCAAGCTTGGATCTGGCATCGCTGCTGGCAACTCGGACAACACTTCCACCGCGAGCGCCTGGGGGTTGGGGGCGGTAGGGAGCACGTCGGGGTTAAGCCGAACCATCAGACTTTGGGCCCGTTGCAATTGCTCCAGCTGAGCCTGGGCGAGTTGATCACCGGAGCGGGCCTTGAGAAAGTAATGCTCCAGTTCCTCCTGCGCCTGGTGGAGCTGCTCGAAGGTCATGTCCGCCTCCTCCCGCGCCTGCCGCAGCTGCGTTTCCCTGCTGACCAGACGTTGCTCTAGGTCCGCCAATTGCGTTTCAAACTGCTGACGCAAGGCATCCAGATCCTGTTCGTGGGCGCTCGCCTGGTCAGTCTTTAGCCGCCGCTGAAGCTGGGCTCTGCGATCAGCCGATGCCGAGCGCTCCACAAAAGGAACATGCCAAATGAGTCAAAAAAATACTAGGAGTAACGGGCCTGACGAATCAACACACCCGCCTATCTAATCGTCGGCGGACAAGGGTCTGAATCTCGGCCGCCTGCGCACGTTGCAAAGGCGGATGGGTGAACAGACTTGACCTTGATGCCCCTTCTGCAGCAGTCTTAACGATCAGCCGCTCGTCGGGCGATGCCTAGATTGGATTGGTGGAGGCCGCGCCGCAAGGCTTCCGAACACGACAGTGGCAAGCTGCTGCAGGGATCGCTCGAGCTAATCACCCCGACGCTCCTCTCGGGCTGGGTGTTTCATCCGCGGGACCTGCTGTGTGAAGTGCGCCTGGTGAGCGGCACCAAGCTGATCAACTCGTCTCCGATCGACGTTGCTCGCCTAGATGTCTGCGAGCATCTAGGTCGCAATGGCAGCTTCGGTTTCAACCTCGCCCTGCCGGAGGCCTTTCCGGATCCCCTGCCCAGTGAACCGCTGACCGTGCTGGCTCTGAATGCCGACGGTTCCTGCCGTCACGCTTTGTTCCAGATGGGTTCCCAGGCTGGGGCAACGGAAAAGCGCTTACGGGCTGCCCTGGCCCCAGCAATGCGCGGGCTGCAGGGCCATTTTGATGGGCTTAGCCCCGATAGCCGAGAGCTGCAGGGCTGGTGTAATTCACCCAACGGCGGCGTTGCCACCGTCTGGCTTCATGCCGAGGGGGGGATCCCGCCTAGAGCGTTTCGCTGTTCGGTCCATCGGCCCGGCATGCAGGCCCAAGGGCATGTGGACAACTGCGGCTTCGTCCTGCCCTTGCACGACTGGCCTGAAGTAGCAGGCCATATGGTTTGGGCCAGCTTCGATGAGGCCGGGGAACTCCGGCTGCCCCAACCAGCACCAGTGCGCATACCACAGATCGGTCCTTCGTTATCACCAATGCTGCAGGCACAACCGATTACGGCGGAAAACGAAATGCAAAACTCCATCTTGCCTTCGCCCATCTCTGAGATGCCGACGGAATTCCAGGCACACTGGCAGGCGCTGGATGATTTCCGCAACCTCATTGACCGACTTGAGCTACAGGAACAGCAGGATGAACAGGCTACCTATTTGGAGATCCTGGAAGCCTCTCCAGAGAAAAGTTCCCTTCCTAAGAAACGCTCGGCACGCTTCAGGCTGTGGCGATAACCCTCCAGCAGGGCCATCACCTGGATCGGCGGAGAGATGGGGACTCCCGTGGTTATCCCCTTCAGAGCAGCCATACGTTGCAGGAGTGCCGCGGCACGCTGAAACTGCAACTGTTGGGCATCCATTAGCTGGCGGCCGTGCTGGGTTTGCAGGAAGTAGTGCTCCAATTCCTCCTCCGTCTCATGCAGGGCGCCCAGCAGGTGTTGGTTATCCTCGCGGACCTGCTCCAGATTGGCGCTGTCGCGTTGCAGACTTCCTCGCAGAGTTCCCAACTCCTTTTCCAGATCAACTTGCTGCTCCACCATTAACTTCTGTTCCCGCTTGCCCTGGAAGTCTGTTTCGGCCTGGAGTATGCGGAGCCGTTCAAGCTCGATCTCCTTGCCGAGCAGGCTCTGCAGGCTCTCCTCAAGGCGGATGTGAGACACCCGAAGCTGATCCTTCTGGGAGTCGACCAAGGCCTCTTGGGCGACGTGGTCGTTCTGGATCTGCTCCAGTTTGATGTGATCTGCCCTGCGTCGCTCCTCGCATTCCCCCAGCCCCTTGCGCAAAACCTGCGCCTCCTGCTCAAGACGGTCGAGACTCTGAATTTTTTGCCGCTCTGAATAAAAAAGCTGCTCCAGTTCGGTGTGGAGATCCTCCAGTTCCTGCTGCTGCGCGACGTGTGCCTGATCCACCTCCTGGAGCTGTCGGCGGAGGTCTAGAACCATTCGATCGCTGGCCTCTAGAGCCTGTTGGACGTGCAGACTTCTCTCTGTCTCGACGGACAGTCGGTTGTTCGCTTCCTCGAGCTGCTGCGCGCGGCTCTCGAGTTCGGCTAGAAAGCTCTTCTCCTGTTGGGCGGCCAGCTGCTCCAGCAGCTGTTGATTTTGCTTGTGCTGCCCCAGTTCTGCCCGCAGCGTATCCACCTCCCCCTCCTGCTCCGTCAGGTGCCGGCGTAGATCGGCGGCCAGGCGTTCGCTGGCCTCCAGAGCCTGTTGGCTCTGCCGGGTTCTCTCTGTCTCGACGGACAATCGGTGAGTCGCCTCCTCGAGCTCCCGTGCGCGGCTCTCTAGTTCGGCTCGAACGCCCTTCTCCTGCTGGGCGGCCTTCTGATCCTGCTGCTGGCGACTCTCGTGTTGCTCCGCCTCATCGTGGAGGGCATCGAGAAGGGCTTCCACAGAGCTGGACTCCCGCAACCGGAGCGCGTATTCGCTGTCCGGGGGAGATCCACCCAGATCACTGGATAGTTCCAGATCCAGGTAGGCATCGAGTAAGGCTGGCCGCTCCCGGAGGAGCGCCAGCGTGATCAAAGCCTGAAGGGGAG
>Ga0194055_10004388_pt1 | contig 10575 bp, 10 predicted proteins | sample SepL449m_MetaG_FD_155482 | JGI IMG/M metagenome (GOLD analysis project Ga0194055, IMG submission 155482) | Anoxic zone freshwater microbial communities from boreal shield lake in IISD Experimental Lakes Area, Ontario, Canada - Sep2016-L442-9m | ecosystem: Environmental > Aquatic > Freshwater >... | reverse complement strand
GCTATTTTCCTTCCGGCGTTAATCAAACATCGATCCCAATGGAAGAGCATTAGCAAAAAATCTTGGGCCGGACTCATCTTTATTGCAATATTTGGATCGGCAATTGCCACCCTATTGATCACAGAAGCCTATCGGACGGGTTCACCCTTACTAACGGCCCTGCTTCAGAAGACACAACCGATCTTTACAGTTATCTTGGCGGGGATATTCCTGAAAGAGCAAAGGCGACCATTCTTTTGGCCACTGTTTGCTTTGGCACTAGGGGCGACTTATCTTTTGGGATTTGGATTCGAAAAAGTTACAGGATCGCCTGAGATTGTCCCCGTTCTCTTTGCTTTGGGTGCAGCAGCAATTTGGGGCACGTGCACGGTTGTTGGTCGAATAGCCTTACGAGATATGACACCCTCCGTCGTGGCCGGTTGGCGATTCATGATTGCCTTGCCATTCTTGCTTACATTGGCGGTTCGCGATGGCTCCCAGTCGGTTGGTTCGCATATTGACTGGAATTCACTTTGGCCGGTGTTGCTGATCATTCTGTTGCCTGACGCACTAGGGATGTTGCTTTATTACACGGGATTGAAGCGAACTCCGGCATCGCTTGCGACGATTGCCGAACTCGCTTTTCCGGCTACTGCCCTATTGTTATCGCTACGAGACCCGAAACTTGCCTTAAATGTTGGGCAATGGGTTGGCTTGGTTGTACTCTTTGTATGCCTTCATCTGATTCAAACTTCGCGAAGCGTTACGGTTACAAAACCAAAGTAATCCCCAACTATTATTGGGTTCTGCTAATCTATGCTTAACCATGAAGCCATCTGTTCCTCAGAAAGTTGTTGCGTTTAACGAAAAACTTGCGACCTCCATTACCAGCGGAGTTTCCACGATGTGGTGTGCGTATATATTTGCCTGCTTGGCACTTTATGGGGCTACAGGAGTGAACTGGCACAATGCTTTCGCTATTGTTTCCTGGATTAGTCAGACCTTTCTTCAACTGGTTCTGTTGTCGATCATCATGGTCGGACAAAAGGTTAACTCTTCTGCTTCCGATCAGCAAGCGAAGGAAATGCATGACACGGTCATGAAGAGCCATGTTGAACTTCAGCAAATGATGGTCGAGCTACAGACCATTGTTAGCGAAATGAACACGCTATGCCAGACGAACGATCCGAAGAAGTGGTAACACCATCTCATCGTTCAGGTCCATAAACAAAGCACAACTTTCCCACCAACTCTCAGTTCTCGTAGTATTCTCACCTTGATCTCATGAAAAATCGCTTTTTACTCCTTCTTAGTCCCCTGGCATTAGGGCTGGCGCTTCCTGCCTATTCCTATTTTCAAGATCAAACCGGTTGGATTACTTTGTTCAATGGCAAAAATCTTTCGGGATGGACTCCAAAAATACGAGGTCATAAGGCGGGAGAAAATTTTGCCAATACATTCAGGGTTGAAGATGGGGTGTTGAAGGTCAGTTACGATCAATACGATGGGAAATTTAATGAGCGATTTGGTCATCTGTTCTATCGACAGCCTTACTCTCACTATCGATTTCGACTTGATTACCGATTTGTTGGCGAGCAGGCTCCTGGTGGTCCTGGATGGGCGTGGCGAAACAGTGGAGTGATGATTCATGGTCAAACTGCGAAGTCAATGGAATTGGATCAAGATTTTCCCGTCTCGGCGGAAGTTCAACTTCTTGGAGGACCTGAAACAGGTAACCGGTCAACCGGAAACCTTTGTACGCCGGGCACAAACGTTGTGATGGATGGAAAGCTCATCACTCAGCACTGCACCGATTCGCGATCAGATACTTTTCGTGGCGACCAGTGGGTTCACCTTGAGATTGAGGTCAATGGCAATGGAATTGTTCGACACTCGATTAACGGCAAAGAAGTATTTTCGTACGAACAAATTCAATATGACCCGAAAGACAAATACGCAAAGCCGATGATCAAGGATGAAAAACTCCAAATCTCGGGCGGATCGATTTCACTTCAATCCGAGAGTCATCCGGTTGAATTTCGCAATATTCAAATTAAGCCAATTACTTAAGGATATCGCCTTGCTCAGACAAGAGCCAGACTAGGGCTGCGGTTGCAATTGCTCCGAATTCGAGTTCGCGAGGATGAACATTTTCAATGACATCGTTTCGTGAGTGGTGGACATCAAAGTATCGTTGACCATCGGGATTAAGCGAGAAGAGGGTGGTTCCCAGTGCTTTGAGTGGTCCATTGTCAGCATCGGCCCCACCTGGTACAAATCGATCGATGCCGAAGTCCCTGAGGATTGGCTCCCAGGCTCGAACTTTCTCTAGCTTTTCTTGGGACACTCCAAAGGTTCGAGGCATAAATCCGCCCATGTCTGACTCCATAGCGGCAAAGTGGGTTTCGGATGCTTTTGAAGCGTACTCAAAGTAAGCCTTTGCCCCGCTTCCGCCTTGTTCTTCGTCCATCCAGGCAACAACTCGGATAGTTCGTTTTGGTTTGAGGCCAAGGGATTTGATAAGTCGAAGGGCTTCCATCGCGTGAACGACACCAGCTCCATCGTCATGGGCACCGCGTCCGAGGTCCCAGCTATCGAGGTGGCCTCCCATGCAAATGACTTCATTTGGAAATTCGGAACCCTTGATTTCGCCGATCACGTTGGCCGAAGGGGCATCGGGGAATTTCTTGCAATTGAGAACCAAGCGGACTTTTGTTTTTCCTCGTTTAAGTGCGGCGGTTAGCTTGTTTGCAGATTGAATTCCGAGTGCAGCGGCAGGGATTTTCTTGCCTTCTCCATAGCGCATTGCTCCGGTATGAGGCGCGTCATCGGTTGCCAATGTCATTGATCGGACGAGGACGGCAACGGCTCCAGATTTTGCTGCCGCAGTGGCTCCTCCGACTCTTTGATCGTTCGCTCCACCGTATCCTGATCCTGAGGCATTGGTATTAGTGTCGAAGGGTCGATTAAAGAAAACGATCTTGCCTTTTCCTTTATCACCAAGGGCTTCCGATTCCTTGAGGGAGTGAACCTCGATGACCTCAGCTTCAATTCCCGAGTGAGGAGTAGCCACGCTTCCACCAAGGGCACAAATGGACAATTTTATTGTGCCATCCATGACCGCATTCTCACCCGTGCCGCGGGTCCAATGGGGGACCATGCAGGCGATTTCTGAAACATTCGTTGCCCCCATTTTTGTCAGGTTATTTTTGACCCAAATGACTGACTTTGCGGCGCCAGCAGACCCACTAACCCGAGCTCCAACGTTTACAGTTAAGTCTTTGAGCATGGAATATGCGCCTAGCTCGGCAAGACCCTTTTTTTGAATAGCTTTTATTGTTTCTTCAACAGATTGAGGTTGGACAGAAATTGCTAAGGCAACGACAAATGAGAACATTTCGCTAGATTACTCTTAACTTCCGAATTGAGTTCTCACTCTATAATGAAGTTTATGCTTGCCTGCCTTTTACTGGTTGCAATTCAGTTACCCGTTATAGTGTCCGTGACGCCACTGGGGACCCCTGAATACAAAGAGCCGCAGGTGGCAATTGAAAATGATGGACACGTTTACGTGTCATACGGAATGGGAAATGCGGTTTACGTTTCAGTTTCGAGCGATATGGGAAAGACCTATGGTAATCCAGTTAAAGTTGCTGAATCCGGGAATCTATCGTTAGGAATGCGCCGGGGACCGAGGATTGCCGCCCATAAAGGAAAAGTAACCATAACGGCCGTATATGGTGAAAAGGGGAAAGGTGTGGACGGAGATATTTTGACTTTCTGTTCGAAAGATTACGGAAAAACATGGACGTCAGGGGGGAGAGTTGATGATGTCAAGGGAGCTGCGCGTGAGGGACTTCATGCGATGGCCGTCGGCCCGGATGGGACACTCGCGTGTTCGTGGCTGGACCTACGCACCAAAGGGACGAAACTTTACTTGGCAATTTCGAAAGACAATGGTGCTTCGTGGTCCAAGAACCAATTGGTATACGAGTCGCCCAGCGGTTCTATCTGCGAATGTTGCCATCCATCACTCGCCTATGATGCGTCAGGTCGCCTCAACATCATGTTTCGGAATTCGCTGAACGGGGCCAGGGATATGTATGCAATGTTCACGAATAATGGGATTGAATTTAGTACGCCTACGAAACTTGGAACGGGTAGCTGGTTGCTGAATGCTTGTCCAATGGACGGAGGGACGATTTTTGCGGGCGAATCAAGTGCTATGGGCGCAATTTGGAGACGAGAAAATACAATTTACTACTTCATGAATGGCAATGATCTTGGCGAACTTGCTTTGGGACAAGGCAAGCAGCCGTCAGCCACAATTGGCGGGGAGGGAGATATTTATGCCATTTGGGAAGGCACGAGTGGAATTATTTCGGTAAAGCTGGGTGACCCAGCCAATGTTGTTTCTACTCAAGGAACCGATCCCGTTGTTTCGTCTTCACCTGATCGAAAAATAGTCTTTGCAGCATGGGCAAATGGTGGGATTCAGGGGATTCGATTAGCTAACTGATCAATTGGATAATAGTTTTGCTAACGCATCTTTGGCTTTAGAAGGACTAAATCCGGCTGGACCCTGGCCACCTCGATAAGCAATCTTGCCTTCTTTATCGATGATGAAAATTCGGTCAGGCCATCCGTCGTAGGCTTTGCTAATCTTGTCATCCATGCCGTCAATAACAATTGGAAGCTTGAGTCCCAAGTCCTTTCGAAGCTGCTCAGCAGCTTTTTCACGATCCGCGAAAATCTTATGTTTGGCGATGAGAATTCCGTCCTTTTCGTTATCAGGAACTTGCCAGCCGTCGGTAGGATGGGCCTCCGTAACGTAAACCATTCGGAAGTCGGCTTTCTTTTTGTCTTGCTCGAACCAACTGTTGAGCTCGGCCACGTGGGACCTAAACGGAGGTCATGTACAGCTACCAAAGATGAGAATGGTGATGTGCTTTGCTTTGTTTGAATTAAGGTCAAACGAATTCTTCGACTTAAGAATCTTTGCGACCACGACAGGTGCCACAGAACCCTGGACCGGAGCGTTGTCAGGGCGCCCTTGAAATCCAAACACGGTTAGGGCAAGCACTATCATATTTGTTATGACTTGAATTGTATCTCAATGACGCTACTTGATTGGTTTTGGGTTAAGCTTCTGGCTCATGAGCGCACTTCTCATCGCGGTTCTTTCAATCATGGCTCCCAATGCAAATCCTACGGTGGTTAACCTTCAGTGCGAATACGCAACACGACCATTAGCCGTTGAAACGGCATTGCCTCGACTGAGTTGGAATACGCAGTTCGCAGGAAAGAACTGGAAACAGTCAGCCTATCAAATCTTGGTAGCGTCAACTTCTGATAATTTGACAAAGGACAAAGGAGACCTTTGGGACAGCGGGAAAATCCTTAGCGACGAAAGCATTCAGATCGAATACAAGGGACAGGAATTAGAATCACGGAAGCGTTGCTTTTGGAAAGTACGGGTTTGGGACAGGTCAGGAGTTGCTTCGAGTTGGAGCAAACCCCAAGAATGGGAAATGGGACTTCTGCAGCCTGCCGACTGGGTTCGCAGCAAATGGATTGGGATGCAAGGTTCGGATGAAGGAAGTCCAGCACCGTATCTTCGGAAGAATTTCACTTCTCAAGGAAAAATCGTTAAGGCGAGGCTTTATGCGAGTGGATTAGGATACGCGGAGTTAAGCATCAACGGAAGCAAAATCGGTGCTGCGACAGAACGTGACCCTGGTTATACGAACTTTGATAAGCGAACCTTGTATGTTGCCCACGATGTTACATCTTCGATAAAGTCAGGCTCAAACGCCATTGGAGTCATTCTTGGTACCGGTTGGTATGATGTTCACGATCGAGCCACTTGGCGGTTCGAGAAAGCGCCTTGGCGCGGTCGTCCTCGGGTTCGCCTGACTCTGTTTATTGACTATGATGACGGACGATGTGAGACGGTTGTCAGCGATGAAACATGGCAATGCTCGAAGGGTCCTATCCTCATGGATGGAATCTATACGGGTGAAGTTTATGACGCTCGGTTTGAGGTTCCTGGTTGGGATACGGCTGGATTTAACCAATTGGCATGGACTCGGGTCGGGCTACCTCCGATTCCCAAAGGAGTGATGAGGGCACGAGCATGTCCTCCCGTTGTTGTTGCCCAAACGATCAAGCCCGTCTCAATTAAGGAGCCAAAGCCTGGAGTTTTTGTCGTGGACTATGGACAGAACTTTGCCGGACACACACGTTTGAATCTGAAAAATGCTCCGGCTGGGACAAAAGTAACCATGCGTTACAGCGAAAAACTGGACGACAAAGGCATGATTGAGCGGTCAGAAATCGAGAAATTCATGACCAAGGAGACGCCGATTCAGCCATTTCAAACGGATGTCTACATTGCTAAAGGTGGAGCCAAAGAGAGTTGGGAGCAACGCTTCTCTTATCAGGGATTCCGATACATGGAAGTTACGGGCTTTCCGGGAAAACCGTCCAAAGAAAATTTTGACGGTCGATTTGCGCATACGGACTTAGAGTCAGCGGGCGACTTCTCGTGCTCGAATGAATTGCTCAACAAAATACAAAGTGCGACACGTTATGCATATTTGAGCAACGCACAGAACATTCCGACTGACTGCCCGCAACGCGAGAAGAACGGATGGACGGGCGATGCACACTTGGCTTGCGAAGCGGGATTGATGAACTACAAGTCAGCGTCGTTTTATACCAAGTGGCTTGATGATTTCGCCGACGACCAACAGAAAGATGGTCGATTTAGCCTGATTATTCCCAGCGGTGGTTGGGGACAAGGGGCTTGCCACCCGTCGTGGGACAGTGCGTTTGGGATTATCGCGGATGACATGCTCAAGTATCAAGGGGACTCTCGCCTGATTACGAAGCATTACGAGCACCTCAAGAGATACGTTGACTATTTGTATTCTCAGACAAAGAACGACGTGGTGCCGTTTGATAGCTTGGGTGATTGGTTGCCTTGGAAGACCGAGACTTCGAGTCAACTGACATCCACTGTGATGCTGTTTATTGATGCGAAGATTGTGGCTAAGGCGGCTCGGCTAAAGGGTTTGGAGGCGGATGCGGCTCAGTTTGAAGGAATTGCTGCACTCGTGAGGACAGGATTGAATCGGGACTTCTATCAACCAGCAAAGTTCTCCTCGATGACTCAAACCGCTTTGTCTTTGGCGGTTTATTTTGACATTGTGCCCTCGAATCAAGAGAAGGCAGCATTTGATGCGCTGGTAGCCAACGTCGAAACGCAAGGTCACATTGATACGGGAATCATCGGCGCGAAGTATGTTCTCCGGGCGTTGTCGGAAAATGGTCGGACGGACTTGGCTTATAAGTTGGTTGCACGAAAGGCGCAACCGGGCTGGGGATGGTGGATCGAGCAGGGAGCGACGACCCTATGGGAAGATTGGAAGGGCGAGTCTTCGTTGAACCACATCATGTTTGGAGATGTGAGCAACTGGTTCTTTCAATGGATTGCGGGAATCGGATTGGATCCGAACACTTCAGCGTTTAAGCACATTTTGATTCGACCTCAACCGGTTGGTGACTTGACGTGGGCGAAGGCTACGGTTAATTCGCCATACGGGATGATTTCATCTTCATGGAAGAAGGATGCCAAGGGTTTCCATCTGGATGTCACGGTTCCGGCGAATACGACCGCAACGGTGACGTTGCCGGGTTCGGGTGAGAAGAAGGAGATTGGGTCGGGGACTTATTCGTTTGACGTGGCGAAGTAGGAATCTAGCTGGAAGTTGAGAGTTTGGAGTTTGGAGGGAGGAATTTCTTCCAATATTCGAGCGGTTCTGACCAGTCAGACCACGTTTCGGGCGTCCAGGTTTCACCGCTTTCAAGGTACTGCTCGAAGGTCATATCCGCCTCTTCAAGGACTGCCATTAGGGCGTTTCGCTTAGGGAGCTCGGATTTATACTGAACATATTGAGCAATAAAGGTCCGTTCTTGCGGCAGTAGGTAGCGGTGTCCGAAATTCAATGATCTTGGGCAAAAGAACGATGGATTTAGGGTTTGTTTGTCCAAGATAATATCTCTCGCTATAGCAGCAACGAGATAGTAACGGAACCCGATATCATCAAGGAAGCCCCATGGTCCCCAATTGTTTTCCCAACGCTTCGTGTCCAGGGCAACGTCCATCCAGTTTTGATCCGTTTCGCTGGCACGGGCTTTTACACGTTCCTCTTTTGATCCATATCCGTCAATAACTTCAGCTTCGATCCACGAAACACCACCACTTCGAGTTACGTGGCGGAACAGGGAGTTTAGTTTTACGATAAGTTCTTCTCTGGTTAGTCCTTCCAGCATTTTCGACCTCTCAGTGGTAAGACTACCAAAAACAAAGTCCTGAGCCACATTCGACAATTTTTGTGAATCCTCGGGAAACGATTTTTTCTCAGTGGCTATTCTCACAACAAACGTTTTAGGAGAAAGTCGGCATTTCCGAGACATCGAATTCACATCATTTCGGGGCCTACAGGTGGTTTTGAACGTAATGCTCACCAAGGACGTCCGCACCAAAGTCGCCGTCGAAGTCCCGCCAAACGGCGTGGATATGATTTGCATCGGTTTGGGTGTTGTCGAATTCGATGAGGAACTTAGAGCCTTGGACTCGGTAGTAGTGTCCTACTCCTGGCTTCGTGCCTCCCATCCAGGCGAAGACCACTGAATCTGGTTCGACTCGGCTCAGTCGTCTCTTCATTTCTGGGGTCGATTGGCCGTCAGCATACGTTTTGATGAGGTTCATCAATATCTTTTTTTGAGAAACATTTAAGGCACTGTATGCAACTCCTGCTTTTTCTTGAATTGCGGCTTTGCGAGAACTGCTCGTGATTACGTCAGCAGGTGCGGCACCAGGCAGTACGGCTGCTTTTAGTTGCTCGGGAGTCAATGAGTCGAGAAGCTGGAAACCAAGGTCTTCTTCAGTTGGAAGGGCTCTCAATCCTTCCTTCGGACCGGACCTTACGACTGCCGGGTTTGAGCCGAAGAATTGCGGGGTCGATGATATGAGGGCACCGTTTTTGAACGTAAAGTTGAGCGAAACATGGTGGCCTTCATATCGCCAGCCCCATGCCTCTTTGAGGCTCGGTTGACCAAAAAAGGTGAACGTGTAGAGTCGCTTGTCTCGCCCAGGATTTTTGTTTTCTAAATCGTAAAGAACGTCTTCGAGGCTTTTGATGATTTCGGTCTTTTTATAGCCAGATTCGCCAAGAGTTGCCTTCAGTAGTTCTGATGCCAGAGCAGATTGTTCTGGCGTCATCTCTCCGAGGTTGATGCCTTCTCTGGTCGCGGGCACATATCTCCAGTTGGTTCGGTAGGCATCGTCAAATGGTTTGACTGCCTTGCTTCGCTGTTGAGCGGTAAGCGAACTCAGAAACCGAGTAGCCAGAACAGCTTGCGGAGGTGTTCTCGTAATCTGCCCCACCGCAACCGACATCAACACCACTCCACCAACAAATGCCCAACGACTCATGCTGACATTATAGATTAGTTGTGCTTCAATGAGGGTGATATTCAAATTGATGAAAAATAGTGCATCGTTAACCGTTGAACCGATTGGGTTTGTCCACTGTGCTAAACAGCTCAAATTTGAGGCGCCACATCAGCCGGATTCGGGTTCGGGCGAAACTAATACGATCGTGCTCTTACCCGGAAAGCAATTTGAATTTGCTCTCGAGGATTTAGCCGGGTTTGATCGAATTTGGTTGGTTTGGTGGTTTGACAAGAATAAGACTTGGCGTCCACGTGCGATGCCACCACGTGGACCGGCAAAGCGCCGAGGAGTATTTGCTACCCGATCGCCACACCGACCCAATCCTATTGGGCTCACTTGTGTACCTTTGATTTCCGTAGACGGTTTGACGTTAACGGTTGGTGCCCTTGACTTGATGGACGGAACTCCTATCTTGGATATCAAGCCGTATCTCTCGACGGTGGATGCTTTTCCAGAAAGTAGCTTAGGTTGGGTTGGCGAGGTGGAAGAACTAATCGCCGCATCTCCTCGGTTTGAAATCCAGATTTCTCCCTTGGCAGCTCAACAACTGGAATGGCTTAGAGCGAACTGGAACATTGAATTTGCCGAGACAGCGTTTGCCAAACTCGCCATTGATCCGATGCCCCATCGAACCCGGCGGATTTTGCGCATTGAGGATCGTTATCGAATTGCGTGTGGACCGTGGAGAATGTACTACCGAGTTGTCTCGCAAACTGTCGTGATTGATGAGATCCAAAAGGGTTACTCCGATGAATCGTTGGTCCTGCCCGGCCATGAAAAGATCATTGATCGAGAAGCACAAATTGAGTTTGCAAAGACGAACTTTTCGGGTACGGTTTGACTGCGATGTCCACGAGCCGAGACCGAATATTGGAGCGAGTAAAGGCGACGGCGAGTGTTTCGTCTCATCCAGAACCGGCCCTTCCTTCTCGATTTGATGATTCCAATCTTTGGGTCGCGTTCGAAACCTACTTAGTTGCGCTTGGCGGACGAATTATTAGCCGTGATGAGCTCGAACTTACTTTGGCGAAACGATGTTTTGTCGAACCAGCCGCCGCCACTATTCTTGGAAT
>Ga0194055_10004387_pt1 | contig 10577 bp, 9 predicted proteins | sample SepL449m_MetaG_FD_155482 | JGI IMG/M metagenome (GOLD analysis project Ga0194055, IMG submission 155482) | Anoxic zone freshwater microbial communities from boreal shield lake in IISD Experimental Lakes Area, Ontario, Canada - Sep2016-L442-9m | ecosystem: Environmental > Aquatic > Freshwater >... | reverse complement strand
ACGGTGAATCATCAGGCAATAAAAAGCGTCGTCGTGGTGGTCGAGGTAAATCTCGTTCCGGTGGCGGACCAGCGTTGCGTGGACCAGAGGTAGATGCAGAGATCATCGAGCGTCGCAAAGGCCGCGAACGCAATGGCCGTCCAGTTGGTCGGTACCAAATGTGTGTTCAAGTTCGTGACGGAGTCACCCAGGTAGCGGTCATGGAAGGCCGCAGCCTGATGGAGCACTATGTCAGTCGTCCATCAGATGATGTCGGTCAGATTCACGGAAACATCTACCACGGTCGAGTGCAGAACGTCCTTCCCGGTATGGAAGCTGCATTTGTTGACATCTCAACGCCGAAAAATGCCGTGTTGTACCGCGGTGATGTTCAGTACGACCCAGAAGATGTTGAAACAAAGGACACTGCTCGCATTGAGCACATCTTGCGTTCCCGTCAGATGATTTTGTGCCAAGTCACAAAGAACCCCATCGGAGCCAAAGGTGCTCGCCTCACGCAAGAAGTGTCGCTTCCCGGTCGGTTCGTTGTGTTGATTCCGAATTCAAAGACCTACGGAATCTCAAAGCGCCTTGCCGATACAGAACGTCGTCGTTTGCGTCACATTCTTGACCGCGTCAAGCCTGCGCATCATGGTGTCATTGTGCGCACCGCAGCAGAACATGCAACTGAGCATGAACTCACTGCCGACATGACTCGTTTGCTTGAAGAGTGGGCCAAGATTGAAGAAGCAGCCGCTAAGTCAACGGGTCCTGAATTGCTGTATCGCGAACCAGAACTTGCAGTTCGAACCATTCGTGAAGAGTTCAACGCTGAATACCGTAGTGTGCTCATCGACGATTGGACTCTGTACGAAGAAGTCTATGGATACGTGTCGGCATTTAACCCAGAACTTGCTGATCGAATTGAATTCTTCGATCGCGAAGTAGAGCCCATCTCGTTGTTTGAAACACAACACATTCATGAGCAATTGCACAAAGCGTTGGACCGCAAGGTGTGGTTGCCATCGGGTGGCTCACTCATCATCGAACACACAGAAGCCCTCACGGTCATCGACGTGAACACCGGCAAAAACGTCGGTACGTCAAACCTTGAACAAACTGTCTTCCAGAACAACTTGGAAGCAGCCGAAGAGGTTGCTCGTCAGTTGCGTCTGCGTGACATTGGCGGAATCATTGTTATTGACTTCATTGACATGGAGATCAAAGACAACCGCCGCAAGGTCATTGATTCTTTCCGTCAGGCCCTCAGCCGTGACAAGACTCGTACTCAGGTGTTCGACATTTCAGAGCTTGGTCTCGTCGAAATGACGCGCAAACGAATCGGGGAGGGCTTGTCCACGGCCTTTGCCATCGAGTGTCCAGAATGTGCCGGCCTCGGTTTCAAGGTCGATTTCGGCCTTCTCAACTAAGAAATTTCTCCAATCCCCCTAAAACATTGGTTCGGCGATTGTCGTAACCCCATCCCGCAGATAGGTTTAACCCCGCTATGTACGCAGTAATCGCCTCAGGTGGCAAACAAGAAAAAGTCTCTCAGGGCCAAAAGGTCCAGCTTGAGCTCTTGCATGTCGAAGACGGTACCGAGGTCTCCCTCATACCCGTTCTCCTCGTTGATGGCACCACGGTGCTCTCGACTCCCGACCAGTTGAAGGGCGCATCTGTCAAAGGACGCGTCATCGGCACCGAAAAGGGAGTGAAGATCAACGGCTTCACGTACAAAAAGCGCACCAATCAGCGTCGTCGCTTTGGTCACCGCCAGCAATATTCTCTTGTTGAAATCACATCCATCGCGAAAGGCTGATCAACCATGTCAAAGACTAAGGGCGGCGGTTCTACACGTAACGGCCGCGACTCAAATGCACAACGACTTGGCGTAAAGGTGTTCGACGGAACACTCATTACAGCGGGCACCATTCTTATTCGTCAACGCGGCACTCGTACCCATCCAGGTAAGAACGTCGGCATTGGTAAAGACGACACATTGTTCGCAATGGTTAACGGAAACGTAAAGTTCGGCGAGCGTAAAGGCCGCAAAATTGTTGACGTTCTTCCTATTGAGCCAGTTGCTGAATAACTAAGTCCGACATATTTTTCAAAAGGCACACCTTCGGGTGTGCCTTTTGCATTGACGGGGCCTAATTGCCAGCGAGCAACGTGTCGATGCCTTGAGGCAACTTGTCTGCTGGGTAATCAAGAAGAGTGACGGCTTGTCGGCATGCAAATCGGTCGGTCATGCCCCCAACGTACGAGACCGCTTCGGTAATTGCAGTGGGGGAGCCGGGATCAAAAGGAGTGTCAGTCCACGCAGGAAGTAACAGTGGCGTTGTGATGTAGTGATCGATGAGTGAACGCAACATGCTGATAACGCTGTTGGCTTGTGCTTTCGATTCAGGACGATCATAAATTCGTTCGTAATTGAATTGACGAAAGAGCGACAACGCTTCAGCAACATCAGGGACCATTCCGATACGACCCGTTTGTGCGGTTGCATCGATCATGCCGGTGATGAACGCGCCCAGTTGTTCACGTCGAGTGCTGCCACATCGTTCACGAACGAGTCGCGGTAATTGATCGGGCGTGACAATGCCAGCGTCAACCGCGTCTTCAAAGTCGTGACAGACATAAGCAATGCGATCTGCCCAACTGACGACTTCACCTTCTGCAGTTTGCGGAGCGGGTCGTGACCAACTGTGATTTCGGATTCCGTCAAGAGTCTCGATGCATAAGTTGAGAGGAACCAATACTTTGTCTGCGCCCCACACCGCATGGTCATAACCACCCTCTATGTAGGGAGACAGAGCATCTTCGCTGGCGTGACCACCAGGACCATGCCCGCAGTCGTGACCAAGGGCCATTGCTTCAGTAAGTGCAACATTGAGTTGAAGGACACGTGCAATGGAAACTGCTACTTGAGCAACTTCGAGAGCGTGTGTGAGGCGTGTGCGCTGATGATCATCAGGGAAAACGAAGACTTGTGTTTTTCCAGCCAGTCGTCGAAATGACGACGCGTGCAGGATGCGGTCACGGTCACGTTCGAAACATGTGCGATACGGGTCAGCATCTTCAGCAATGGCTCTGTGACCAGGACCAACTGCGTGAGTAGCAAGGGGAGCAAGTGCGCCTGAAAGGTCTGCTTCGCGTGCTGAGCGATCAGCGATGTCAGTGGTTCCGATACCGGCCCAGGAGTCTGCGTGCGCCACGGTGATGCCCAAAGCGGCATCAAACCCCGACATGGTGGAGACCCACGTCACGCCTCGGTCTGTCGCTGATTCTTTTTCCACGTCTCCACGATAGGTGAGTGGTGTGTCGCCGAGATGGACGACGATGCGCCAGTAGCCTTGAGACAGTCTTATGAGTGTTTTTGTCGACGAAGCCCAACTGAATGTTAAAGGTGGCCAGGGCGGTGCTGGCTGTGTGGCGTTCCGTCGCGAAGGTCCAGAAGCCATGGGTGGTCCAAACGGTGGTGACGGTGGCAAAGGTGGCGATATCTGGCTCGTGGCTGATCGCAACGTTGCGTCACTTTTGGCTTTTCGTGATCACCCACATCGTCGCGCCAAAGATGGAGTGCACGGAAAAGGTAAAGACCTTCATGGTCGTCGCGGTGAAGATTTAATCATTGCGGTCCCAGAGGGAACTGTCGCTCGCGATATGTATACCGGTGAAGTATTGGCCGACCTTGTGAATCACGGAGACCGTTGGATGGCGTCTCCTGGCGGTCGTGGCGGTCGAGGCAATGCAAAGTTCTTTAACAACCGTCGTCGTGAACCAACATTTGCTGAACAGGGTGAAGAAGCAACAGAGCGTTGGTTGAAGCTTGAACTGAAGTTGATGGCAGATGTTGCGTTGGTCGGATTCCCGAATGCAGGCAAGAGCACGTTCATCAGCACTGTGTCTGCAGCAAAACCCAAAATTGCTAATTATCCGTTCACTACTCTTGAACCACATCTTGGTGTTGTGCGCATTGATGACACAACAGAGTTCATCATGGCTGACATTCCCGGATTGATTGAGGGTGCAAGTGAAGGCCGCGGATTAGGTCATCAGTTCCTTCGACATATTGAGCGTGCGCGCGTCTTGTGTTATCTCATTGATCTTGTTGCACTTGACGGCATAGCTCCCGATGAGCAATTGCGCATCTTGCAGCACGAAGTCGGAAATTATCGTCCAGACCTTCTCGAACGACCTTTCATCATTGTGGGAACAAAGACCGACAGTATTGATGCCGACACTCTTGCTGCCTGGCCGCATCCGTCGATGTCGGCAATCACCATGACAAATGTTCGGTCAATTATTGGTTCGCTCGCACAGCAAGTGAAGTATGCCCGTGAAGCTGAACCCACTGTGGAAGCCACCATCATCATGCGTCCTGATACTGAGCATGCATGGGTGGAACAAATGGGAGAGAACGAATATCGCATTCATGGCCGCAACGCCGAGAGGGTTGTGGCACTAAACGACGTCACTACTCCCGTTGCCTTGAACTACATTGACGAAAAATTCGCCAAGCTCGGAATCCCTAAATTGCTCTCAAAAGCAGGGGTCCGCGAGGGTGACGTCGTCTGGGTCGCACAATTCAGTTTCGAATTCGTGCCAGAAGTGTGATGCTGTAGCGATGCGCGTCGTCGTCAAAGTCGGAACTTCCTCTCTCACCAACGAAGAGGGCCACATCAAGACCGAAGTAATTCAGCTGGTGTCACAGCAATTGGCTGCAGCGCGTGCCCAGGGCCATGAAGTGCTGCTTGTTACATCAGGTGCAGTTGCGTCAGGAGTAGCCGGACTTGGTTTAGCGGAACGTCCAAATGATGTTCTTTCCCTTCAAGCATTATCTGCAGTAGGCCAACCTCAATTGATGGCTGCATACAACAACGCACTGAAGCAGTTCTCACTTGTCGGTGCACAAGTGCTTCTAGTACCTCACGACTTTGTTGATCGTCAACAGTACTTACATGCGCGTGACACCATTGGTCGATTGCTAGAGCTGGGCTGCGTTCCCATCATCAACGAAAATGATGCAATTGCTAATAACGAAATCCGTTACGGCGATAATGATCATCTTGCAGCTCTGCTTGCGCACCTAGTGTCAGCAGACATGTTGGTGCTGTTGACTGATACAGCAGGTCTGTACACATCTGACCCGCGTACAAATTCTGATGCAACTGTGATCTCTGTTGTTGCTGCTGATGACCCTTTGTTGTCCGTGTCGGCATCGGGTGCTGGTTCTGACAGAGGTAGTGGGGGAATGGCATCGAAACTGGCTGCTGCACGTATTGCATCATGGTCTGGTGTTACAGCCGTTATTGCGGCTGCAGAATCTGAGTCGGCTGTAATGGCGGCAATTAATGGAGACGTAGTCGGCACCCGCTTCTTGCCACATGATCGTCAATTGTCGGCACGAAAACTTTGGATCGCATTTGCTGCCGAGGTTGAAGGATCAATTGTTGTCGATGCAGGAGCTCGTGATGCTTTGGTCTTGCGAGGTACATCGTTACTTCCTGCTGGGGTTACTGCAGTGACCGGATCATTTGACGTTGGTGCGGTTGTTGAGGTTGTCACTCAATCTGGTGAGCTATTGGCTCGTGGTTTATCGGCCATGTCATCTGATGTTGTTTCAGCAAGCATGGGCAAGCGCACAGCTGACCTTGTTGATCTCGCTGTAGTTGAGACCGTGCACCGTGACGATCTCGTTATTCTCACTAACCAATAGTTAGTTACAGCGTGGTTTCGTGGTCTGTGCCTCGAGTAGGCATGACCGATGCAAAGTTATGCATTTCAGGAACTCGAAGCGCATACAGCGCTATGACGTAAACGATGAGCCCGGCACCGATACACAGGAACAATTCAGCAAGTTGAGACATTCCTGAATGTGGATGCAATACGTATTCAAGCCACCACACGACGACGCCCATAACGGCGCTTCCGATGGTTGCACGCCAAATAAGTGAAAGAAGACTCAGCCACTGAACAGCTGCGTACTTCTTATGAAGCAACCACAGAACAAGGACTGACGAAACCATGTAAGCAATGCCAAAGCTGAGTCCTAATCCGAGAACTCCGTGGCGCTTGACCAAGAACAAAGCCAAGACGATGTTCAAAGCATTTTCAAACACGTTGATATAGAACGGCGTGCGTGTGTCCTCATGTGCATAGAAGCCGCGTAGACAGAAAATATAGATGGAGAATCCAGCAAGTCCGATAGAGAATCCTGCGAGAGCTCGTGCAGTGTTATGTGACGCGATCGAGTTGAAGTGTCCGTGTTCAAGGATTGCGCTGATGATGGGGTGGGCAAGAATGACAATCGCGACCGACGCTGGAATTGTCAAGATACTGATCCATCGAACCCCAGATGTCAGCCAAGATTTGAAACCTGCGGTATCGCCAGCACGCACTCGTCGCACGAGTTCAGGAACAAACGTTGTGGCGATCGAAATTGCAAGTAGGCCGTGAGGCAACATGAAGAAGGTAAACGCCTTGCTGTATGCGTCTTGGTTTCCGCTGCCAGGCTCCGCCAAATTCTTGATAACCACGAGCGCGACCTGATTTGTTACGACATATCCAAAAGTCCATGATGAAAGTTTGATCATTGTGCGCACTGCTGGGTGGCCGAAATTGGGCGTGAAGCGAAGAGAGATATTGGCGCGTCGTAGCGCGGGGATAAGCACCAACCCCATAGCCATAACGCCAGCAGTGGCCGACATGGTGAAGAGCCAAAAGAAGGTGTGGTCAGTAAGAACAGTTTGCAGGCCCGGTGTTCCATCGCGAGTGAACGGGATAATGAGAAGCATTGTGATGGTGATGACATTGGAAAGAACTGGGCTCCACGCGGCGGCAAAGAAATGACGACGGGAGTTCAGGAGAGCTGAGCCGATTGCGGTGAGCCCGTAAAAGAAAATTTGAATCAAAAAGATCCGTGACATGACCGTGCCGACATGTCGAAACTGTTCTGGGTTAACAAGGGAACTGACGTGAAGAGAAAAGAGACGGAAAATCAGAGGAGCAGCTGCAATTGCAATGGCAGTGGCGATGGCAAGAACGATGAGTGAAACAGAGACCACTGCGTTTGTTGCCTCGTCATCTTCATCTTCAGCAAAGCGTGTAAACAGAGGAACCAGGCTGGCAGCGAGAAGGCCGCCGACAAGAAGTTCATAAATTGAGTTCGGAGAATTATTGGCACCGTCAAAGGCGTCGGCAAGAGCGGTTTGCCCAATGATGATTCCGAACACGACGACCCGCAATAGCCCCGTAAGGCGAGACATGGCGGTCCCGATTGCGACAATAAGTGTGTCCTTGAACATGACTGGAAGGTTAGGTGCTGTGGCGAGGTGGAGTGGGGTACACGGGCTGTGGCCCAATGCTTTTAATTTGAGCACCCCCCACTAGATTGAAAGACTTATGGATAACCGCTTCGAATCTGTTCAATCTGTCCGCGACGGCCTCAAGGACGTCAATTACCTCGCAGACGACGGGATCGCCGGAGTTGTATTCCTGGCTGATCGCCTCGGAAAGCCAATTCTTGTAGAAGGCCCAGCCGGTACAGGTAAAACCCAATTGGCAAAGAGCGTGGCTGAATTAATCGGCGCAAAGCTCATTCGCTTGCAGTGCTACGAAGGACTCGATGAATCGAAGGCGCTCTATGAGTGGAACTACAAGAAGCAGTTGTTGCGCATCCAGGCTGACCGTAACTCTGACGCGTGGAACGATATCCATGACGATATTTTCGGTTCTGAATTTCTCTTGACTCGTCCTCTTCTTGAGGCAATCACTTCGAAAGAGCCAGTTGTTCTCTTGATTGACGAAGTCGACCGCGTAGAAGTTGAAACAGAAGCATTGTTGTTGGAAATTCTTTCTGAATACCAAGTATCAATTCCTGAACTCGGAACAATTACTGCAACTCAGATTCCTTTGGTGTTCTTGACCTCAAACAACACTCGTGAATTGTCCGAAGCACTCAAGCGTCGTTGCTTGTTTCTTCATGTGGATTACCCACAAATGGAACGCGAGAAGGAAATTGTCCTTACCAAGGTTCCTGGTGTTACTGAAATGCTTGCCGATCAGATCGCTCGCATCGTTCGCAGTATCCGCCAGATCGACCTGAAGAAGGCTCCATCAGTCAGTGAGACAATTGACTGGGCTCGCACATTGGTATTGCTCGGACTTGATTCTGTCAATGCTGAGCAGGCAAAGGAAACTCTCCACGTGCTGTTGAAGTACCAATCAGATATCGCCAAGGCAGCCAAAGAGCTGTCTGACGACTGAATCGATCGGCGCTGACGCATGCTCGATCTTCTGTCGGGGTTCATCATCGAGTTGAGAAATGCTGGCTTGCCAGTAAGTCTCACGGAGAACTTGGACGCCATGCATGCCATTTCGCATATTCCTCTCGAGGACCGCGAAGCATTTAAGTACGCACTTGGGGCAACCCTTGTGAAGAACAACGCTCACTGGCGTTCGTTCGAAACCGTGTTTGAGGTGTACTTCAGTTTGCGTGGGCCGGAATATTCCATCACTGATGGTGATGGCGAAGGCAGTATCGACGACTTGTTGCAACAAATGCAAGATGCCCAGATGAAGGGCGAAGGCAACGGCGGCGCTGGCGGAATGGATTCGCTCACTCCTGAAGAACTCATGAACATCCTCATGAACGCTCTGATGAATGGCGATCAAGCACTGATGCGTGCCCTGGCGCGTCAAGCAGTACAACGTTTCGCTGGCATGGAGCCGGGCCGTCCTGTCGGAGGCACGTATTACCTCTATCGCACGCTGCGCAACCTCGACCTTGACGGCATGCTCGACAAGCTCATGGAGGCCAGTAAGAAAGAAGTGGGCGGCGATCTCACCAAACTGGAAGAGCGTCTTGAAAAAGACGAATACAACGATCGCATCGAAAAGTTCAAACAAGAAGTTGAAGCAGAAATTCGCCGTCGCTTAGTGGCTGATCGCGGAGCAGAAGCGATGGCAAAGACTTTGCGCAAACCTCTTCCTGAAGATGTTGAGTTCATGCATGCCAGCCGCGACGAGATGCAGAATCTGAAGAAGTCGCTTCAACCATTGACTCGTAAACTCGCAGCTCGTTTAGCGCGCAAGCGTCGTCACGGGCGCAAGGGTCCTCTTGATTTCCGCAACACAGTTCGCCACAGCCTTGCCTATGGTGGCGTACCTGCGGAACCGAAATTCAAGTATCCACGTCCAGCAAAACCAGAGTTGATTGTTATTGCTGACATCTCAGGTTCAGTGGCAGCATTTGCTCGATTCACTTTGATGCTTGTGTACGCGATCTCAAATCAATTCTCCAAAGTTCGCGCTTTTGTTTTCATCGACGGAATTGACGAAGTCACTGAATACTTCAAAAAGACTGAAGACATCTCAGAAGCAATTCACAGAATCAATACTGAAGCTGACGTCATTTGGGTCGACGGCCACTCTGACTATGGTCATGCCTTTGAAGTGTTCTGGGATAAGTACGGAAAAGAAATTAACCCGAAGTCAACTGTCCTGTTGCTCGGTGATGCTCGTAACAACTACCACGCGTCTCAAGCATGGGTCATTAAAGAAATTCGCCAGAAGGCACGACATGTCTATTGGTTGAACCCAGAGCCACGTTCTTATTGGAATACCGGCGACTCAATCGTCGGTGAATATGGCACACATACCGATGGTGTCTATGAATGTCGCAACTTGCGTCAATTAGAGGCTTTTGTCGAGAAGTTGGCGTAAGTCGCTGTGTCCAACACTCGACTCGTACTCATTCGACACGGTGAATCCCGAGCAACAGTAGAACGCTTTCTCGGAGGCTCACGAACCTGTACTGGTCTTACCAATTTTGGTCGTCTACAAGTGCAAGCGCTTCGTGATCGTCTGATAACTGGGCGCGATGTGACGGCGAATGTTTTGATTTCCAGTAATTTTCCTCGCGCCATGGAAACTGCTCAAATCTTGGCGCCGTCTCTTGGTTCTATGCCCATTGATATTGATGCTGGATGGGGAGAACATGATCCAGGTCCTGACCTTGACGGAATGTCATATGACGCATACGTAGCAGCGTTTGGATCACCAACGTGGTCAGACCCTAATGAAGTGATGTTCCCTGGCGGCGAGACAGTGGGACAATTTCACACCAGAGTTGTTCGCACATTGCGAGAAACAGTTCGTCGTCATGAAGGGGCCACAATTGTTGTCACGTGTCATGGAGGAGTAGTTGATGCTGTCATGCGACATACTTTGCAGATGCACCAAACAGGAAAATTCGAACTTCACACTCTTAATACATCGATTACTGAAATTGTGCATGTAGAGGGAAGCAAGTGGAGGCTTATCCGTTACAACGACGCGGCTCACTTGGCTGGTCTTGAATCCTCGTCTTTGCCTAATTCGTCGGCGAAGTAGATATGACATCGCAATTACCAATAGTTGTTATTGGTGGCGGAACTGCTGGATGCACCGTTGTGTCCACGCTTGCAGCGATGACGAGTCTGCCGATTGTTCTCATCGAACCTGGGCTATCCAGTGTTCACGATGATGAGCCCGCATTCTTTGATGTTCTTTCCGATGAGACATTGTCTCGCGAGGTGCAGACAACTTTGGTT
>Ga0194055_10004386_pt1 | contig 10579 bp, 7 predicted proteins | sample SepL449m_MetaG_FD_155482 | JGI IMG/M metagenome (GOLD analysis project Ga0194055, IMG submission 155482) | Anoxic zone freshwater microbial communities from boreal shield lake in IISD Experimental Lakes Area, Ontario, Canada - Sep2016-L442-9m | ecosystem: Environmental > Aquatic > Freshwater >... | reverse complement strand
TCCGGTCATCGCCACAGTTTTTCCCATCAATGGATTGGTTGCGTCATTAACCACTGATGGTTGGGCAACGGGCGAGAACACCGACATAATCGATTCGGCAATGGACATAGGTGGTTCCACTCCTTGTGTAACCGGACTCGCACTAGCACTCTGAATTTTTTGTTGAATCTTGTCTTCCAGACCACACTCCTTCACAAAATCCATGAATTGGGGGATATGTTCTACAAAACGTTCCGCTGTCTTCTGTCCGATACCGGGAATCGCTACCAATTTGTCCACCTTACGTTCTTGGAGAACCTCGGGATATTTTGTCATGATAAGTTCCACCACCTCTTGGCCAAATCCGCGGCCAAATTGTTGTGATGCCCTCATCAACGTCGTCAACGACGACTCATCAATCTTACTGTGAATACCATCAAACAATTTCTTGGCCGTTTTTTGTTGGAATCCTTCTACTTTCAACAAATCGGCCTCACTCATACGTAAAATCTTAGGCACCGAATCGTAGCCAGCCTTGATGATTTTCTTCACATTACCCGGCCCTAATCCATCTACCTCAATTCCCTTGAAAAAAGCCGCAATTTGTTTTTCTTGAACCGTCGCATTTTCACTAACGTTGTCCAACACAATATCCACATGCGTGTCATTCCAATGGTAAGCTTCTTCCGGCATCTTTGGTGATTCGGCCGGTGTCGTGACCGATTGGATATGAGGGATCACGTCACCTGACCGGATAATTTGTATCACCGCACCCACCCCAATTTTGTTTTTCTCAATGAAATTAGCGTTGAAACCGGTGGCATATTCAATTGTAACGCCACCAAGATGTACTGGCATGACTCGAACACGAGGTTTCAAATATCCGTCCTTGGATATTTCCCAAATCACGTCCACCACGTGGGTCTCCGCCATCTGGTCGGAGAGAACCATTTTGAAGGCGAAACTGTGTTCGGGATTGCCCGTTGTTCTCGGATGTATATGATCATCCGAAATGATAATACCGTCAATTTCATACACACTGGATTTACGCCACTCTTGAAGCGTTTCCGATAAAGTTTCGTTAGTAATCACAGCCTCCGTCTTGTTTTGAACCGCTATGAGTCCGGTGCCCATGAGTCCTCCTAACATACCACCAAAACTGGCCAATTTGGTCATTTGTTGCGAGGGTGTCAGGTTCTCCGGTCGGATGACCTCATACGCCACAAAATCTACATCGCGAATTTTGTCGTCTACTGTTTTCGAATTGGCAATACCTGCCACCAAATTACGGGGATTGGCGAATTTTTCTTTGTATTTTGTGTCAAAGATTTGGCGCTTGATGATGAATTCCCCGCGAATGACAATGTCCTTCTCTTTGGGCAGTCGGAGGTAAGGAATCAAATAGGAAACGTCTTGACCCACCTTCCCGTCACCGCGGGTATACAATTTGGACTCGGAACCTTCGGTAGTATACAGCCCCGATACACCGTCCAATTTACACGAAATTACGTAGGGCCCCGCGTATTTTTGTTTCCATTTATCGAGTGTACCTGAATCCGGTTTAATTTTGTCCATAGACCACATTTCATAGGGCAATTTGGCCTTGTTTTTTTCTACGACGGCACCGACTTCTTGGAGAACCATGTTTTTGGGGTATTTGTTCTCCAAATATTCATGTAAAATGTCGTATTCACCGTCTGTCATCAAAGGTTCTCCTATACAATGAAAGGCATTGTTAGCGGCATCCAACATGGCTGCTAGTTGGGTCTCGGTCAAGGAATCCAATGTTTTGATGCCTTGTTGTTTGAATTGGGCAATGTTCTCCATGGCGGACTTCTTCATTACTTTACACGATTGTTTGGAATCATCATCTTGTATTTCAGGTTCTTTGGGTTTCAGTTTTTCTACGACTTTTTTTTTTTTTTTTTGGTCAGAGCCACGTAGTCGGACGCCTTCGGCGTCAACCTGGAATTCGCTTTGCGAATTCCTTGGTGGTTCAACAACTAAGTCCGAAACAAGCTTCGCTTGTGGAGGACTTTGGAGAACCTGTGGTTTTTCTTCTTTTTTTACCTCATTTCCAGGTGTTTTTGGTGGTGAATTAGGGACAGGTTCTCTTACTATATTTTCTGTAACCTTCTTTTTTTTTGTTATCCGTTTCTTCTTAGGTGGTTCTACCGTATTCTTGAACTCCTCCTCGCTACCGGAGGAGTTTGGTCCCAACCTAACTCCAGAGGTAGCTTTGCTACCGGAGGAGTTTGTAACACGCGTTATTACGGCTTTTCCGTCCAAACGCTCTTGTGGTTCCTTGTATTCCATATTCAAATAATCAAAAATGTCTTTTTCAGTGGTAAACACATCGGTCACAGGTTCTCCCTTTTTCTTTCCCTCTATTCGGGAGAACCCGTGCTCGTTCATGGTGAGGCCCATGGTCAAAGCGCGTTCACGCATGACCGTGTTGAACCCCTTACTGCCGGTAAAATACAAGACCGCAAACGGATATTCTTTGGGAGACGTGTAGAGAAAATCCACACGACGCGCATGTTGCGCCCACGGCAATTTGGTGATGACCAAACATTTAGACGGACCGCGTGACAACACTTCGATAATGATGTTTTCCTTCAGCATGATATCCACAAAAGCCACAAAATCTTTGGGTTCTTCTGAAGTCAAAATGACATCAATGTCGCCGGAATCGGGCATCTGGCGGCGGTAACTGCCCACAATTTGGAGACGGATGTTTTTTAGGGATGCGGCTGAGGTCAAAAACGACTTTTCGTAGTCTTCGATTTCGCTGCGGGGAATGCGTTCCAAAATGTCGCGATAGTATTTCAGACCAATGCGTTGTTTGTCATTGAGAACCTGTGCTTGTTGGGCTTCCAATTGAGCCAAGGTGGTGATACCTTTGTCGACAATATCCGAGGCCTTCTTTTCACCAACACCGTATATTTCGGAGAACACATCCATGGTGCGTTTTTTATGGAGGGCGTCTTTTTCTTCGTCCAATATTTTGAGAGAACCTGTGGCGATAAATACACCCATTTTTTCCAGGATGGTTTTACCAATGCCGGGTTTTCCTTCCAATTGTTTCGGGTCGGTAATAGGTCCATCAATTGTTTCGATGGTTTCGCGCGCATTATCGTAAGCTTTAGCACGCATAAATTCTTTGCGTGTGCGCATGATATAAGCTAAATCTTTCAACATTTGTATGAATTGGGGTTTCATGTTTTTATCAGAATCCTTTGAACGTCGTTCTCTGGATTCAGAACCGAAAGCTCCGTCGTTGACAATGCTTTCTAGTTCAAACAGCTCCGGACTTTGTCCTTTGTTGATAGTAGATTTTTCTCCAAATGGGGTGAGGTTGGGACCAGCTTCTTTAGGCATGGATATTTCTGCTACTTGTACTATAGGTGGGGAAATATTTATGTTTTTTTCTTGTATTGTTTCCTTTTTTGTCTTCCTTACATAGGAACGTTTGGGCTTTATTTCATGAGGTTCACCTTCTGGTTTGATTTTGCGGGTATATTTGCGTTTCGTTTTTTGAACAATAGGTGAAGCTGGTTTTTGAACAATAGGTGAAGCTGGTTTTTGAACAATAGGTGAAGCTGGTTTTTGAACAATAGGTGAAGCTGGTTTTTGAACAATAGGTGAAGCTGGTTTTTGTTTTCGGGTATATTTGCGTTTAGGTGCTACATTCTCAGGTTTTTTTTCAGTATTTTTTCGAATATATTTCCTTTTAATTTTGATGATTTCAGCCATTATATAGTATATTATTATACTATAGTCTAGACAAATGGCAAAGAAATTACTCGAAAATTTCAATTTCAAAAAAATAACCACTTTAGAAATACTGGTGTTTGTTCTGTTTGTTATTTATCTGGTGTTCCAAGTACAAACACCCTCATTTTTAATGCCCTTCATTAGTTCTCCATTTGGTATCGTAATCGTATTGCTGGTTACTCTCTGCGTCTTTTTCTACACGAATCCTGTCTTAGGCATTCTCTCATTGTTTGTAGCCTATGAATTTATTCGCCGCAGCACGACACTGGTCATGACAGCTCCAGGATCCAATGTTGTTACAGTCAAATACACACCTACCCAGATACGTAAAGACCTCGATATGGCAGCCATGAATCCTCCCAAAGAGGTCACAGTGGAAGAAGAAGTTATCTCACAAATGGCTCCTATCGGTGTAAGCGCACCCATTAGTTACATGGTAACATCGTTCAAACCTGTTGCTGAGAGCGTAAATAATGCGGCATCAGTATAAAATTGAAGAAAAATACAAATAATAATATAATATTATAATATTATTATAACCAATCAAAATTACGATGCCAATCAAGGTTTCGTCTATCGATTTAATAACAAAAGAAAATATCCAAGACATGATATATTATTATAATAATTTTCGACCCCATGATTTCGAACCCATAGAAATGGTAGAATATAAAGATCCAACCAGGATTCTAGTAGAGATACGGATGGAAACATCACATTATGGTCAGAGGCGCGAAGCGCCTCAACAACTAACTTCGAAGGTGGCTTCGCCACCGGAGAAGTTTGGATTACGTATCGCCTCTTCCAAACCCAATTACAGCTATTCCAATGGAACATACAAATACATGCGTTGGCAAATGAAAACCCTGTCTTCCATGTACAATTATCCGTCGTTTTCAATCGAAGAAGAAATTTTGTTGTTTCGAATTATGATGTTCGTTTTGGGAAAAGAAAATGTGTCTTATTATCGCACATATGACCAGGCAATCAAACATAGTCCTAGTTTTAATCATATAACGTTTAGTGATTTACTCACGAATTCTCCCCGTCGTAGTCCTATTCCCACTAACATACGAACCGGACAAAGTATATTCAAACCAGTGGTAGATACAACCGATTTGTCACTTTCTTCCAATTTGGGGTGGAAATTTCCGCGTGTGCGTATTTAGCCTTTATTCTGGTCAACACAATACAATCAAATGGTGTCCAAATGACGCGATTAAATGTAATAAGGAATGGTATGCGTTGCCAATATCTACATCTTCTGCGAAACAATATTTGTTGTGGCAAAATCCGTACACATACAAAAATATGGTTGCCAAAAAAGTAGCTATAACTATGACCGCCGTCCAGCATAAATCAACATATTCCCCGAAAAACACATATCCACCGTAAAGTACTACGGCAGACACAACGAGTTTATCCAACATATTCGTGTAAATATTCGGTTCGTTTACATGAACAACAATTGACGTGACAAACAAAGCGCCAAATAAGGCGGAATATAGGTAGTATTGGTATATATATGCCACAATAACATTCGTCAAAAAAACAAAGCTGGAATACACTGTGCTTTTTCGCGCCATTTTTTACTGTAATAACACAAAAAAAACTTAAAAATCACACGACAATTCAAACACACTGTCGTCCTTCTTGCAGTTTGTCAACGCATATTCCGAATTGGTGCGCTCAAAGAAATTGACCTTGGTCTCCAAGCTAATCAATTCCATAAAATCAAAGGGATTCTGGGAACCATAGATTTTGTCGTAACCCAATTGGAGACAGAGACGGTCCGCCACAAATTCAATGTATTGGGTCATCAATCCCGCATTCATACCAATCATGCGGCAAGGAAGCGCCTCTGTGATGAATTCCTTCTCAATCTCGGTGGCCTCCTTGACGATCTCTAAAATACGTTTTTTGTTGAGCTTCTTCTTCAATTTGCTGTAGAGCAAAATGGCAAATTCGGTGTGTAGAGCCTCGTCACGGGAAATGAATTCGTTGGAGAGCGTCAATCCGGGCATCAATCCACGTTTTTTGATCCAATAAATGGACGCAAAACTGGAACTGAAGAAAATCCCCTCGACACAGGCAAATGCAACCAAACGCGCCGCAAACGAGGAACGGTTGTCTTCAATCCATTTCTTTGCCCAGACGGCTTTTTTCGCGATACAAGGAAAATTATCAATGGCTCGAAACAACTTGTTGCGCTTCTCTGAATCCTGAATGTACGTATCAATTAAAACGGAATACATGTGACTGTGAATGTTTTCCATGGCAATTTGGAAACTATAAAACGCTCGGGCTTCGGATACCTGAACATCGGCCATGAAACGGGAGCCCAAGTTCTCCGAAACGATACCGTCTGACCCGGCAAAAAAAGCCAGAGTCATAGAAATAAAATATTTTTCGTCGTCATTTAATTTAGCCCAGTCGCCCAAGTCACGTGAAAGGTCGATTTCCTCGGCACGCCAGAAGCAATCAACCTGTTTTTTATACATGGCCCAAATATCCGGATAAGTGAGAGGGAACATGGTGTAACGATCATTGGATTCACGCAAAATGGGTTCATCGTTGGTGTGCGACATGGTTTCCTAAATGATATATAGGAACAGGAGATTTTAGTTATATCTAATCATCAAGTTCGTTTTATGTTTTTTTTACAAAGTGTTTATCATGTTATGATGCGGTTTTTATTTGACTATTTTAGCATAATTTAATGTAACCTATTGTATATAGCGTATTCGAACATGGCAAATATGTTGACAAAGGCCCAAACAAAAATGTTGAAGTTGAATTACTATGCCATATTAAACAGCCGGTTTTTGTTGTATTTTATCTTTTTCTTATCGATTATTGATTTGCTGTTTTTCTCAGTGGCGGGTGAATTTGGATTTATTGCGGTCTTTATTTTGATTGGTTATTTGACGTCCTTTTTTAGTAAAAATATGATGGTGATTTTGACAATTGCCATGGTGTGTACCAACATCATTCGTTTTGGCCGCGATGTGCGTGTGGAGGGAATGACCATGGAGGAAGAATACGATGAAGAAAATCATGAGGGAATGACCACAGAAGAAGAATACGATGAAGAAAATCGTGAGGGAATGACCACTGGGGAAGAATACGATGAAGAAAAAGGCGAGGAATCATTTATGGATTCGGATTTTGACAAGTATTTGAACAGCGGAACTAGCAAGGTACCCGCACCAGCACCGACAAGAGCACCTGTAAAAGCTCCGGCACCAGCAAAAGCACCGACAAGAGCCCCAGCACCAGCACCAGCCTCCATTGCTACTTCTAATTTTAAACCAGTAGATGAATCCAATAATCTTATTGCTAGTAACAGCATTTCAAACGAAGACCCTTCTGACAAATTGTCTGGACTGAATGCCCAGACCCAGAGTTTGTTGGAAAAACAGCAAATTTTGCTCAAAAACATGGATAATTTAAATCCTTTGTTGAAAAAAGCCGAATCATTCATGCAGCAATTTCAGTCCATGAGCCCATAATTTACGGGTACCAAGGCCCCCCGTAATTTTACATGGATATTATATTAGGGAGAAGTCATAATATAATATGAAATTGGATGATTTTGAAAAAAAAATATTAATTAGCGGTTTAGGTATTATTGTTTTAATACTCATTTTTTATTTCATACATGAAAAAAGTAAATCAAAAGAATCACTTGTTGTTGGTCTTGCGGTAGGTGATTTTTTGTCCGATATGTATGGTATTTTCACATCCTTCGTTTCACCCGCCGTCACTTTTGCTCAAACTACCGCTACAGGAGCGGCTGGAATGGCCCAAACCGCAGTGATGGGAGCGGCTGGAATTGCCCAAACAGGCGCCACGTTTGGCGCAAAAGTAGCTATGGATGTCGCAACAAAGGTTTCGCAACAAGCCTCCGCAGCAGCTAGTCATGCGAAAACCGCCATACGTCAACAAACTATTTCTTACAAAGACAAGATGGTTGCCCGTGTCAACAAACTGAAAGAAAAGATAATGGACAAAAAAAAAGAATTAATCAAGGATTACAAGGCCAAAATCAAAGAGGTAAAGACGACTCGTCGTATATTGAAATATGGTTATATTTTGTCACGCATCTTTAGTAAAATTGGTAGGTGGGCAATGAAAACCGTCGCCATTATTATAAGACGCATCGCAAATTTAAAGAGTTGTTTTATTTGGTATGCTTTAGAAATCATTGGCTGGATTTTGTATCTTCCCATGGAATTTTTTGTGTGGTTTTTCTGTCTACAATCCATGGAAAAGAATTTTTTCGGTTTGGTCAAAGATTTTGATTGTTTTTTTAACGGAGTCATGGGATTCCATATTTTCTATTACTCAGATTACATACGCAACAAATGTTTTGTACCTCATTTGCCCCCATTTCCTTATTCTGCTGGTGGAGGTCTTTTTACCAAGAAAGGTATGATGAATTTAATGAAAGAAATATTCCTACCCCCGAGTCCAATCGACATGGCTCGACACGTACAACAAGGATTGTTGGAATACAAAAAAGAATTGTTGGACACCTTTAAAAAACCCCAAGGATTTGACATCAAAGCTATATGGGCTGAAGCCATGGACCTAGTTAGTTTGATATCACCAAACGGTGTAGAACAATCTGGAAGTATTCCGAACGACGACAGTGATGAACAAGCAAACAATGGTGCTGTCATATCGTCGGACATTGAAGATATTCCTATTGCGGGAGGCACCGATTTATCCGATGCGGATTTGGCACTACCTCCGGAACCCACAACAGACGCATCAGAATTTGTAGATTTTCCGGACACCATTGATGCGGAAGAAAAAGCAAATGCGATACAAGCAGCACAAGCGGCACGGGTAGCACAAGCAGCAAAAACCGCACAGGAATCTGTGGAAGCACAAATTCAAGCGGCAAAAACAATACAACCCGGACAAGCTGATTACAGTGGTTATAACGATAATATGGTAGATACTAGTTATACTTATGATAATAACGCGGATTCCGTCGACTTTTAGCAAAGAAAATTAAAGAACTTTTCGTTTGTTTGTATATAGAGAATGGCTACATACAAACCAAAATACACCAGACCAATCAAATACCCCCCAGGAACCGTCAATATTGACATTATTAGTCTTATTTTTGCTGTGTTAATTGTGGTATTTATGCTCTATTTGGCCTATCGATATTGGTTCGATAATCACGAAAATAAGCGAATAATTGTCGGAATGCCTGCGACAGGCATTTCAAACTTCTCTGAAGTTAGGTTGGGAAATATTGGTGGTATTTCGACGCGTTTGGATGTATTAAATGACCCTTATATACCTCCGGTAAAAATGGACGGATATATATGGGAGAAAACTTCGGGAGACGTGCGTGGCCTACCACCTATTATTTCGCCAATAGAAGTACCCATTACTCCAACATATAATATTCGTTCGAACTCCTCCTCAGGTGGCGGCTATTTACCGGTGAATGTAGAAACCCGCGGTATACGTAGTGATTACAGTCAAATAGGTATCTTAACAAAATCCGCCGGCGGTTCCAACAAGTTTAGTAAAAGGAAAATGTTCTCCGACGATATACCCGATGACGGTTGGGAAGGTTCGGAAAATCGTCTAATTTTACCCTTGATGGGGCGTCGTAGTTTGTCTGGACGCGATAAATGGCAATATTATACGATGTCAAATACGGGTGTGGTGAATACCAAATTGCCTATTAAAATACGTGGACGTAATTGTTCGTCTGAATATGGGTGTGACGAAATCATGGATGGTGATATGGTGTATGTTCAAGGATACAATCACGGGTTTCAGGCGACTGTTTACGAGAACGCGACATTCAGTTATATTCCGGTTCTGTAGGTCAAAATTCTACTAGCAAGGGTTGTACCTCCAATTTCCGCTGGCGGAAAATATTATAACAACGAAGGTCGATCACCTGATTTTTAGACCCGATAAGAAGCGAAATAGACGGATATATAATATAGTATGGTATTATTATATATTGTATCAGGCGGGTTCATTATATAAATAAATTATTATGAGTATTTCCCAAGACCAAGAACATTTGCAAAAATTAAAAGAAATATTAACTCGTGTCAATGAACGAGCCCTGAAATACAATATTAAACTTGTCCAAGATTTTGATTCCAACTATGACGACACCGCCGAATATCCATTACCAAAATCAAAATTACAGAAGAAAATTGTGCCACAGAGCGAAAATAAAACAAAAGAAGGAGCACCTGTCATAAATGTAGAAGAAGCATTAGATTCATTATCAGACAAAGAAGGAGACAAAAATAAAAATAATCAGATCATCACTCAAAGCCAAGAAGCAGTCAATATAGAGGCAGATAACAAGGACGAAGTTCAACAAGGAAACAATAATGAAATGAAAGAAGGAAAAAATAATGAAATGAAAGAAGGAAAAAATAATGAAATGAAAGAAGGAAAAAATAATGAAATAAAACAAGAAGACAACGTGAAAGATGATCCACTAGACAGCATTCTCAACGGAGAAGATCCATCTGGAGCATCTCCTAACAACGAAGAACAAAGTCCGGAGTTGTTAATTGACAATCCTACCACAGGATACAACCCTCTTTCAGTAAGTGATTTGATAAAACTATCAAATACTATTTTGTCCACTGTAGGAAAAATACAAAAGATTGATATACTCCCGCCACCTACCATAGAATACAACCCTCTTTCAGTAAGTGATTTGATAAAACTATCAAATACTATTTTGTCCACTGTAGGAAAAATACAAAAGATTGATATACTCCCGCCACCTACCATAGAATACAACCCTCTTTCAGTAAGT
>Ga0194055_10004385_pt1 | contig 10580 bp, 4 predicted proteins | sample SepL449m_MetaG_FD_155482 | JGI IMG/M metagenome (GOLD analysis project Ga0194055, IMG submission 155482) | Anoxic zone freshwater microbial communities from boreal shield lake in IISD Experimental Lakes Area, Ontario, Canada - Sep2016-L442-9m | ecosystem: Environmental > Aquatic > Freshwater >... | reverse complement strand
TGGCGGATTAGCGAACATTCTGGCGGTGGCTAGCGCTCAGATCTATAACCTCTACCTATCCAGAACAATTTGGTCTTGGTTACCCTATGCCATCTCATTCGCACTTCTAACAGTCTTCATTGCCCAGTCCAGTTCGAAATGGCCATCTTGGCAAATGATTTGTATTTCAGCATGTGTTGGCGTGATTGCTCACATTTTCAATGCTCTACCGGACATGACAATAGATAAGCAGGCAAACCTAGGTGGATTAGTTGTTACTTTAGGGAAAACAAAGTCAATTATTGTTTTAGTAATACTGGCGTTGATTCTGTTGACGCTCTTACAACTTGCCTTTAATTTAATCCGCTAGTTGAGTTGTGCTGAAACATAGGCCGCAACATCTAGCATCACTCTTTCATCAACTGAATGACCAAGACCTGAATAAGTTTTAGTTATAGCTTTGGTCTTTGTCTGTAACCAGGTGTTTAGGGTTGCAATTGCTTCTTTAGTTATTCTTTGATCTTCTAAGCCTCGGCAGTAAATGACCTTAGGTTTAATTTCTTGAAGTTGGCTATCTGTATCTAATTCACCAAGCGCCATAAAGCCTGAGAGTATTACAGTTCCTGAAATACGTTCTGGTCTGGTTCTCAGTAACTGAGTTGTCATGAGTCCACCCTGAGAAAAACCAATCAGGATTAGTTTTGATTCTTTAGGAACGTATTCATCTATCCAGTCCCATAGCCCAGCTGTTGATTCAGCAAGATCAGTAACTGTTGGTTTCAATAGGTCTTGAGTCTGATACCAAGAGTAAGCACCACCTAAATCAATAGGTGCCCTTGGGCTATACCAAGGCAGCTCTGGAAGATAGGACATCAGTTCCGGTAGGTCCTTTTCATCAGCACCATAACCATGCAGAAATAGCACTACGTGCTTTGCTGTGTCTTGGGTGTCACCTGAGGTAAACCTTGTAATTACTAGAGCCATAGCCTCAAGCCTAAACAGATAATTCAGGGGAACTAGCTCAAGGAAAGATACTATTTATCTATTATGAGTAATTTAAATCGCCCTGAAATCGAACCAATGCTGGAGCCAGCTCCATCAGTATTGACTACTGAAGACATCGTTGTTGGCGATGGTGCGGAAGCTCCAGCTAACTCGATTGTGAACGTTCACTACCTAGGTGTTGACTACGAGACCGGTGAGGAATTCGACTCTTCATGGGGTCGTGGTGAGTCAATTGAATTCCCACTAAACCGTCTTATCAAAGGCTGGCAAGAAGGTATTCCAGGTATGAAGGTAGGCGGAAGAAGAATGCTGATCTGTCCACCTGATGTTGCCTATGGTGTTGCAGGCAGTGGCCATGCTCTATCGGGCAAGACGCTGGTCTTTGTTATTGATCTGCTTGGGGTCAAATAGTAGGCATTCCGCCCAAATAGCGCTTCAGAACAGTTCTTTTAGTCATGAAATAGCCTGTTCACAGCACACCTTGACTTTAACGGCTTTTTTTGTGCCGCGAATGTGCGCTATGGTTAGATGTTGATCTTTTGTTACCAGTTGGCAAATCCTCTTCTTTATTTTCATTAGATAATCTTTGAAAAATTTCTTCAATTCTTAGGGGCAGCCATGTTTGTATTTAACGCCAAAGTCACCAAGTTCGTTGCAACACTAGTCGGCTCCGTGCTGGCCTTAACGTTGCTGAACCCAGTCCAAGCTGCTCTTGCTTTTACTCCACCGGTGATGGCAACAATCAACCCAGCTAGCGGAACAGTCACTGGTGGTGACTTGATCACTCTTACTGGGCAAAACCTACGTGGTGTGACAGACGTCAAGGTTGGCGAGAACACAGTGCGCCGCTCTGAGACAACTAAGAGCCCTATCGGTGAGTGGATCACATTCAGAGCCCCATACAGTGCGGTTACCGGAAAAGTTGACGTAACTTTGTTGGCTGATGTGAACGTAACCGAACCACTGTATTACACATACACCGCATCTGGGATAACTTCGGTGTCACCAAATTCTGGTACCTACCGTGGTGGAACAACAGTAACTATTAACGGAACCGGTTTCGGTCCGATGGCCTGGGGCGATGGTTCGCTGATTGTGAAGTTCAATGGTGTTACTGCCACTGGAGTAAAGCGAGTAAGCCCAACCCAAATCACTGCGATTACTCCAACAGGCACCAAGGGAAGCGCAAATCTTGAGATTAGTTTTGCAAATGCTGGCGGTGTTTATGGTAGCTATTCGGCAAACGTTATTTCTGCCACAGGTTTATATACTTTTACCCCCGAGGTGCTAGCTCCTAAGGTTGATGCAATTAGCCCAGATCGCGGTATTTTTTCTGGTGGCACGCAGGTTACCATCACCGGTCGTTACCTTCGTGGTAGTGACAATAATGGTGCTACTTTCAACTTCGGTGGACAGGTAGCTACCAACGTTGTGGTTTCTCAGGATGGTTTGAGTGCGACTATGACAACACCAGCACATGCTGCCGGTGCCGTAGATGTCTTAGCCAGCAACAATGACGCTTCCTCTACTACTGCCAATGGTTTTACCTACGCAAACGCACCGACCATTTCAGCAGTATCGCCAGCAACCGGTGTTATTAACGGTGGAACATCCATCAGCATTTCTGGAACTAATTTTGGTGCCACAGGTATGCCTACTGTTAAAGTCGGCGGTAAGTTAGCCCTTTGTGTGAAGCTTGTAAGCCCAACTCAGATCACTGCTGTTACCAGAGATAACAACGTTGGTCCGGTTGATGTTGAAGTTGCCCCTACCACCGGTGGTGGATCTGCAACGAAGTCTGGTGGCTATACCTATCAGACCCCAGCATTCACCCCGACAGTAAGTTCTATTACTCCAGACAGTGGCCCGGTTGCCGGCGCTAACACTGTTGACATCAAAACTGATGGTGTTTGGCCAGCTGGTAACCCAACTGTATTGTTCGGTTCGGTTTGTGCGCTCTCGGCAACCAGAATCGATAACAAGACCATTCGTGCGACTGTTCCTTCTAACCCTGCAGGTGCTCGCGATGTCAGCCTTACTTTTGCCGACGGTTATGCAAAGTTGGCAAGCGGTTACAACTACTTCATTCCAACTCCACCAGAAGTTACTTCGGTAACACCTGCAGTTGATTGGACTATCGGTGGTGCAGCAGTTACCATCACCGGTGTTGGTTTTGGTGCTACTGGAACACCTACCGTTAAATTTGGTGGAGTTTCTGCCACCAATATTGTGAGGGTATCTGACACTCAAATCACAGCTAATGTTCCAGCTAACACAGTTGGCGCTAAGGATGTTGTGGTGACTCCAGTTGGTCAAAACGCCATAACTAAAACTGGGGGATTCACCTATAAGGCTCCGATTATCAATAGCGTCACACCGAACAGCGGACTTTTCTCCGGTGGTATAAACGTCACCATTTATGGTGATGGTTTCGGATTGACTGGAACGCCGCTGGTTACTTTTAATGGCAAGTCAGCAACTTCTATTGTTCGTGTGGATGCCAACACAATCACTGCTGTCACACCTGCCGGTACAACTGGGTTTGCAAACTTGAGCGTTACCCCTGCAGGTGGCACGTCGATTAGCAATAACAATGTGTTTGCCTACTTTGCTTTGCAGATTGCACCTCAGATCAACGCTTCTAGCGTTACCTGGTTGCCTACCGCTGGTGGCACACCGGTAACAGTTACTGGTGCATATTTCATTGGTAGCGATAACAAGCCAGGCAAGGTTTATATCAACGGGACCCTAACTCCAGCTACGGTTGCGGCTGATGGAAAGTCTGTAACTTTTAACTCTCCAGTGCTAAGCCCTGGTTCATATGAGTTCCGAATCACAACCAATGAAGGTTCAGCCTGGCGAGTTATCTTCAGAGTAGCCGGTGCACCTGGTGGTGGATCCGGTGGTTGTGATGTGACTACAGGTGGTGGTCGCAACATTGACAATGGTGGAAATCGAACCATTTATCTTGCTAACAACGCTTTGAAGATTGGCGATCTGGGTTTGCCAACAGTTACCGTCAATGGAACTTCTGCCACAGTTGTTACTGCTGGTACCACCAGTGGAAATAATCCCCGTGACTATGTAACCTTTACGATTCCTACCGCACCTGCAGTTGAGCTAGGTGCAGTGACCATCGTTGTCACCATGGGGCAGAATGCTGGTTCGATTAGCGACTCTTGTTTCTATAGACGAGCACCGATGACTATCAATGCTGATGATAAGACCATCATGTTTGGTCAAAACCCAGGTGTTTTCACTAAGACTGTTGTCGGTGAACGTGCTTCAGACAAGGTGACAACAGTCACTTTGACCTTCACCGGTATCGATGGCACAAACTACCCATCGACCACCACTGTTCCTACTAACGCAGGTAGATACCAGATTCGTCCAAGTAACGCGTCGATGAGTCCAGGCAACATAGCGAACTATGACTGGTATTACTACGATGGTGTGTTCGTAATCCAGGGTATTCCTGTGACCATTACGGCCACTAACTGTACTGCGAAGATTTACGGTGATGCTAACCCAGCACTTAGTTACACCCAAGAAGGGTTACCTGGCACTGAGACCATAACCCCAGGATCAGTAACCTACCTGTTCACTGGAACAGTTAACACTGGTGCTGCTTATGGTCCAACTACCAGTTGGCCAACCCACGTGGGTAACTACACCATCAAACCTCAGACTGCCACTTTAGTTTCTGGCAACACGGCATCTATTTCGTTTACCTATGTCTCTTGCAACTATCAGATTGCACCTAGACCGGTTTCGATCAGTGCTCCTGACACTACAAAGATTTACGGTGCCGCTGACCCTGCTCGTGCATGGCAGTTCACCGACCCATCGAACAAGAACCTTGCACCTGGGGATACAACTCTTGCTGGCCCTGTCGCTGTTGAGCGCTACTCAGGACAAGATGTTGGCACTTATGACTACGTGGCTGGAAACATAGATGCGTTGAACAGAGACTATGAGATCACATATGCCTATTGGGGTCACCTGTCAATCAACAAAAAGCACATCACTGTCACAGGTGTTAACACCACCAAGAATTACTGCGACTATGACCCAGAACTTAAGTACAGCTCAACTGGCTTAGTCGGCACTGACACTTTGAGTGGTTCACTAACTCGAGCAAATGGTAGAAACGTTGGAGACTATGCCTACTCAAGTGGCGATCTAAATGGAGGCAACAACTACATAATCGATGCTATTAGCGGCGGTAAATTAACCATCACCACTTGTGCGTTGGACATCACAGCTGATTACCAAGAGAAAATGTATGGCACGTTAGATCCAACTTTGACCTATAGTTTCACTGGCCGTTATTCGCTCATGGAAGGTGATTCGCTCACTGGTACTTTGACTCGTGCGGCCGGAGTCAACGTTGGTACTTACGCAATCAACAAGGGTTCGCTTGCTAGCTCAGCAAACTACACCATTAGCTATCACACTAACAATTTGGTTATTTACAAGCGCACAGTTTGTGTTACCGCAGATGATAAAACCAAGGTTTATGGAACTGCTGACCCAGCTTTTACCAAGACCTTACTTATCACTGAATATTGCTTTGCCCTTGTCGGCTCTGATGCAATCACTGGAACCATGTCACGAGATAGTGGAAACGATGTTGGTTTCTACAGCATCACAAAGGGAACTCTAACTGCAGGATCTAACTACGATGTTTACGTTGATAGTGGAGCGCTGGAGATTACTAAGCGTCCGATTACCGTAAAGCCTGCAGCTAAGAGCAAGACTTACGGCGATAACGACCCAGGACTAACCGTTACTCTGACTGTTGGCACAATGGCTTACTCAGACACACTTCAGGGCAGTATCAATCGTGCCGGTGGAGAGAATGTTGGAACCTATGCCTACATTTTGGGCGACTATGTTTATTACAACCCGAACTACAGCATCACAGTTGATAACACCAATGTTTTCACCATCAACAAGAAGCACATTGCTGTTACCGGACTCGACAGCTATAAGTACTACGGTGATTCAGATCCATTCCTTGACTACACATCTACCGGTCTGGTTTGGGGTGACCAACTAAATGGTTCACTAGGAAGAGCAGCCGGTGAGAACGTTGGTAACTACAGTTACACCGCGGGAACTCTTTCTGGTGGCGATAACTATATCGTTGATTCGATTAGTGGTGGAAAGCTCATAATTCAAAAGCGTCCAATCTACGTTTGTGCTGATTACAAGCAGATCACCTACGGAGATACTGCAGCGACACTTACCTATCAGGACTGTGGCGAGGGTTACTGGCTAGTAGGTTCAGACACTTTCAGTGGTTCACTCGACCGTTCAGGTGGTAGCAATGTTGGGACCTATGGAATCAACAAAGGAAGCCTCGCGCTAAGTTCAAACTACGAATTGAACTTCTACGGTGACGATTATGTAATTACACCAAAGACCATTTACATCGATGCAGCTAATAAGAACAAGATCTATGGCTTTGGTGACCCAGCATTGACTTACCAACTAACTTCTGGTTATGCCTGGGTTGGCGCAGATGTTCCAACCATCAACCTGACTAGAACAGCTGGCGAAAACGTTGGTTTCTATACGATTAATATCGGAACTATCTCAGCCGGCACAAATTACAACATCTATGTGAATTCTGGTCAGCTTGAAATAACCAAACGACCTATTACTTTGAAGCCAAACGCTAAGAGTAAGTTCTATGGTGATAACGATCCTGATTTCACTGCCTTCAGCACAGGAGATTACACAGTAACCGTTGGCTCCATTAAATCTGGAGATACTATCGTTACCTCATTCGGTCGTGACTCAGGTGAGAATGTTGGAAGTTACAACTACACCTCAGGTGACCTGAATGCCTCTAACAGTAACTACGACATCACTGTTGACGCGACCAATAAATTCGCTATCAACAAGAGAGTAATTACTGTTACAGCAGAAGCTAAGAGTAAACAGTATGGTGAGACAGACCCAGGTCTTAGCTACACCACTTCACTAACCTCATTACCTAACGGCACTGATGTGTCTCTGAATGGTGATTTGACTCGTGCCGCAGGTGAAGCTGTTGCCGATTACACCATTCAGCAGGGCACTATTACCGACGGTAATAACTCGAACTACACCATTACATACGTATCAGCTAAATTGACGATCAGTAAGAGAGATGTTTCAATCTGTGCTGACGATAAGCAGATGACCTACGGTGACGCATCTAAACCAGTTAACTCGGGTGCTCTTTGCGATGGCAGCAGTTTCGTTGGAAGTGATGCACTTGGAACTTTGAGTTACACCTATTCAGTTCTGAACCCAACAAATGCTGGTACTTACACAATTACACCTGGTTCAGCTACTTTGTCTGTTGGTTCGCTAGGTAACTACAACATCAGTTATGAAACCGCCACATTGACAATCGATCCACGTCAGATTCACATTGCGGCTAACGACAAGTCCAAGCAGTACGGTCAGAACGATCCTGCATTCAACTACAGCATCGTTTCAGGTGCTTTAGTTGGTGGCGATAGTTGGACTGGAGCGCTAGGTCGCGAATCGGGTGAAAATGTTGGTGTTTATGACATCACCCTTGGAGCGTTGACCTTGGGCGATAACTATGTTGTAACCGTTGATTCAGGCAAGCTGACTATCAACAAGCGCAGTGTTCAAGTCAAGCCAGATGCTGGTCAGAAGAAGTTCTATGGTGATAATGACCCGACTTACAAGTTCGGTACTGACATCACCTTGCCTTACTCCGAGACCCTAGTTGGACCACTCGGTCGTGGCGCAGGCGAGAACGTAGGTGACTACGTCTTCAACCTCGCTGCTATGCAGGCTGCTAACCCTAACTATGATCTAACAATCGACACGACTAATAAGTTCAAGATTGAAAAACTAGTAATCGTCATCACAGTGAACAACATCGAGAAGTTCTACGGTGATGCTGACCCTAGCTACACATACACCTTCTCACCGGCAACACTCGGTAACGGTGGCTCAATCACCTTGACCGGCGCGCCAACTCGTGCACCGGGTGAGAATGTGGGCGAGTACTTAATTTCAGTTGGAACTCTAAATGCGGGTTCTAACTACACAGCAACTATCACCTCTGGTGCAAAGTTGACTATCAAGAAGAAGGTTATTCGCGTCAAGGCAGGCGACAAGAGTTCTGTTTACGGAGCGAACTTGCCTGCTAACACCGTTACGGTTTCAAGCGGCACCATGGTTGGCTCAGAGTCCGTTTCTGGTGCTAGCTACACTTACTCCACAAACCCACCGGTACACGTTGGTAGTTACACAATCACTCCGTCTGCTGCAACAGTAGCTGGTGGACTTACTAGTAACTATGAGTTCATCTACGAAACCGGTGCACTGACCATCACCAAGGCTGATCTGACTGTGTATTTGCAGAAGAGCAACTCGGACTGGGGAGACACAATCGTTCAAGATGGTGTCAACCGCGCTACGGGACTAAAGAATAACGACAAGGTTGGCGACATCGCTTACACCTATAACAGTTCTGAAACTAACCCGGCTCTTCCAGGTAGCTATGTCCTAGGTGGCACAGTCATTAACTTCAGTTCTGGTTCTGTAGCTGACTACAACATCACTGTTGTTCCAGCGACATATGTTGTCAATGCACCGTTCTACATGTCAATTGATCCGAAGCGTGGTCCAGAAGCTGGTGGAACTTCATTCACCATCAACGGTCTAGGTTTTGGATTCGATGCTCCAACAGTGCTATTCGATGGTATTGAAGCAACCTCTGTTGGACTGGTTGGTAGCAGCCAGATTGTTGGATTAACTCCTGCTCACGTAAAGGGACTAGTTGATGTAACAATCGTCACAGCGGCTGGAACATATGATTTCGGTATGGTCTTCACTTACTACCCACCAGTGCCGACACCTCAGGTGAACTCACTTGGTCCAATAGATGGCCCAACCACTGGTGGAAACAAAGTCACCCTCAGTGGAGGCTTCTTGAAAGGTAGCGATGGCAAGCCAGCTAAGGTTTACATCGATGGGAAGCTTGCGACCGGCATTACTGTCTCGAAAGATGGCAAAACACTTACGATGACTATCCCAGCTCACAAAGCCGGCAAGGTTGACATCGTTGTTTCTACTAAGGATGGTTCATTCACATTCCCACAGAGCTACGAATACATCCCCGGTGGTCAAACCTCAACCGCTTACATCATCTTTGGCGGTGACTCTTCTGTACTAACCGCTGCGGGTAAGGCTGCTCTAGATAAGTTGCTGAAACTGATCCCTAAGAATGCTGTTGTGGCTTCAGTTGGTATCTCAGGTTGGGTTCACAGGACAGCTAGCACCAAGATTGACGCAGCGCTGTCGATTGCTCGTGCCACAGTTTCAGCTAAGTATCTAAAGTCCAAGGGGCTAAAGGGTATTTACACGCTAAACGGTAAGGGTATCTATCACCTAGGTAACGAGAACGACCGTCGCGCTGAGGTTGAAGTGGTTTGGACTAACTAGTTAGAGCGATACAAAATTGCACCACTGGGAAGTGTGGGGTTGGGTAAATCCACCCCACACTTTTCATTTAATTGACTAAAGCTAATGCAAGAAACAAAAAGATACCGACAAAGATTGCGGGGGTTAGATACTTTGCAACATGTAACCAAACGGAAGTTTTAGAGATAGTTCTTGAAATAGAACTATTTGAATTTAGAGCTTGAATATCCCGTGCTATTGCTTGTGCTTCGTGAGCCGCCGAATACTCAACTAGAGCTCCTAAAATACCTGAGGCTAGAAGAATTCCGAGAACAGCCCAAACAGTGAAAGTCCCGGCTTCTCTAATAGCAGGCACTAGGCCAGCGGTAGTAATTAGTAAGAAGGTTGGAGCGAACTGGGCAACCACAAGTTGGGTTCGGCTCTTATTCCAGAGGTCAACTAGTTCTTTTTCATTAATAACATTCAGCTTTCAAGTATGTATTTCTAGAGAAATTCTACTTCGCCCAAAAACCTTCTAGCGCTTGAAAGGGCAGTGCCTACAAATATTTGCACAGCACTTACCTTGGTCTGCAAGGTTCTTGGCATTGAAAACAAAGAACCCTGTCTCTGGATCCAGATAACCAGCTTCTTCAAGGGCTAAGGATTGATTGTGAGCAGAGATTATCTCTTCATAACGAGGGTGCGACGGGCTCAGCATGTCTGGATGTGGCTGACAAAGCTCCCGTGGTAACACTCTTGTTTTTGGCATAGAACGACAATCGTATGCTGAGAAGCTGCCATGCCCGCCAAGACACAGGTTACATATTCAATGATTTAGAGAGCCTTGCCGCTACCTAAATGAAAGAACCCCACCCTTCACGGTGGGGTTCTTTCGAAGGTTCAAGGAGGGCTAGCCTACAGTTTCCCCGCATCCACTGCAGAACTTAGCTTTTGCAGAAAGCTGGTTTCCGCATTGCTCGCAAAACTTAGAGCCTTCAGTTTTCTTAGCCGGCGACCCTTTAGGCCCCTTTCGAATTAAACCTCTCAATGGACTTAGATACATGTCCAGTTCGTTTGGAGTTATCCTATCCGTGGCAAAATTCATTTCTGCATTTTCAAAAATGAAGACAAATTCTGTAAGGACATGTGTCTTGGTG
>Ga0194055_10004383_pt1 | contig 10581 bp, 7 predicted proteins | sample SepL449m_MetaG_FD_155482 | JGI IMG/M metagenome (GOLD analysis project Ga0194055, IMG submission 155482) | Anoxic zone freshwater microbial communities from boreal shield lake in IISD Experimental Lakes Area, Ontario, Canada - Sep2016-L442-9m | ecosystem: Environmental > Aquatic > Freshwater >... | reverse complement strand
TCGTGGTCGTGTTCATACGAAAAACCGGCGGCCTGACCGAGCATCCACTCTCACTTTAGCACCGGACGGGTGTCCGGGGAGTGTGGGGCACGAGCAGGCCGCCGGTATTTGAGATGATGGGGTGGCGAAACTCGCGACCGTCACTCAGTAGTCGTTCTCGCTCAACTTGTACGGATTAACACCGCTGTTGATGATCGTAGCGCTGACGTTGGCAGAGTTTGTTCCGTAGGTCGAGCTGCCACTATTCCACTTGCTGTCACTGGTCATGAGCTGCGCGTAAACCCAGGCATTGATCGAATCCTTGACGAACTGCGTGTGGCCGTCGCAGAACGTCGCGATGACGCCGCCGGGGTGCTTGGACGACGGGACAGACTCGTAGCCGACGGTTCCGGCCGTGGGCCCACTCGACCCAGTATTGATCGTGGCGGCAGTCGCCACTCCGAACAGTCCAAATCCCGGCACGACACCAACGCTGCCCGAGCTGAGGAGGCTCGACGGACTCAGTCCTGTCGTTGCGGAAATCACCAGCGGAATCGCGTTGTATCTGCAGTTGAGTGGGACAAATGAACCGCACTTCTCCGAAAACAGCAGCGTGTTGGAAGCGCCGTCCCCCGTGCTGATCGAGTCGATGTTGTTGCGAGCGGGTCCGTACTGATTGGTTCCACCAATTGCATCAAGGAGCACGCCGTCGCCCTTGAACTGCCGGCCGTTAGCGCTCAGAGCCGTAAGGGCCGTGCTTCCGATGTTGGCGCAATAACTCATCAACGGATCAGACGTCGAGTCCGTTGGGGAACTTGGGCACGTGAAAATACTGATCGCCGGATCCGAAGACGACGGGAAACCGGCACTCGTGGTGGTCGCAGCCGCCCACGACGCATAAACGTCATTGCGCTCAAGCATAGGAAGCAGCACGATCGGCCAACCCACGGTATTGGCCGTCACGGCGGTGGAGGCATTGATGGTTGAACTCGGATGCTCGTTTCGCCAGCCGGGCAGCGCCTGCTGCGCGGAGGCGTACTGCAATGCGGCTTTGCTCAGTTGGCCCAGATTGTTTTGGCATGTGTTACGTCGCCCCGCCTCGCGGGCGGCCTGCACCGCGGGGAGGAGGAGCCCGACGAGCGTCGCTATGATCGCGATCACGACGAGCAGTTCGACGAGGGTGAATCCCGTGGCCGAGCCGACGGGAGCCTGGGTGCGACGCATGGTAACCTCCTGTGAGATGGTGCGACCGATCCGCGGATGACTGGACAACGAATGTACTCCCGCGGCCGCAGACGCGGGTGGGCAACGGAACGGACGGCAACTACCCCTAGTCACAGTATCGGCGCCGCGCGTGGTCTTGTCCAGTTGGCGGCGAAAGTCTGGAGTTGGTGCGCCGGACGCCATTGTTTTTCAGAACGGCACAAAGGTATGGCGGATCGTCACCTGCCTCACCTGCCGGCTCGAAGGTTCGTAGCAGCGGATACGAACCTCAAGGGCGCGCAGCGGCACCGGGTAAGGAGCCGACGTTTCAGCTTCGGCGGGCTCGTCGACGAGGCCATTGGCGTTGTCGTCGAGGCCGTTGGTACCTTCGTCGACAACGTTATTGCCGTTTTCGTCTATGCCATTGGATTCGTAGTGCGTGCTCCACGTGTCGTAGACGGCCGAACCGGATGTGAGGAGGGACTTGCCTTGAGGCAACGCTGAGCCGCAGACGAACACGCCCGCTGACTGAAACGCCGTCAGCCCGGCGGGCGGGAAAGTGGTCAGGGGTGACGTGGGCATGCCCCCCAAGGCTCGGTTCCAGAACAGGTCCACATAGGCGCCAAGCGCCGCGGCGCCGGATCCCACGACAAAGCCAGGGTCCCCTGGCGTGACGCCGCCGCCGGCCGTCGCCGCCTGTACGGGTGCATCCGTATCGAAGACCCGCACATCGAACGCGATCACGTTGTTGAGCACGATATCCTCGCCAAGCCGCGATCCCGATAGCGGCGAGATGCTCAATGCCGGATACGGGTACATTGCCGCAGAGACAATACCGGTCGGATTGTGGGCAAATCGGTTCTCCCGCTTGGTCAGGTCGAGAAGTGAGTTTGGGGACATCTGCGGAGACGGTGTTGGTACATACGAGCATGAGATGTCGTAGTTGAGAAAGTAGTTGTCCCACGAACCAGGCATTGGGGTCGACCACGGCAGCACGTTGCCCGAGGCTTGGAAGGGATTGGCTCCGACGTAGTCCATCACCAGCAGTTGTCGGCGGTAGAGCGTGAACAGGGTCGGGCCGCCTACGAGTTGCTGGGTTGCTTGACGGCAGAACCAGGCCACTTCAGCGATAGGTGACTCGATCGTGCCGGTGCCGAACCGGCCGACGAACGGCGTGCCTGGGCTGCGGGTGGTGAAGAGCAGGGCGTCGTCGCAGTCGGCTGTAAGCCCGGTTGTGTCGCTGGTCGGCACGATGGCGGAGGCGTTGGCATCGGTCGCCGGGCCTTCCAGGAGCTCAAAGTAGCCCTCGTTGGCCTCGGGACGCCGGGGCGGAAGCATCTGAGCCGTGGCGCCGCCGAGATCCTGCCGCAGCCGCCAGCCCACAGACCGCATCTGGTCGGTGAGCTCGATGACCGACCGGCTGCCCGTGACCCCCTGGCCGAACACGCCAAAGAGTTGCGCGATCAGCCCCATCATGATGAGCGTGATCGTGGTGGCCACGAGCATCTCCACGAGCGTCATGCCGCGGCGAGCCGTCGAGAGCAAGCATCGGGTGCGGGTCACTGGATGATCCTCCGAAGGAGGATCGCGTCGCGAACGTTGTTGTCCTTGCCCGTCTCGTAACCAACTGGGATCGAACGATCAAAGATGTAGAACCCTCGGTGCCGCTGGCTAGTGCCAGTATCGGCACCGACCTCGAGAGGGTTGTTGTTGGCGTCGGTGATGTACTTTCGCGAAACTTCGTCCCACTGGAAGAACCCGACCGTCACCCAGACCGCAAAGACGTGTGAGCGAGTCGTGGCGACGTTCGCGAGGCGGGTGGCGGTGAGGTACTGGAACTGCGGATTGGCCGCCGGATCGGGCCCCGGGTCGGCCGTGTCTGCCACCATCGTGGGAGAGGTGGCGTCGCCCTTGAGGGCCAACATCTGCAGCGTGGACATCACCGGCTTCGCCGTCGAGGACTGAGATGGATCTCCAGGCCGCCCCAGATTGGAGGTGGACCACTCGAGCGCTGCGTTTGCGACCGTGGAGGTTCCGTCGGGCCTCGGCCCGCGGAGCACGGCGGCCTCCCAGACTCGCTGGTCGCTCACGGTGTTAAGGTTGACGCGACCCGGCTCGCGATAAGCCGTGAGCTGATCGATCGGGAGTTTGTCGAGGCCAGGGTCGCAATCAGCTTTGGAAGTTGAAACCTGGAAAGGATTCTGTCCGGCCGGGTATTCGTCCACGGTGGTTGCAATCCCTGCAAACCGCGAGGGGACGGTCATGGTCTCAAGCAGGTTCGCCAGGAACTCGGCTTGCTGATTGGGGATGATGATGCTGGCCAACTTGCCCAGCATTCCATTTCCCGTGAAGCCGGAGTATTGGTCGAGAAGCGTGGCCGAATCCCAGGGCGGTACAAGCGCCAACTCCGCGACGCTGATATACGGCCGATTGAGCCAAGGCATACAGGCCACGCGGGGCGACGCCTTTGGCTTGTCGAGGGTGATCGACGTCGTCGGATCCCCGGCGTCCTCCACGTCGTAAAGCCGCTTCCAGAAGGTGCCTGGCGTGCTCGTGTCGACCCTACGTACTTTCTTGACATACGCTTCGAGTGGCTGTTTCGTGAGAGGATCTGGGGTCCGGTCAGCGACCTTCAGAGACGCGGCGCGGTCCACCTCCACGTAGTCGTTCGTTCCGGCGACAAACTTCTGCGTCGGATCTGCGAGCCGCTCGAGAATGATCGTGACCGATGTCACGTCCCCGGGAGTCAGGCTGGCGGCCGAGGAGCCTTGCATGTCGACCTTGAGTTGCGCCGCGGGTGGGAAAGCAGTATCCAGATCGACCGCCCCATCGGCCGCCGCGGGCTTTTTGGATTCGCTAAACACGCACACCGAACCGTCTGGAGGCACCTGCCGGTTGACGCTGGGATTATTATTCGCTGGCTTGCTCCAAAACTCGGCTGTCCCAGCCTGATCTTTCAGCGGCGCATCCAGCCGGACGATCCGGTTGTCGAACCGGAGCCGCCAGACGGGCGAATCCTTGTCACCGCCGCCACGGGCGTCGAGGTTTAACACGTTCTTGGGCGTGGCGGCATCGAGAGCCGGATCGACGGCGTCGGGATCGCTCCAGGCGGGCGTGTCGGTGTTCGCGCCCGCAGGCGCGAACTGATTGCCGTCAATCGCCTTCGACGACCACGGATGATGCAGGCTCACGTACACGCCGCCATCAGCGCCAGCACCTGACTGCCAGGCGAGTGCCTCGTTGATGAGCAGATCCGGACGCTCTGCACCCCACACCACGTCCGTTCCGGGCGTCCAGCCATTCGTGGGGTCCTTGTCGTAAGCGAATCGGGTCATCGTGGAGTCTGCATCGCGGAAGTCGACTACGTTGACGGCCCACTGGGCCATGGACTTCGTGTCAGACGAGCCTGTGAGTGCCCAGAGCAGCGTGTAAAGCTGGCGGCAAAGCATCTGCTTCTCCGCAGCGGAATGGACCGGCCGGTTGACGTCGAGCCTGCGCCCGCCGATCAGTTCCGGTGCAAAGACCTCCGCCCAAGCGGTTGCGGTGGTCTTGGCAAGTGCGTCTTCGACCTTCTTTCGGGCTGTGCCGACGATCGCGGCCGTATCCCAACTCTCGGTCGTGAGGAGGAGCCTCAGCCGTTCAGCGTCGGGGCCAAGGATCGCGGCGAGCCGCGACGGAAGCTGTGAGGCATCCCAGTCGTAGACGCGCAGCACGCGTTCTAGTTCATCGGGGCCAAATGTTGAGTCCGCCGCCACATGGCCGTCGAGGCGGACTTCATAGGGGTCGTCGGTGGTATCGTCCTGCCACCAATGGGATCCCGACACCACCGGCTTGGCATACCGCATCCGGGCCACGACCCCATCGTCGGCTGCTTGGCGGTCCGCAAACACCTTCATTCGCCCACTCAAGTCCGGGGGCGACGTGAAGTCATCGGGATCCGTTTGCCAGTTCGCCACGGTCGTGTTCATGCGCCAGTCATTGCATAGCGAACGCCTACGAGCGGGCGTGCCGTCAGTTGTGCGGGCGCGTTGCTGGTCTTGAATCGCGCTTAGGGCGTCATCCGCGCCTGAGACGCCGGGTCGTGGGTCGGTTCCCGCATCGCCGTAGCGGCCCCACGCGTTCGTCGCTGTAACAAGCGGCCTCTTTGCGCCAGCGTAGGGTTGCTGCGGGTTGTTCGGATCGATCGCCTGCTTTGTACCGCTCAGGAGCCGGTCGAACGCCGTGCCCGCTGCTGCCGAGTTGCCGCTCAACCGGAAGACGTCGCCAAGCCGGACTTCCGGGGGGCCGTAGCCGGAGCCGAGAGGCAGTGCGGAAAACTGCGCGGCCGAGAGCGACGCCGGCAACTGCGGAGCCGTCGAAGGCCACGTGAAGTTCGAACCATTCTGTAATGTGGCGGATGCGCTTTGCGAACCGTGGGCGTTGACGTTCATCCGGCCGTCGAGATCGACCACGAGCACGGCGACGCGCGGCTTGCACGCGGTGCCGTTCGAGTCACGGATCACGGGAAACCCGAAGTCGAGCCAGAAACTGTCGAACACGCCATCACCATCGTTATCGACGGGCGGCTGATTGGTGGCGGATGGCGAAGCCGTCTGGTAGGAGGCGCGGCCGCACGTGGCAGTCCCGATGGTACCCGAGGATGACGTCGGGGAATAAGGCGGGGACTGCACGATCTGCGCCAGAAATGGGTTCGCGGTATCGAAGCCGTCGTAGGGCTCATTCGTGTCTTTGATCACACCCGAGGCTGCCGTGGCATTCGGGTCTCCGACAAACTCCCGTGTGTTCACGATGAAGTCTGCCGACGTTGTGGTGGCGGCCCGCGTGACAGCAGCGCTAAGGTCGCTGAACGTCACTCCTCGGCATCCGGCGACCGGCGCAAGTGAGATGACGAAGCCCGTGGTGGTCTGGCCTCCGGTGCCCTGGGCGCGAAGGATCCGGGTGCTCCACGTTAAGTCGGGCAGTGTAAACGTGATGACGCGGCCCGTGAGTTGCTCAGGACCAACCGAGAGCGGAGCCTTGGCGGGAACGAAGACGAGCATCGGTTGCAACGCCTGGCCGGCCACACCGGAGAGGGCCGATGGCGCGGCGAGTTTCCCAGTTAGAACCAGTCGGTTGCTCTGGGATGTTGAACGGCTAGCGAAGCCGAACTTGTCTCCGAGGAGATCTTCGCCGGCTGGAAAGCCGATGGGATCCAGAAGGTTGTTGCTGTTTTGGTCCTCGCCGTTATCGAGAACGCCATTTGCGTTGGCGTCTTCGTGATTTGAAGGCCCGCGGGCGACGGCCAAGAACGCCTCGTCTACAAAGCGGCGGCCCGCAGCGCTCTGGGCGGAATGAGACGATTCCACGGCCCGAGCGAAGGCCCGGGCTGTGGCGCGGGCTCGGCTCGTGACGACCATGTACGTTGTGCCGAGCAGCATGAACAGCGTCAGCAAGCTGAGCACCACGAGCAGCAACACGCCCCTTTTTTGGCGACGAGGTAGCTCAACGCTGGGCAAGCAGTGATCGGAATAGGTGGTAGGGGTCATGGTCGTCTCGCTTCGTGGCCGGCGGCCGCTTGCCCACGGCGCCGGCGGTGTGATTTCATATATGTTCAGGGGGGCGTCTCGTATCAGCGGTTCCAGGCGGATGTCCCCTCTAGCTTGACGGGGATCTCCAAGCCCCCTACTGCACCGGGAAACACGAGCACGCGGGCGGTTCCGGCCGACGAGTCGGGATCCCTGCCCTCGCAGGTGAATCCTACGCGGCCGACCTGCTGCTCGGCGGCGAGCACGACGCGGTGCCAGCGAACGGCGGGTGGAGTCGCCGAATTGTTCACCCAGAGCACCATCGCGCCGGGCCTGATGATGTCCTTGATCTTTTGATCGGATGGCAGCTTCGTGGGGTCGTATGCCCAAGCCCCGTCCGTGGCCGTCTGCGCGTCGGGAGCGAACACGATAGGGGCCGACATCGGGTCGCGTCGCTGAAACGTCACTATCGTGAGCGTGGCCTGCGTGGCTTCGCTCCAGAATGGCGTCGCTGCAGCGGACGACTGCAGCGTGGCAAGGAAACTGTACAGGCCTTCGAACGAACGCCGGCCGCCCGGCTTGGCCACCGAGCCCGCCGACCACCGCGACAGTGGCGGATCGTCGGGGCCGACACCGTCGAGCGTATAGACGGAGTCATCTTCGCTGCGAAACAGCACATCGCAGACGGCCTGCATCGCGGCGTTCTGGCCGCTCATGCCGACGCCGGGGTACACCGTCGCCGAAGTGCCCGTGGTGGAGGCATCGGCCTTGAGCGAGATGGCGGAACCCGCAGGAGGCCATGCCGCGGTGGGCCCGGTGTAGAGCGGATCGAAAACGGCGATCGGCGACGAGATAGTGGCCCCCCAAGACGACGGCCGGAGGAGGCCGCGGGCGATCAGGTCGGCGGCGACGTTGGAGGCCATCACCGACGAGCGGTCGTAGATCACGGCCTTCACAGCCTGCGACTTTCCCGCAGGCACAAGCGCCAGCACGCTCAGCAAACCCACGGTCAGGATACCCATCGAGATCAACACCTCCAGGAGCGAGATGCCACGGCGAGCGGCGATGGCGGAGACAGAGAGCATGGCGAAATCGCGTCAGCGGCCCTCCTGGAAGGTGCTCTGTCTGACGTACAGTTGACTGCCGATGACTGCGGCGGAGTTGGCCGGCCGGTTGTTTGAATCGAGCGACGCGCCCGACAAAAGCATAACCTCCGCCACTCGTGGCACCCCGCCGCGAGGGTCAATGGCGACCCAATAGGCACCCGGCTTTGTAAAGCATGTGCCGTCTTGGATCATCTTCAGCGGGGCGACTAAGAGGCAGACCGGATCGACTATGGGCTCCGATTGTCCCAAACTGCGGACAACGCTCGACGGGCGGCCTGAGGAGTCGTACAGCACCTGCGACGGCTGCGTGTTCGACGGTGGCCCCGAGGATCCAAGTTGCGTCCAAGAGAGGTCGATCGCCATTCCATTGCCGAGGGTCAGCGAAACCGCCGGGTCCTTCGTGGCCGGCAGAAACAGTTCGTAGCTAATCCCGTTGACATCTGCGACGGGCCAGGGCGTGTTGTAGAGAGTTTGGTTTCGGGAGGCGTCCGTGGCGGCGACGGCTGAGTTGCCAGACACGGAACTCAACCGAAACAACGCGGACGAGTTGGCGAAACGGATCGCCAGATTCGGGGAGGACGTCAGGTTGTTGGGCAACTGAAACCCATTTTGGAAACTCAGATTCGCCGAAGCGCCCAAGGGCGTCACCAGCACCGTCGAGTTGAGCGCCTCGCCGGCGTACGGCTCGGGAATCTGCGCGGCGAATAGATCGATGGCCACCACGTGCGATACGCCGGCGGCATCGGTGATTGGATTCGCCAGGGGCTCCAGCCACAGTCCGCCACCGCCCCGAGTGCCGATCGCCCGCGACTGCACGTTGGCGATGAACCCCGAGACGGCCCGAGCCGCTTCCCGAGCCTTGCGGGCGTCGCCGGGGTTGGAAAGGTTGGGGAGGACCACGACCGACAGTAGGCCGAGGATCGCCACGACGACGAGCAACTCGACGAGCGTCATTCCGCAGCGGCGGTTGAAGTGCGGCAGGGCCACGGCGTCACTTCTTCAGCAGGTCGTGGTTGGTGATGTTGTCGAGCGACTCATTACCGGACAACGGCGTGCCAACCGTCGCCGCCGGCCCCGTGCACAAGTTCGGCAGAAGAATCGCGGCGTTCTTCAGCCAGCCGCCGGTCGGTCCAAGTTGCAGCCCGTAGCCGGCGACGTCGTCGGCCGGCGAGCCGAGGGCTCCGTCGGGGCCGGCGGAGTAGATCAGGGGTACAAGGGCGTAGGCGGCTGGATCCCGCCCAGTTGGGTCGAGCGGGTCATGAGCGTTAACGGAGTCGGCGACTTGGATAGGCGAATACCGCCGCGGGTTCAAAGTCACGGATGAGGGATCGGAGACAAACCCTGGAGCCCAGCGTAGAAAGGCGATCGGGCGGCCCCAGCCGTCAAGGAACTCGGGCTTTCCGTCCTGGTCAACATCGCCGATCTCGTTAGACCGGAAAAACTCCAGTGCATCGGGGTCATACCCCGACCTCTCCACGATCATGTAGAGGCACTCGGCGCCGCTGAATAGCGAGTTCGGATTGCTGGGGCGAGCGATCGCATACGCTCGCACAGTGGCGGTTTGGAACTGGGCCGGCACGCCAGTTATCGCGATCGGAACGTCGCTCCACTGGTCTGGCATCTCGTAGATCAGCAGCGTTCGCTTGTCGCGGAGCAACTGGTCGTAGTTGCGGGAGGCAGCTCCCGCCGTGGTTGCGGTAACGCGCCGGGTGCGGTACGAGTCGTACATCGGTCTGATCACGGCGTCGATCTTGCGGATCGTGTTCCGAGTCTTGTCTGCCTTTGCACCCTGCCGCGCCCCCGCGAGGCCCGCTAGCGCAAGGGCCGCCAGGATTGCGACGATTACGAGCGTTACAAGGAGTTCGACGAGCGTGAACGCGGCCTCGTGAAGGCGTCGGCGGCCGTTTTCGCTGTATCTGCGGGTCCTTGTTACGTCGCTGATGGTGCCGGCCGGGTGCATGGTGATTGCTACTGCAGGCTACTGAGGTATTCCTTCCGCGTGCCCTTCCAGAAGTTGGAAAGGTCGTCGTCGGTGCCGAACTCCTCGTCTTGCCCGGCACAGAGAATCTGGAACGTGTCGGCATTAAAGAACGGCTGAGGCGTTGGTGAAGTCGGAACCGGAACCGTCGTCCCGAAATCCAGGGCCGTCTTGGTCGGCGGCGGCGTGACGGGAACTCGTTGGGCGCCCGGGTTCGTTAAGGCACTCGTGTCATAAGGTACGAAGCTGTACGAAGCTGCATCGATGTAGATGTACGGCGACCCCTTTTTCCCCGCGGGGTAGTACTGGTCGCTGGTCGTGACACGCGTTACATCAAAGTCGAAAAGTTTCTGCCGCGTCGCTCCGGATGTGCTTCCATACGGATCCGTGGGCACGGTCGTATAGCCGGTCAGCCACCGGACGATGGCATTGTCGGGTGACTTCGCATCCGGGTTCGGTGCGGACCGGGGGAAAAGTCGTTGGACGTGCTTCCCCGCGGCACTGTTGAGTCCCGCCGTGCTGACCGCCGGCGGAAAACTCCCGTAGTCGTTCTTGTAGTTCATGATCGCCATGTGGAGCATGTCGATCTCCGCCTTGATCGCAGCGTTGCGGGCGGAGTTACGGGCCCGCATCACGGCCGGCGTCACAAGCCCCGCCAAGAGCGCAATGATCATGATCACCGCCAGCAGTTCCACGAGCGTGAAGCCGCTGCGGCGATGAGAACCCGGAGTCGTTACGAGATCACTGTGCACGGGTGTTTGCCTTTCCATGGTCACGACAGGTCCTCAATCAGTTTGATCAGCGGCATGAA
>Ga0194055_10004381_pt1 | contig 10586 bp, 8 predicted proteins | sample SepL449m_MetaG_FD_155482 | JGI IMG/M metagenome (GOLD analysis project Ga0194055, IMG submission 155482) | Anoxic zone freshwater microbial communities from boreal shield lake in IISD Experimental Lakes Area, Ontario, Canada - Sep2016-L442-9m | ecosystem: Environmental > Aquatic > Freshwater >... | reverse complement strand
GGGCGAGAGTTCATTCACCAGCTCCACCACGCGCTCGCGCATCTCACCAGCGGCCTTGTTAGTGAAGGTGATAGCCAAGATCTCGTGCGGTTGGGCAGCACCGGTGGCGAGTAGGTAAGAGATTCGCCTGGTGAGCACCCGAGTCTTTCCGGAACCAGCGCCGGCCACGATGAGCAGGGGCGAACCGGCATGCGTTACCGCGTCACGTTGCGCCGGGTTCAAACCGACGAGCAATTCTTCCCTCACGGAGCGCGAGCCTAGTCGCTCGCCTAGGATGTGCGGGTGAGCGAAGTGAGCAACGAGGGTATCGAGCGTGTCCTAGTAGTAACTGCGCATCCAGACGATGTGGATTTTGGCGCTGGTGGCACTCTGGCGGGCTGGATCGAATCTGGCATCCACGTCTCCTACTGCATCTGCACCAACGGTGATCAGGGTGGAAATGACGACGAAGTCCCTCGCAGTGAAATCCCGGGAATTCGCCAGAGTGAGCAACGCGCTGCCGGCAAAGTTCTCGGAGTCGAAGAGATTACTTTCCTCAACTACGTCGATGGGTGGTTGCAACCCACCATTGAGTTGCGTAAATCGATTGTGCGCGCGATTCGCATTGCGCGCCCTGACCGCATGATCATTCAATCTCCAGAACGCAATTGGGATCGCGTCGGCGCCAGCCACCCCGACCACATGGCCGCCGGAGAAGCAGCGATCCAAGCGATCTATCCGGACGCTAGAAATCCATTTGCCTTTCCCGAGCTACTTGAAGAAGAGGGCCTCCAACCCTGGACGGTCCGCGAAGCGTGGGTGATGGGCTCCCCCATCACGAATCACTTCGTAGACACCACTGAGTTCTTTGAGAGAAAAATTGAAGCGCTCAAAGCTCATCACAGCCAAACAGCACACATGGAAGACATGCCAGGGATGGTGCGCATGTGGGGCGAAAGAATCGCACAGGCAAACGGGCTGCCCGAAGGTAGAACTGCAGAAGCTTTCAAGATTGCGATTACGGCTTAACTTCTCGCAATTCCACTTCGATACCTGCAGGACCTTCAATCACATTCTCAGAAATTACGCGATATTCAAGTTCTACAAATTTCGCAAGGGTTTCTGCAATATCGCTGGTGCTCATCACGATGCGGCGAATTCCGATGTTATCTTTTCGACTTTCGGAACGCTCCACACCTTCAAACGACATGAACTCAATGCGGGCAGGCGCCTTCTCTGGCCCTGCGAGAAATGCAATGCGCAGCGAAGCCCCACTTGGGAAACCAATCATCTCTTCGAAAACTTCACCTTGCATCACGCCATCGAAGAGGAGCGTCATACCCCCAGCGTCACGGAAGAAGGCGATGGCCTGATCAACATCTTCCACCACAACGACGACGGTGTGGAGTTCGCCGTGTTGCCGAGTGGGATTTTCTTCTAGAGCAGGAGAGGGTTGGCGGGGGCCGTCCGCACCCACTTCTGGAAGTGTCCACCACACATGATCACTGCCGAGCGCAATTGCCTCGCGCATTTCGCCGCCACCGTAGGGGTAGGAAACGAGCGGTCGAGGTAAGCCTCCAGCAGACTCAATGCGCTTCAGGGTCGAAGCAAGATCGCGCGAGTACATACCGAGTAAACGTGGGCCAAGATCCCATACTTGCGGAGCGATTCCTTCGCGAGCGCGTACTTCGCGAAGGCGAATCCTTCCAGAAGGAGAATTGAGTACGCCGAGGAGGATCGAGTCATTTTCGCTTGCGAGCATATGCAGATCAAAGGCCCCGATATAGAACTTGGCGGATGCCTCTATATCGACAACGTGTATGACTACTTCCTCGATACTCAGAAAGGACATCGCTACTCCCACTCAATAGTGCCGGGTGGCTTGCTCGTGACGTCGAGCACCACTCGGTTTACATCTCGCACCTCATTGGTGATGCGAGTTGAAATCTTTTCGAGCACATCGTAAGGAAGACGACTCCAGTCAGCAGTCATCGCGTCTTCACTCGATACTGGACGAAGCACAATCGGATGCCCGTAGGTGCGCCCATCACCCTGCACTCCCACGCTTCGCACATCGGCAAGGAGCACAACTGGGCATTGCCAAATTTCGCCATCGAGCCCCGCGAGTGTGAGCTCTTCGCGCGCAATGGCATCGGCGGCGCGCAAAATCTCTAGGCGCTCTTCGGTGACTTCGCCAATGATGCGAATTCCTAGACCTGGGCCTGGGAAAGGTTGACGCTGCACAATCGCTGATGGAAGACCGAGATCGGCACCTACGCGACGTACTTCATCTTTAAAGAGCATGCGCAAGGGTTCGATCAGCTCAAACTTGAGATCTTCAGGAAGGCCGCCGACATTGTGGTGGCTCTTAATGTTGGCCGTACCCGCTCCCCCACCGGATTCCACCACATCGGGATAGAGCGTGCCCTGCACAAGGAAATCAACGGGCTCATCTTTCGAGATATCTCGAGCGGCTTGTTCGAAGGCGCGGATAAATTCACGTCCGATAATCTTGCGTTTAGTTTCTGGATCTGTCACGCCAGCAAGTTCGGTGAGGAATTTCTCGCGAGCATCAACGACGTGGAGATTGACACCGGTGGCAGCCACAAAATCGCGTTCTACTTGCTCGGCCTCACCTTGACGGAGTAGACCATGATCGACAAAGACACAGGTGAGTTGGGCACCCACTGCTTTTTGAACGAGAGCCGCCGCAACGGCGGAATCTACCCCGCCAGATAAGCCACAGATCACCCGCTTCTTTCCTACCAAAGATTGGATCTTTGCTACCTCTGTGGAGATCACACTCTCCATCGTCCATGAGGGCTTGAGTCCCACCACATCAATGAGCCAACGCTTAAGAATTTCTTGACCAAATTCGCTATGAAGTACCTCTGGATGAAATTGCACTCCGGCTGAACGCGTTTCCAAGTTTTCAAATGCCGCGATAGGAGCACCAGCGCTCTTCGCGGTGATCACAAAACCTTCAGGAGCGTTGGAAACACTATCTCCGTGGCTCATCCATACTTTAAAACTTGCAGGGAGCTCGGCAAGTAACTGAGATGCTCCTTCGCGATACAATTCAGTGCGCCCGAATTCCGAGAGGCCCGTTTCTGTAACTGTGCCACCGAGAGCTTGCGAAAGGAATTGGAATCCGTAACAGATACCGAAGACCGGGATACCAGCTCGGAGCACTTCCGAATCCACACTCGGGGCGCCCGTGGAGTACACACTCGATGGTCCGCCCGAAAGAATGATGGCGCTGGGACGCATCGCGAGAATAGCTTCAGCCGAGAGGTGGTGGCCCACGACTTCGCTGTAGACGCCCGCCTCGCGCACACGGCGAGCAATCAACTGGGCATATTGGGCGCCGAAATCGACAACTAGCACCAATTCGCGCTCGCCAGGCCGTTGAGGATTCTTTGAGGTCACTGCCTTAGGCTATCCCCTTGATGAGAACCCAATGCCCGCCCTGCTTCAGGATTTCTGCCGTCAACGCAGTGATCCTTATCGCCCTACTCGGCTCCTTGATTTCGTTGGAGAGCGCACACGCGCAGGGCGGAAGCTGCCCAGCTCAGGATCGAAGCCCCACATGGGTGGCAACCGAAAACGCTAAGACCGGAGACGCGCATTGGAGAGATCGCGTCGTTGTCGGATGGGTGGGCGATGGCGCCACTATTCCCCTCAATCGCTACACCACTAATACCTTTGCTGATGCCCAGAAAAAGAAGACCAAGAAAAAACCTCGCAAGGAGCGTATTCAAGGCTGGTTCGACGAGACCAGCGTCTCATGCGGTGACTCGGTCGGCCTCCATCTCTCTGGACGGAATAGGTCAGCCACCGTCACGCTCTACCGACTTGGCTACTACGGAGGGATCGGAGCGCGGAAAGTGTGGGAACTCTCGCTTGCCAACGTGGCGCCGCGAGAGAGCGCCACAGTTACTGCCGCACCGGAAAGAACAGTAAGTACGAAATGGCCCGTGTCGGTCACCCTCCCCATCACCAACCAAATGCCGCCAGGCGAGTACATAGCTCGTCTCGACGACGGCGGACCCGCAACTTTTGTGCCACTACTTATCAAAGATGAATCTGCGCGTTCGCCGTTGGTATTGATTTCTTCAGTGCTCACGTGGCAGGCATATAACCATTTCGGTGGTTACTCGCTTTACAAGGGCGCCGCGCAAGATCACCGAACCAGATCTCGAGTCGTTTCTTTCGATCGACCTTACGACGGTAATGGAGCTGGCCAAATTTTCGTGCACGAATTTGGAGTGATTAAGACCGCTGAGAAATTGGGCCTCGACATCACTTATCTCACCGATTTAGATGTCGATGCCAAACCCGCACTGCTCAAGGAGCATACATCCATCATTTTCGGTGGCCACGCGGAGTACTGGACCCGCTCCATGAGAACCGGCGTCGTATCCGCGCGTGACTCAGGAACGAACATCATTGTCCTTGGCGCAAACACGGGCTACTGGAAAACGCGCCTGCAAGGCAGCGGTCGTGAAGTCGCAGTGTGGCGTGACAATCTCGATCCTTACCGCTCCGATCCTCTCAAAGTAACGAATCAGTGGAGAAGTGAACCGGCAGCACAACCTGAATCAGAAATATTGGGTTCGGCTTATGCAGGACTCGGCGTAAAAGCCAATTACCAAGTGGTGCGAAGTAGCGCCTGGCCCATCGCCGGCACGACACTTAAGACCGGGGAAATTATTAAGGGAGTTGTAGGACGCGAAGTTGACTCTCCCGATCGCGATCCCGGACCCGGTATACAACTTATGCTCAGCACAAATACCAGGGTTAGAGGCAGAGTGGAACGTGTAGGAATGACCTACTACACAACTAAATCTGGGTCTGGCGTCCTAAATGCATCGTCCGACGGCTGGGTCTGTGCCATCACTAATTCATGTAATTGGACTCGAATCCTGAAAGAAAGCTCCCTCCAAGTGGAAGAAATTACCGCGCAGATCCTCAAGGAGTCAGCAAAGGGTCCGCTTGGAAAGCTGCACCCCTCCGAAATCGATATTCCTGCCGCTACACGCTAACTCTGAGTCAACATCCTTTCCATTGCCTGGGCGAATATTAATAAGTAATTGCTTCGATTTTCACTGGAATCCCATTGAGAACCGCATTGCCGGAGAGCGGGTCCATTGCCTCTTCATCTGTCAATACATTTGTATTAATCCCGGAGACAGTGGATGCAACTTTCATCCTGGTACCACTCATGTGGTGGCCCCATCCGTGGGGAAGGCTGACAACTCGTGGACGAATGTTCTCGGTTACCTCGACCACGGCCTCAAGAGTGCCTACCCGACTGATAATACGAACACTCCCCCCATGATTGGCTCCTAATTGAGTCGCATCCTCAGGGTGCATCTGCAGCGTGCATCGCAGATCGCCCTTGACCAACGCTTCAATATTATGCATCCATGAATTATTCGATCGTAAATGTCGACGACCAACGAGTAAGAATTGGTCGGCGTTAAACCCTTCGAGATCGCTCTCTAAACGTCTCACGTCAGCAACGATTTCAGCCGGAGCTAATTCAATTTTTCCACTCGGCGTACGAAGAGCTTCTGGCATCCGTGGCTTCAGTGGACCGAGATCAAGGCCATGAGGTTGATCGCGAAGAGTCTGGAGGCTTATGCCGCTTGGATTGGCCCCGTAGGCATCACCATACGGGCCCGTGCGAAGTAGTAAATCTAAAATTCGCTCGGGACCACGATCGCCAGTAGCCATAATCTGATCTTGAATCTCAGACTTATCCCGCCCACAAATACTTGAGGACTCATCCTTTAAGACTTTCTCAAAGAGTGACTTAAAGATGAAGTCGTCCACGACAGCAGGATCGATTCCAGCACCAAGACCTTGAGCAATACCTGCAAGCTTGGCCAGAATCTCCCACTCATCCGGGTCACCTTCAGGGCGCTCGAATACCGCTTCTGAGTAATTAGCTATGTTTCGTACGGCAAACGAAGTAAAAATAAGGTCGTAGTGACTGCGCTCAAGGTGTGATGGCGGCGGAAGAATGACATCAGCATGACGAGTTGTTTCATTGAGATAGATATCAACGCTCACTATGAAATCTAACGATGAGAACGCCTGCTCGATTTGTGCACCATTCGGCGTGGAAAGAACCGGATTCCCAGCCATGGTGACCATTGCTTTGATCTGTCCTTCTCCCGGCGTAAGAATTTCCTCGGCCATCAGAGCTGCTGGAAATTCGCCTATGGCTTCCGGAAATTTGCGAACACGAGAGTACGCGTTACCCATTCGAAAACCCTTACCCTTGCCGGATTTTCCTCGAGTGGTCTGACCGCCTGTCGCTGGCAGAGGAAACATCACTCCACCAGCCTTATCGAAATTTCCAGTGATGATGTTGATGACATCAACGAGCCACGATGCCGTAGTGCCGAAACTTACGGTCGTTGTTCCGATGCGACCGTAAACGAGTGCAGTAGGCGCCTCAACTAGTTCCGTTGCAATGCGGCGAATCGTAGGCGCATCAATCCCCGTTACTTCAGCGACAGCTTCGGGAGTGAAGCGCTTCAGCACTGAAGGAAGTTGGTCAAGCCCAGCTATATGGGGGCGAAGATGATCTCCCACATCGGCTAGCCCGCTCTCCAAGATAGTGTGCGCAATTGCCGCGAGGAAGAAGGCATCACCATTTGGTCTGATAGCAAGCCATTCATTAGCCATTTCTGCACTTCGTGTACGTCGCGGATCAACTACGACAACTTTTCCGCCCCGCGCTTGAATTGCTTCGAGACGCCTTGGAAAATCTGGCGCCGTGCAGACGCTGCCATTTGAAACATAAGGGTTCGCACCGAGCATGAGTACATAATCAGTTCGATCAAGGTCGGGAATAGCAACAGAGGTCGCGGTGCCAAACATGTATCCCGAGGCAACTTGCTTTGGTAATTGGTCTACGGAGGAGGCACTGAAATTATTCGTAGTTCCCAAGGCTTGTAACCAGGCTCGGTTATACAACATCGATGCCAGATTATGAGCGTTCGGGTTTCCTACATACGTTCCAATTGCTTGTCGACCGTGGGCATTGATGACACTCATCAAGCCGCGCTCGACCTCTTCCCAAGCTTCTACCCAGGAGACTTCGACGTGCTGCCCATTTCGCTTTATGAGTGGTTTGCGTAACCGATCTGGATCTTCATGTAGGGCTTTGAGCGTGGTGCCTTTAGGGCAGATAAAACCTTTGCTGAAGACATCGTTCTTATCACCGCGGATTTGCAGAATCTGATCATCTTTTACCGTGATGGCAAGGCCACACGTTGCCTCGCATAGCGGGCACGTACGGAAGTGAACTTTCTCCACACCAGACATAGCTTTCCCCGTTCTGAGTAGAAATTACTTAGAAAGAGATTTCAGTTGAGACTGCGCATTTTGCGCTGCTGAGGTTGGATCTTTCCCCTTAGCCATATCAATTACATTACTGGTGATTGCGGCAACAATCGGGTCCGAATCCTCATTAATGAGAGAGGTTGGGCGTGCGGTGTTCATGGCTATCTTGACCGTCGTCACGAAATTGATATTGAGTTTCGAATTGAAGGCAGGAATCGCGGCAGAGGATTGGCGAGAGGGTCCCCCGGTGTACGTGCCGATAAGCGCAGTTCTAGCACTATCGGTGAACCACTGAGTGAGTAGCCAGGCTGCCTCTTTTTGCTTGCTGGCGCTTGAGACTCCGATACCCCAACTCCACTGTCCGGTTCCTCCACCGAATGCTCCTGTTGGAAGGAGTGCATAGCCCACTTGACCTGCCACCGGAGAAGTAGCGCGATCTTCAAAGCCTGGTTGAAAGACGCTGGCATCAATATAAAAAGCTACCTTGCCTTGCTTGAACAAATCATTTGCCATAGACCAATCGACTTTAAAACGCTCTGGGGGGCCAGCAGCCATCAATGCCGCATAATCGCTCAACCCCTTGACGACAGAGGGATCAGTCATGCGGGGGCTATTCCACGAATCCTTAAACCAGACGTTATACGGCAGAGAAATCTTTCCCGCCGTGTTAGACCATTGGTTGTAGACCAAGCTAGTCAGAATATCGATATCGGCGTTCGCTAGGCCACGCACAACTGAACCAAAGACCTCACCCTTTCCAGCTTTTGTGATGAGTTGAGCATCACTGATGAGATCCGGCATTGTTGTGGGAACCACTCCACCCAAGTATTTATCTACTAAATGTTTGTTATAGAACAAGATGTAGCACTCGGTTGAGATTGGAATTCCAAATAATTCCTTTTTGCCGTTTAGTGCTAATAGTTCTGCAGGATCCAAAACTTCTCTAGGAAAATCTGCCAAGTTGTAGTCAGAAGTCGTGAGCTTTGGATTATTAATAAATCGAGTCAATGACTCAATTACACCGTCTCGCTGTTGAGCAACAATTGTGGAGTCGAGCCCAGTCATGAAGACGTCTGGTCCGTTTCCAATCTTAAAGCCCGCATCCAACTTATCGAAGTAAAGATCTTCAGAAACAACATCAAGATTTACCTTGATGCCAGTCTCCTTCATAAAATCAGCGAGAGTTGCCTTAAATCCGTTAGTCCATGGGTGATCGACCAACATGACATTAACGGTGGTTCCGGCGTATTGCTTCCAATCGAAACTTGTTTGAGAAATCTCAGCGAGGCTCTGTGGCTGTACCTTGCTGCGCGTGGCTCCTCCACACCCGGATACCAATATCGAGGTGGCAGCAATGATTCCGAGTGCCTTAAAGAAGGCACTCTTCTTGCCGGTCATGTTCATGATCTTCATATCGCATCCCCAGTGCCGTTTTACGCATTATGATCGCACACAAGGGCCCATGACGCCTCCTTTATTTGGAGTATTTCTAGCGTAATAACCCCTGGTCAGATAGTGAAAACCTGTCCCAACTCACCTAGGATCTACGCATGTTCACCTATTGGAGGAATATCCATCCAGGCGGAAAACGAATCATTTCCATTTTGGTAGTGATGTGCTTGGTATACATCGGTTCGATGGTGGCCCTTTCGCAAAGCAACGATGATGCCGCCAGAGCACTTGATGACAAGTTATCTACTCTTTTGCCGCATGAACGGCTCAATGTATATACGAAATTGATATCGGTAGATCCACTTAAAGGCGAAGCTCTCGCACGTATCGAGCCTTGGCCGCTCGACGAGAGTTTAGGATTTCGATATCGCAGCGGTTGGATGCCAGTACATGACATGTCGATCCACGTAGATGCAATCGTCGGTGCTAGTACGACTGGAGATAATCTCTATAAATTTAAGAAGAACGTCCCTGTTGGCGGGTTTGACGTAATTCTTGACGAACAATCAGGAAGCCCTGCGTCTAACGTTTCGTGGTATCCCTTGGACGTCTACTCGTTTGAAATTCCGATGTCAGGGAGTTATAAAGATGTCAACGGTGCGACACAGGATTTACCGATTCTTCCGCTTGATTACACAAAATCTATAGATACTTTCAAGATCACGATGAGCCATGCCCTGTGGACTAATTCAAAGGAAATTATTCAAAACAATAACTCCAAGACGATTGAAAATGCTACTCGGGAGTATAAGACTGGAATTTCTTCTTCAATTTTTGAGGTGAATCGAAGCGGTTCCACCAAAGTTCTCACAGTAATTATTTTGCTTTCGATGCTTACCGCGCTTGGCTCAATTATACCGATGGCATTCTTAGTGGCTACGAGGAAACGTCCGCCTACTCTCTCTGCGCTCACCTGGGGAGCCGCATTAACATTTTCGATGATCGGCCTGCGTGGACTCTTCCCTGGATCCCCACCGCTTGGAATCCTGATCGATAAAATTGTCTATTTTCCAGCGCTACTAATCACGCTTATTTGTTCGCTTTCAATTCTTATCATGTGGTCTTATCGCGAGGATTACGTTAATTAGAATTTGATTTGCACTTTTCGGAGCAATACTTGACCTGCTCCCAATCGCGCTCCCACTTCTTACGCCATTCGAATGGCCGGGCACATCGCAAGCAGATCTTGGGAGGATGGCCGTTCTTATTTTTAGCGATCATGCGCACTCCTCACCATGGCACGACTTTTCGCTCTTCCCAACAGTTCCTAACTGGGAGATCAACCGAGAGCAAGTCTAGTTGGGCTTATGGACGACAATTCCCAACAGTTCCTAACTGGGAGATCAACCGAGAGCAAGTCTAGTTGGGCTTATGGACGACAATTCCCAACCTATAAACGTAGTAGCGGCGGCCAACTTCAAGTCTAGTTGGGCTTATGGACGACAATTCCCAACGTGCTCGCGCAGGTCGCGTTGTTGCTGACAAGTCTAGTTGGGCTTATGGACGACTTCCTGCGTGAAGGGCAAGACGGTCAAGAAAGTCACTTCAGTGAACCCAAAGTGTCCGGCTGGATATAAGAAAAAATAGCCTCACAATTTAAGAAAAATACAGGGGCCGATAGTACATATATAGGGCGGTCGGCATTAACAATGGACGGGTCAAACTAGTCCGCAAAAAGTCCGCAAAGGAGAAGAAAACGAGAGTAAATCAGTGATAATCAGTGAAGGAGAAAAACGGACATCAACGCTTGCAAATCAATATTTGTGCGAAGATTTCCCGACCCGGCGGTAACTCTT
>Ga0194055_10004379_pt1 | contig 10588 bp, 8 predicted proteins | sample SepL449m_MetaG_FD_155482 | JGI IMG/M metagenome (GOLD analysis project Ga0194055, IMG submission 155482) | Anoxic zone freshwater microbial communities from boreal shield lake in IISD Experimental Lakes Area, Ontario, Canada - Sep2016-L442-9m | ecosystem: Environmental > Aquatic > Freshwater >... | reverse complement strand
AAATGAAAGGTGATCGTATGTTAATTAACTTAAAGTCCTTTTTAAGAAAGCATTCTCTGTGCTTTTTTTACTCCTTCCACCAAAGAATCAATCTCCTCGAAAGTATTGTAAATAGCAAAACTTGCTCTTACGGTTCCTGCAATATTAAAGAAATCCATGATAGGTTGTGTACAATGATGTCCTGTTCTCACAGCAATGCCCATTTTATCAAGAATCATCCCTACATCAGAAGAAATTCCTGTTCCTTCCAAATTAAAAGAAACAACACCTGTTCTGTTGGCTTTTTCACCGTAGACTTTTAGGTTTTCTATCTCTAACAATTGCCTTTGAGCATATTCCAACAAAGCATTTTCATGATTTTGAATGGTTGACTGACCTACTTTTTCAATAAAATCTATCGCAGCACCCAAAGCAATATTTCCTCCTACATTTGGTGTTCCGGCTTCATATTTAAAAGGTAAACCTGCGTAAGTCGTTCCGTCAAAAGAACATGTTGCAATCATCTCTCCTCCTCCATGAAATGGCGGTAAATCTTCTAAAATCCCTTGTTTTCCGTATAAAATACCTGTTCCCATTGGAGCGTACATTTTATGACCTGAAAATACAAAGAAATCACAATCCATTTTCTGAACGTCGATTGTGAAATGCGGAGCCGACTGAGCACCATCAATTACAATATAGGCATCAGAATTTTTCCTTGTTTTAGCAATGATCTCTTCAATAGGATTTACAATTCCTAATGCATTGGAAACCTGATTTACAGAAACAACTTTCGTTTTTTCGCTTAAATATTGATCCAAATAATCAAGTTGGAGAATACCATTTTCATCAATTGGAATAACACGAAGTTTCGCGCCTGTTCTTTCACAAAGCAGTTGCCAAGGAACGATATTTGAGTGATGCTCAAGATAAGAAATGATAATTTCATCATCCTTTTTAAGCTTCTGAGTTAAAATATAAGCGATGAGGTTTAATCCTTCTGTTGTTCCTTTTGTAAAAATTACTTCAAAATCATGTTTAGCATTAATGAATTTCTGAACCTTTCTTCTTGAAAGCTCCATTTCTTCGGTTGCTAACTGACTTAATGTATGAATTCCTCTATGTACATTAGCATTAAGCTCGGTGTAATATTTATTCCAAACTTCTAAAACTGAATTCGGTTTTTGAGATGTTGCTGCATTATCTAAGTAAACTAACGGCTTACCGTTCACCTGCTGGTTTAATATAGTAAACTGACTTCTTATTTCTTGAATGTCAAACATTTATTAAAATTTTAAATTAAAATGCTCTTATTTAGAACGCTTCAAATTTACGGCTTTTTTTCCGAAAGAAAATTGAATGAACACGATTATAGATTTAATCTAAAAATAAAAAACCTGCCAAAATACATTGACAGGTCTTATATTGTGATTAAGAAATTTCTTATTCAGCTGCTGCTTCTTCAATTGCAGGAGCACCTCCTTCAACTTCAGCTACAACTTCTTCTTCATCGTCGTCATCCGCAACTGCACCACCTTTAGCTGCATTTCTAGACATCTTAACAGCTACTACAACTGCATTGTCCGGGTGTACGAAAGAATAACCTTCAGCTTTGATAGTTCCAACATAAAGTTTGTTACCAATTTTAAGAGAAGTAATATCTACTACGATCTCGTCTGGCAAGTTTGCAGGAATAGCTTTTACTTTCAATTTTCTGAAAGACTGACGTAAAACACCACCAGCTACAACACCTTTAGAACGACCAGTGATTCTTACAGGAACTTCCATAACAACTGGCTTATCAGCAGATAGTTGATAGAAATCCGCGTGAAGAATTTTATCAGTAATTGGGTGGAACTGAATATCTTGAAGAACTGCAGAAATTGTCTGCCCGTCAACTTCAATAGATACCGTGTGTGCTTCAGGAGTATATACCAAACCTTTGAAAGTTTTCTCTGTTGCAGAGAAGTTCAATGGCTCGCCACCTCCGTAAACAACACAAGGAACTAATTCAGCATCACGTAAAGCTTTTGTCGACTTTTTGCCCACGCTTTCTCTTTTTGTACCTTGAATTGTAATTGATTTCATTTATAAAAATTTAAAAATTTGTTTAAAGTTTAATTTGCAAACAGCTAATTATCAATTAAATAACAAACTTACTGCTAATTGATTGATGCTCATGAACCATCTTCATAACGTCCGCAAATAGAGGGGCGCAAGATAGCACTTTTATTTTGTTTGTCAAATTATTTTTTACAGGAATTGAGTCAGTTACAATAACTTCCAATAATTTTGAGTTCTCAATATTATCATAAGCTTTGCCTGAAAGCACTCCATGAGTTGCCATTGCTCTTACAGATTTTGCTCCTTTCTCCATTAAAATGTCTGCAGCTTTACAAAGCGTTCCCGCAGTATCGATCATATCATCAATAAGGATAACATTTTTACCTACAACATCTCCGATAAGGAACATTTCTTCAATTACATTTGCTTTTTTTCTTTCTTTGTAAGCAATTACAACATCTGCGCCTAAGTGACCGGCATAGTTTTTTGCTCTTTTTGCTCCACCCATATCCGGAGAAGCAATGGTAAGATTATCAAGATTCATATCTCTGATGTAATCTACGAAAATTGTAGAAGCATACAGATGATCAACCGGAATTTCAAAGAATCCCTGAATCTGATCCGCGTGCAGATCCATCGTCATGATTCTTGTTGCTCCCGCAGCAGTTAAAAGATTTGCCACCAATTTAGCTCCGATAGGTGCTCTTGGCTTGTCTTTTCTGTCTTGTCTTGCCAATCCGAAATACGGAAGTACAACGGTAATACTTTTAGCAGAAGCTCTTTTTGCTGCGTCAATCATTAAAAGAAGCTCTAAAAGATTGTCTGCCGGCGGAAATGTAGAAGCAATCAGGAAAACTCTTCCTCCTCTTACAGATTCGTCTAGCACAGGTTCAAATTCACCATCGCTGAACTCCTGAATGATGATTTTCCCTAATTCTTTCCCATAATGTTGGGCAATTTTTTCTGCCAAGACCTTACTCGTTCTTGTAGAAAATAGATAACTTAACTGATCGGCCATTTTTACTTTTTAAAAGATTTTGCAAATTTATAAAAAAACCACAAGAATTACTCCTTGTGGTTCATATGTTTTTATTTTCCTTTTTATTAAGGGAATTTCACTCCCGAATATTTATTAGGATCTACCCATGGCAGTGTAGATTTATAAGTAGCGTTTATTGACTTAATAAATTCATTAGCAATAATTGCATACCCTCTACCCGTAAGATGTACTCCATCTAAAGAGAAAGCTCCACCTGTAACAAATTTAGCAGTATATTTCACACCGTCCCAAGAAACTCCTGACTGAGATCCAAGCTCATTCATTTTCTTATTAGCATCAACAAAAGCATATCCTTTTGAAGCTGCAGCAGCTTTAATTGTTACGTTATAAGCATCAATAGCTGTATTGATTTCTGTAATTTCTGATGGGATCAAAATATATTTATCAGCAAATGGATAAGAAACTCCTTTTGCAGAAAGAGCAGCTAAAGCAGTAGGTTCTGCTTTACCAATCTCAGATTTCGTAGTCAAAGGCACTAAATCACCAGCTTTTGCCTGTCTTGCCTGCCCATAAGTAGTCCCAAGATAAGTAGCCAAAGCAACCAACTGAGGATTTCCTGAAGCCGTCGCCGCTGCTGTAATTTGAACTTTCAAATCAGGTAAACTTTCATCCTTAATAAGCAATGGATTTGCAGCAGTTTTAGAAAGAGGTTTAATTCTGTCTCCAGCTCCAAATGCAGTTAAGATCTGATTTAACGGCCCGTACAGGTTTGTATTTAAATTATCAATATTAGCTTCTCCAGCTGCAACATTTCCGTTTCCTAAAACAGCAGATGTAAGAGGATTTGTAGGAATTGTTGTTAAAGAAGGAATAGACGTTACACTAGGAATGTTTGCAATTACCCCTTTAGCATTAGTTGTAGCAATCTCAGCGATCAAGGCATTATAATACTGGGCAAACTGAGCCGGAGGTGTTAAAGTTTCTACTGAACTATCAGCACCCGCCAAAGCGTACAATAAAGCATCATTATTACCTATCCATAAAGAAAAGAATGTTGGGCTTTGAGCTTTAAAGTCTGCAATAACCGAAGTAGTTGGGCTTGATGCAAATCTTACGAAATAAGGATTTGCCGTTTTTGCTAAAACTCCCGAAACATTTCCGTAACCCGGAGCTAATAAATGAGCAACTTTAGCTCCCGGAACTCCCATATTATTAAACGGACCCGTTAAAACAGTATTTGTTAAAGTTGTTGCAACGTTATTATTTGCATTTTTTATGTCCGGAGCACCTGCAATAAAGCTATAAATATAAAGTTTTGTAGTAGCGATCTGGACATTTACACCAACATTAAGAAGAAGACCTCCATTATTATCAGCCATTAAAGGCTGTCTGAAATCTCCGCCACCCACAAGCTTCATTTGCTGAGCAATCATTGAAGGGTAAGATTCATTTTGGCCATCAATATAAAGAGCACCGTCTCTGTAACCAGAAGTTAATGAGTTTCCTAAAGAAACATATTTAGTAAAATCAGCTTCACCTTTACTTACAACAACGTCCTTTACGTCTGTATCAAATTCATTTTCGCAACTAGTTGTAAAAAGTAACGCGGAAATAGCGATTGTAGAAATTATAATTTTTTTCATAGTCTTTCAATTAAAAAGGATTATAAGATAAACCTAGACCTACATAAAATGCCGTAGCTGTGGATTGTCCGTAGAAACCAAGATTAGCATTTTTCACGTCTCTTGCCTGAGGCATTGCATATCCTCCAGAAACATCAACTCCGAATTGTTTTAGTTTAAATCCAACCCCACCTGTTACAACATATGTATTATATGAAGGTGTTTCAGGAATAAAGTTTTCATCAGTATATGGAGATTCGTCATAATAAGCACCAAGACGACCAAAGATCTTATCTGTAAATGCATATTGAGTTCCTAACCTAAATGTTTTAGTGTTGTGAAAGTTTTTAGGAGAAACAGAAACCGTAGGATCTGATGGCTGATTTCCAACCGGAGCATTGCCAAAATCCAACGTCAATTTACTGTATCTTTCCCATCCATGGTAGTTGAAATCTGCTGAAATCAACCATTTTGGAGCAATCTTATAAGTCAAACCAATAGTATACTCTTCCACCAAAGGCAATGTTGCAGAGAAACTATCTTTTCCTGATGCATCAAGACCCAATAACGGATAGATAGAAGCTGTCGGGAATTTGAAAGTAGCCTTTCCCTCCTTAGCTTTCATATCAACTGGCGAACGGTAAGCTATACTTACATCAAGCTTTGGATCTGGTCTGAAATAGAAACCAAAACCATATCCATGTCCGCTTGCTTTACTGTCAAGATTAAGCTCACCTCCAAATTGTGTAATAGCTTTATCCCATTTCACATCTCCTTTTGCATAGATATAACTTGCACCAAATGCAAACCAATCATTAAATTTATATGAAATCATTGGCTGAAAATAGAAAGCCTTCAGCTCAAGTCTCTGAACCATTTCTTTTCCTTCCCAATCACTTGGATACTCAATCGTACTACCGAAAGGACTAGAAAAACTGAAACCAACTGATAGTTTTTCAATCGGCCTATAAGCAATTGCTGCATAAAGAGGAGTTCCGATAGGATTATCCGTCTCTGTACTTTGCAGAGTATTTGTATTCTGGAAGGTAACTTTATTACCTGCCGCAAAACCTCCGACTGCAATACTCAGTCTCGAAGGGATGAATGACATACCCGCCGGGTTAAAGAATGCCACACTTGCATCCTCAGCATGCGCACTAGTATGTGCCATTGCCAATTGCTTTACCCCTTGCAGAGACACTCTGAAGCCTCCGGCGTAAGATAGAACACCCGCCAATAAAGCAGTTGATACTAATATTTTTTTCATAGACTATTATTATATAACCCAAATATAAAATTATTTTGGCTACAACTGTTAATAAATCTTAAAATTTTAAACATTATGCTAAAAGAAAATTATGTTTAAAATAACACTTTACCGAAAACAGACCTTAAACACATAACTATTAAGCATTTAATAATGTTTTACTGACTAATCAAGTTTTTCGTTTAATATTAAACAATGATGTTGACGAATATTTGAATTTTTTAGAATTACATAAAGATAAAAATATATAAATTTGCAAGAACAAATAAAAGTTATATGAGTTGTGGATGTAAAACATCCGGCGATTCTGCACATTCTTGCGGACCCAAGAAAACCGCGAATGGCTGTGAAAGTGTAAATACCTGTGGTAATAGTTATAAATTAAGTGTTTTCGACTGGCTGCCTAACATCAATAATCCTGCATCTAACAGGTATGATTATGTTGAAGTTAGATTTAAAAATGACAGAAAATTATTTTATAAAAATGTAAATAATGTTCCTTTACATATAGGTAGCGTAGTAACAGTAGAATCAAGTCCCGGACATGATGTAGGTGTGGTAAGTCTCACCGGAGAATTAGTGAAAATTCAGATGAAGAAGAAAAGAGCTTCTGAAGAATCAGCACTTAAAATATATAGATTAGCGAACCAAAAAGACATTGAAGTCTGGCAGGAAGTTAGAAAAAAAGAAGACAGCGTAAAAATAGAAGCCCGAAAGATCGCTCACAGATTAGGCCTTGAAATGAAGGTTACAGATGTTGAATATCAAGGAGATGCATCTAAGGTTACATTTTATTACACTGCTGATAACCGAATAGATTTCAGACAGTTAATTAAAGATTACGCATCAACTTTCAGAACTAAAATCGATATGAAACAGATCGGTTTCAGACAGGAAGCTGCAAAAGTTGGAGGAATCGGATCATGTGGAAGAGAATTGTGTTGTTCAACCTGGTTAACGGATTTCAGATCTGTAAATACCAACGTTGCAAGATATCAGCAGTTGAGTATCAACCCTCAAAAACTGGCTGGACAATGTGGTAAGCTTAAATGTTGTCTTAATTATGAATTAGACAGCTATCTTGATGCCTTAAGCAACTTCCCTTCTTCGTCTACCGTGTTAGATACAGAAAAAGGAAGAGCTTTTTGTATCAAAATCGACGTTTTCAAAAAGAAAATGTGGTTTGCATATGTAGACAGCTCAATGGCTTGGTATGATTTTGATATTGATTTGGTTAAAAAGCTGATCGCACAAAATAAAAAAGGCGAAAGAACTTTACCTCTTGAAGATCTTAAACAACCTGATGCTCCTTTGCATACGATTGATCTTATTCAGGAGAACAGTGTTGACAGATTTGAGAAGAAAAATAAGAGTTTTAATAAAAACAGACCTCAAAATCAGAATCAAAACAGACCGAATAACAATCAAAACGGTCCAAATCAAGGTCCAAGAAAACCAAGACCCGAAAGATCTGACAGACCTCAAAACTCTGATAAATCTGAACGTCCGGAAAGATCTGAAAGACCAGCGAGGACAGAAAATCCGAACCCGAATGCCAACAATAATTCTAACAACCCAAAACAGCAAAGGCCGCCTCAGCAGCCAAAAGCTCAGTTAGAAAAAGCAAAGGTAGAAGGAAGCGTAGATCCTGAGAAAAAGCCTCAAACCAACCCGAATAAGAAAAAATTCAAGAAGAAATTTCCTCCAAAAAAAGATAACAATGCATAAAATTTTAGGATTATTAACTCTTATCCTTTTCTTTAGCTGTAACTCTTCTTCCGAAGGGGAAGTCACCATGAATTCCGTTGATAATAAATGGAATAAGAAAAGTGAACAAAAATTTAATCTTGAAATTACGGATCCACAAAATCCTAAAAATATTATATTTGTTGTAAGGAATAACAATGATTATCCTTACAGCAATATAAGATTTATTGTAAATTTCACCAATCTTCAGAATAAGAAAAAGGAAACCGACACATTGAATTATGTATTGGCAAAACCAAACGGAGAATGGCTTGGTACAGGGTTTGGTGACACGAAGGAAACGCTTTTTCAATATAAATTGAATTACAGATTTCCTGCGAAAGGCAAGTATGAGATCGGCGTGGTACAAGCCATGAGAAATGATGCCCTTCCCGGAATTGAAGATATTGGAGTAAAAATAGAAACGGCTAAACCGTAATCATAAATGGAAGTAAACAAACAAAACGCAGGAAACAAAGGAAAAACATTTCCCCTTCCTCCCAAAAAGAATGGCAAAAAAACCGGTTGGAAAAAATGGGTGAGCTTTATTTGGATTGGACTCATTGCAGTCGTTTTAGGAATTTCAGGACTTTTCTTCGCCGTTTCTCAAGGCTTTCTTGGAGAAATGCCCGATGTAAAAGAGCTTGAAAATCCAGATATTTACGTTGCATCTGAAATTTATTCATCTGATGGTTTATTATTAGGCAAGTTTGAAAAAGAAAAAACCCAGCCTATTACCTATAAAGATCTTCCTCCTTATCTTGTTTACGCTTTACAGGCTAAAGAAGATGAGCGTTTCAAAGAACACTCAGGAATTGATTTACAGTCAGTTGCCAGAGCCGTTGTTTACGGAGGTGGACGAGGTGGAGGTTCTACGATTACACAACAGCTTGCAAAATTACTTTTTACAGGTGGAGCTTCTCAAAATAAGGCTGCCAGAGCATTCCAAAAATTAAAAGAATGGGTTGTTGCAGTAAGTCTTGAAAAAAGATATACAAAAGAAGAGATTGTTACTTTATATTTCAACAAATTCGACTTTTTATATAATGCCAACGGTGTTGAAATGGCTTCAAGAATCTATTTCAATAAAAAAACCTCTCAACTTACCCTTCCGGAAGCTGCAATGTTTGTAGCAATGTTGGAAAATCCGGTAAAGAACAATCCGATGAGGAATATCGAAAAGGCTAAGACAAGAAGAGATGTGGTTTTGGAGCAAATGCAAAAAACAGGTTATATCGATCAGGCAACTTACGATAAGGCTGTTAGCACTCCGATTACTTTAGATTATCATCCAATTAAAAATATTAGTGACGATTATTCTGCTTACTATAAGTTTTATTTGAAAAAGGAAATTGATAATTATCTTAAAGATTACGAAAAGCAGACAGGTAAGAAATTAAACCTTTATAAAGACGGTTTAAAAATATATGTTACTCTTGATTCTAAAATGCAAAAGTATGCAGAAGATGCAATCAGAGAACACTTAACAGATCTTCAAAAAAGATTTGATGTCGAGCAAAGAGGTAGAAAAAACAGACCTTTCTATTACTTAACAAATACTCAGGTTAATAGCGTAATGCTTCAGGCGATGAAAAGAACCGGACGTTACAAACAATTGAAGGCAGCCGGAGTTTCTGAGGATTCAATCATGATGGAGTTCCACAAACCAATCAAAACTTCACGTTTCACTTGGGCCGGAGAAGAAGAAGTTGAAATGTCACCTTGGGATTCTATCAGATATCACAAACAAATTGCTCAGGCAGGTTTGATGTCTATGGTTCCTGGAACAGGTGAGATTAAAGCTTGGGTTGGAGGTATCGACTGGCAACATTTCCAGTATGATCACATCAAACAAGGAAAAAGACAGGTTGGTTCAACATTTAAGCCTTTCGTATACGCAACTGCTATTATGAAACTGGGAATGACTCCTTGTTCAACAGTATCCAACGGAACTTATGATCATAAGGGATGGCACGTACCGGGAAGAGGAGGAATGTTAACGTTAAAAGACGGTTTGGCACACTCTCAAAACCCAATTGCGGCGAGACTTATCGAAATGACAGGTGTTGACGCTGTAATCCAAACCGCAAGAGACCTAGGTGTAACAGAAGAAATCCCTAGGAACAATACCATTGCATTAGGTTCATCAGATATTACAATTTTTGAAATGCTGGGTGCCTACAGTACTTTTGCTAACTACGGAAATCATAATAAACCGGAGATGATCTGGAGAATTGAAGATGCCAACGGTAGAGTAATTAAAGAAGTAAATGTAGAGCCAAAAGAAGTAATGAATCCGCTATATGCATATACCATGATCGAACTAATGAAAGGTGTTGCACAATACGGAACTGCTTCAGGTGAGCTTGGCAGAAGAGGAATCTCAAAAGCTGTTGAAATTGCTGCTAAAACAGGTACAACGCAAAATAACTCCGATGGTTGGTTTATGGGAATTACTCCAAAATTGGCAACCGGAGCCTGGGTTGGTTGGGAAGACAGAGCAACTCACTTCTTCGGAACCGGTGAAGGACAGGGTGCAAAAATGGCTTTACCAATTTGGGCGATCTTCATGAAGAAAGTTTGGGCTGATAAAACATTAGGAATTTCACCTGACGACAAATTCACAAAACCTTCCGACTGGAAAGACGGATGCTCCGGACTAAAAGGTATCGGCGGTGGTTATGGGGATGACGGAGGTCTTCAGACAATTGACGAGATCAAAAATCCTAGACCTGCAGATAATACTCCTAAAAACAACTCTAAAAAGAAAGAAGAAAATGTGAACGAAAACCTACATTCATCAGATGAGGTAGATTTTAATAAATAAATTCTCTTTTAGAAATACACAAGACCTTTCAATTATTTGGAAGGTCTTTTCTTTTATTATTAATAACTTTGATTCATGAATAT
>Ga0194055_10004378_pt1 | contig 10589 bp, 10 predicted proteins | sample SepL449m_MetaG_FD_155482 | JGI IMG/M metagenome (GOLD analysis project Ga0194055, IMG submission 155482) | Anoxic zone freshwater microbial communities from boreal shield lake in IISD Experimental Lakes Area, Ontario, Canada - Sep2016-L442-9m | ecosystem: Environmental > Aquatic > Freshwater >... | reverse complement strand
GCCGAGCAATCGGGCTGTCTCGTCCAGCGGAAGGCCGATGATATTGGTCATGGATCCGGCCGATGAGGCCACCAAAGCACTACCATGGCCTTGAATGGCATACGAACCAGCCTTGCCGGCCGATTCTCCCGTACCGATGTACCACTCGAGCAACTCTGGGGTGACAGACACGAAGGTGACGTCGGAGCTGACTACCTCGACCACTTCCCCTGCGGCGCTCACCACCGCGACTCCGGTGTGGACCCGGTGGGTAGAGCCACTGAGAAGGGTCAACATGCGGCGAGCGTCATCGTCATCAACTGGTTGGCCGAAGATAATTCCATTGAGGTCCACCGTGGTGTCCGCGCCAATCACAGTTGAGTTCGGATCACTGACCATATATACGGCGCGCGCTTTCTCCAGAGCAAGACGTTTCACATAGGAAACCGGGTCTTCATGCGGGTGCGGAGTTTCATCGATGTCGGCAGGCAGAACAGTGAAGTCGGCGGCAAGTTGTTTCAGTAATTCAACGCGTCGCGGTGAGCGAGATGCAAGCACTATGAAACTATGTGATTCCATTCCTGAACTCTACGACCCCCGCACACATCATTGACATGAGCATTACTGAAGCGTCAAGATTTCAATTACGAACCGCAATGGGCCAGATTCTGAATGAGGAGGCAGCAGACACACTTATGGAACTTCTTCCTCCCGTCGGCTGGGCCGACGTTGCTACCAAATCAGATCTGCAACATCTACGTGATGAACTCAAAGGCGACATCAATAGTCTGCGTGTTGCTACCAAAAGCGACATTCAGCATCTGCGTGATGAACTCAAAGGCGACATCCTTAGTCTGCGCAATGAGCTCAAGGGCGACATGATCAATCTTCAGTTGACAATTGAAGTCAATGTACGAAAGCTAATTCATGAGCAAACAAAATGGCTTATCACCACCATGATCGCAATGAACACTGTGATGCTCGCTGCGTCGGTTGCACTGTCGAAACTTATTTAGCCGCCGCTTAAAGCCATCTCATGGCCATCATCTGGCACGGTGAGGTCATCACGATTATCTAAGTAGCCCTCAGGCAATACAACTTTGATGGGGCCGTTTGTGTGGCCGCGGGTAAAACGTTCTCCGCCTGGCAAAAGTGTCATTGCATGGTCAAGGTGTGAAGAGATTTCCTGTAACTGCTCAAACGTCGACACTGTGGCAAATGATCTACGCACTTCAGAACCAACTGGATACCCAGTGAGATACCAGCCGCAATGTTTGCGGAAGTTACGAATGCCGTAGTCAGGTCCCATGATTTCCATCAGGCCTTGTGCGTGTTCTTGCATGACGTTCAGAACAAAACCAAGACTTGGTGAGGCTTGTACTTCTCTGCCACTAAAAGCATCAACAAGATCACGAAACAACCACGGCTTACCAAGACATCCGCGCCCCACAACAACACCATCGCAACCAGTCTGATCCATCATGTCGATGGCATCCTGTGCTTCCCAGATATCACCATTACCTAATACAGGAATACTTGTTACGGCTTGTTTGAGTTCGGCGATCTTTTCCCAATGTGAATGGCCTGCATAGTGCTGTTCGGCAGTGCGAGCATGCAAAGCAATCATCGCGATGCCTTCATCTTCTGCTGTTTTACCGGTGTCAAGAAATGTGGTGATGTTGTCGTTAATACCAATACGGAACTTGCACGTAATGGGCACCCCATATGGTTCAGCAGCTTTCACCGCCGCAGCCATGATTGCGCGGGTCAGATTGCGCTTGACCGGAACTGCTGCTCCGCCACCTTTACGAGTGACCTTTGTTGCTGGGCAACCAAAGTTCATATCAATGTGGTCTGCAATGTCTTGTTCGCACAACGCACGCACTGCCTTGCCAACAAAGTCTGGGTCGCTTCCGTAAATCTGCAGACTACGGAAATCTTCATCGGGCCCGAATGCAACCATCTTCTTTGTTCGCTCATTGCCATGAACAAGCGCGACAGCCATCACCATTTCACTGACATAAATAAGGTCGGGGCCAAACGTGCGGCACTGTGCGCGGAATGGAATATTGGTAACCCCCGCCATTGGTGCAAGCACCACAGGAATAGGGAACTCTCGACCGCGAAGAACAAGTGGCAAACGTGTCATCGTGGGACCGCATCTAGTTTGAGGTTCGGGTACGCACCACATGACAAGTTGGTTGGGCCGTCAGACGCGAGTCTGTGCCACGCAGCAGCTGCAATCATTGCGGCATTATCAGTACACATGTCACGACTTGGCAATGCCACCGTGAAACCCGCAGCAGCGCCACGTGCTGTCATTTCTGAGCGCAACAAAGAGTTGGCAGATACTCCCCCGCCCAACACGATTCCTTTGGCTCCAACTTTTTGTGCAGCACGTATGGTCTTTGCGCACAGCACGTCAACAACAGCAGCTTGAAAAGAAGCTGCGACATCAACATTTGATACGTCAGGGTTCTTCTTCACGTAGTTAATGACGGAAGTCTTCAAACCACTAAATGACACATCGAGACCGTCATGCATCATGGCGCGAGGGAACTCAACAGCATGAGGGTTTCCGCTTGGCGCAAGTTTGTCAATCGCCGGACCACCCGGATACCCGAGTTGTAAATACCGCGCGACTTTGTCGTACGCCTCACCCGCTGCGTCATCAATCGTGCGTCCCATGATGACGTAATCACCATGGCCACGCATTTCAATAATCATGGTGTGACCACCAGATACCAATAGAACCACTAATGGAAATTGCAACGTGGGGTCATCAAGAAGTCCGGCATACAAATGAGCTTCTAAATGATTCACGCCAACAAATGGTTTGTCCCACACCAGTGCAAGAGACTTTGCTGCAGACACGCCAACAAGCAATGCCCCTATGAGGCCAGGGCCAGCTGTTGCAGCAACTACATCAACACGTGATGGCAAGATGCCCGCATCTGTAATTGCAGCGTTGACCACAGGTACCAGTGCTTCCAAATGGGCGCGGCTTGCCACTTCAGGAACCACACCGCCAAAGCGAGCGTGAATTTCAATCTGACTAGAAACGATGGACGACAAGATGTCATTGCCACCCATCACTACTGATGCGGCTGTTTCATCACAACTTGTTTCAATTGCAAGAACCACTGTTGATTCATTCACCACATGTGAGGTCATGGTCGTCTCGATTCAATGAGGCGAACGCGCTCTAAGAATTCAGGTGTATCAATGCCATGTGCCCACATGATGATGGCGTCGTCCTTATTCTCATAATACTTCTTGCGTATTCCTGCTGGCACGAAACCAAAACGCCTATACAACTGCTGGGCTGCGGTATTTGTATGCCGCACTTCAAGAGTCATTGCCAAACATCCACGGTCGCGAGCAAGAATCACAAGGTCAAGCATGATTTCAGTGGCCACACCACGACCCTGCCAATCTGGATCAACTGCCACATTCGTAACGTGGGCGTCGTCGCCGCTGAACATCAAGCCGCCGTAGCCGACCAGAACGTCACCGACATATGCAACGAGGTAATACCTGGCGCCTTCACGCATCAGTGAAATTTCAGTCACAAAGGTGCGGTGAGTCCATGGGCGTGGATACAGCCCTTCTTCAATCTCCATCACTCGACGAAGATGACGGCGCCGCATTGTTTCTGTAGTTAATGCATCAGTCATACGTTCACGTAGGAAACTCATTGTGCCGCCTCACGCGTCAGCCAATTGATTTCAGCATCAGGTGCACGCAAATACATCGGCGTGATCTCACCTGCCTGCACCGTGTCATCTGCAGCAATGCGGTGAGACGCAAGAACAACAACCTTTTGTGCGGTGGGGAAAGCATGTGGTTCGCCGGTCATCATTGCCCACGGCACGTCTTCGAATAGAGAAGCATGACGAATAAAACCAGTACCCACACACGTAATGTCTTCGCCACGATCAGCTAAGTGCACAGCCATATCTTCCGGAGAAGAAACCACTGGCTCAGTTAACCGGAGAGGTTCCACACCAACCCCACGCATGCGATACAACGACCAGTACACCTCGCCGCGGCGCGCATCTAATGACGCTGCAACCACATTGTCTGACAACTCTGCATTCATAGCCAGCGCATCAAGACTGCACACGGGAACAACCGGAAGTTCTAAGGCCCACGCAAGTGACGCTGCACTTGCAATACCGACACGCATGCCAGTGAACAATCCTGGTCCGACATCTACAGCGACTGCTGAAAGATCAGCCATGGTGGCATCTGCCTGCTGGAGAACAAACTGAATCATGGGCGCCAATGACTCGGCGTGGCGACGATCACTTGCCAACATTGAATGCGCGCGAATGCCGCGATAGTCCCCTACTGCCACTCCGACATGGTCAACTGATGTTTCAATTCCCAGAATCATCGCACCGTCCAACTACGTAGTGCGGTCTTCAGTAGTTCCCAGCGAGTGTCCCACGCATGTCCATCAACTGCAACTGAAATCATTCGCGCGTCTTCATCATCCTCATCGGCGACAAGGGTGACACTAAGTCCATCGCCTAGAACTTCAGATGCAACGTCTCCCCATTCAACGAGCCCCACAGCGCCCATGTCAAGAAGTTCACGAATACCAAGATCTGCTACCTCAGCCAAACTTGTCAACCGATACAGATCTACGTGATGCAATGGAATACGTCCCGATGTGTACGAATGCATCAACGTAAACGTTGGCGACGACATATGGTCATCTCCATGTACGCCGAGAGCCTTTGCAAAACCAGTAGCAAAGGCAGTTTTCCCAGCGCCCATTTCACCCACCAGCACGATGAGATCACGTGGTCGAACTACACCAGCTATTGCACTGGCAATGGCATGCGTATCACCAAGATCTGAAGCCCGAAGCTCGATCACGAGTACCGCCGGAATATTCGAGGGCTGATGCCACACACGATTTCATAACCAATCGTGCCAAGCGCTTCTGCCCAATCGTCAGCCGTAACGGAATGTTCGCCTTGCTTACCAATGAGCACCACTTCATCGCCCACCGTGACAGACGAATCAGATTCACAATCAAGCATCAATTGATCCATCGTGATGGTGCCGGCAATTGTGCGTGGTACGCCATTCAGCAATACCTGAACGTTGGTGCGGCCAAGCGCACGTGGAACACCATCTGCATAGCCAATTGGAACAGTGGCGATAAGAGAACCTTTTGTTAACGGACGCACTAATCCGTATGACACAGCCTCGCCTGCTTCAACCCACCGCACTGCAGACACACGAGCCTTCAGTGACATTGCAGGAATCAAACCAGCACATAGTTCGACAACCCCTAGGCCAGGACGCAAACCATACATTGCAATTCCGAGACGAACCATAGTGAACCGACTCGGTTCGTTCGCAAGAGCGGCGGCGCTATTGGCAGCATGAACAAGTGGCGGGTTAATACCACGAGATGACAAATTATCGAGAACAGTGTTGAATGCGCTGAGCTGTGATGCGTTGGCCGGATGTGATGGATCGTCAGCTACTGCAAAGTGCGTATAGACACCTTCAATAGTCAATGATTCATACGAGCTAATAAATGAAGCCAACGACACCACTTCGTTCGGTGCGACACCAACTCGATGCATACCGGTATCAACTTTGATATGAACTGAGATTGTCTGATCAGCAGCGGCGGCAGAAGCTGCAAGAACAGCGGCACCACGTGTTGTTGTGACTGTTGGAGTTAGTTGATAACCAATAATGAGATCAGAAAGCTCTGGTGGTTGTTCGCTTAACAACAAAATGGGTGCGATAATGCCGGCGCGACGCAACGCAACACCCTCGTCAACGATTGCCACGCATAATCCTGCTGCTCCACCTGCAAGCGCAGCATTAGCAACTTGAATTGCGCCATGACCATACCCATTAGCTTTGACAACTGCCCACACCTGAACAGGCGCAGTACGTTGTGCAACAATTGCAACGTTGTGTGAGATAAGACCCGTATGAACCTCAGCCCATGCCCAACGGGTTGAGAAATCAATTGACATGCGACATCACATCACTCAGTACATCTGAAATCAGACCAACAACATCACGCGCAATAGTGCCTTCGGCGGCACAACGTGATCCGGCAACACCATGTACATACGCAGCAGCTGCTGCGGCCTCTGGCGCCGCAAGTCCGCGTGCAAGAAATGCCCCGATTATTCCTGCAAGAACATCACCCGTACCAGCCGTGGCTAGTCGTTGGTCCCCTGATGCCACCAAATACACCGCACCTTCTGCATCACTAATAATGGTGGTTGCCCCTTTGCGCACAACAGTGCACCCTATGCGCGCAGCAAGATCACGTGTTGCACCTATTCGGTCAGCAGACAATGCGTCACCGCCCAACGAGGCGAATTCACCGTCATGGGGTGTGAGAATCGTGAATGCTGTACGAGAGCGCAAGGTTGAATAGTCGCCGTGAGGGTCAATTGCACCGGAAATACCATCTCCATCGACCACAACAGCAACTTCGCATCGCGCAAGAACTGCCCGAATCTCAGCGCCAACATCATCTCCGCGGCCAAGGCCAGGACCAATGACCATTGCGCCGAATCGTGCCATATCGGCGCCAATAAAAGACGCCCAATCAGTGGCGGGGAGAACATGGCCAACAATCTCTGTTGGCTGAGAGAACATTGATGAACCTGAACGCCATGACAGATGCACCATGCCGGACCCAGCACGCAGTGCAGACATGCTTACTAAAGACGCTGCGCCTTCCATTCCGTCACTGCCAGCTATTACACGAACTGCGTGGTTCCATTTATGCGCATCGTGTTCACGAGGTGGCACCCATGCAGCAACATCAGTTGCTTCAATCAGATACGTGTCAACGTCATCAGTTGTTTCAATTCCAACATCAACGACATCGATGATTCCGCATAAGGCTGGTCCGCTTCCAAAGAACATTCCGACCTTCGGTGCTGCAAAAGTAATGGTTCGATCTGCAGTCAAGACTCCGCCACTCACTGAACCGTCGAACGGATTGAGGCCACTAGGAATATCTACAGCAAGTACCGGAACATCAAACACAATCGGCGGAGTCCATTCACCATGAAAGCCAATGCCGTAGGCAGCATCAATCACAATGTCAGCAACGCGTGGATCAATGAATCGACCACCCACAGAACTTGCGTCGACTATTTCAACTGCTGCACCCCATTGCGTCAACCAATATGCCGCCACTCGCCCATCATCGCCATTGTGCCCAGGCCCAGCAATAACGAGGACCTGCTTGCCGTAAGAGCCACCAAGAAGCATGTTGCGCGCTGCATGAGCAACTGCAAATCCGGCACGGTTGATAAAGATTTGTTGATGATCGTTGCCCACTGCAGAAAGTGCAGTTGCATCAGCAAGCTTCATTTGCTCTGGCGTGAGGACAGGTATCACTCTCACAGCGTATAAGCACACTCAAGCCAAAATTTTGTCGACAAATTCAGTAATAAACGGGACACAATGTTGTGGCCTGCGCACAAAATCTAGATGATCAATGTCCACCTTGAAATATTCACTCTGTAAGTGGTTACCCCACAGAGTTTTTTGTTCCATGCTCTGATTTTTGGCGATATGCAGAGTGGGGATTGAAATCGGTTGCAACTTCAATCGAGACAAAGCCAATAATTGCACCCCTAAGAGTGCATGGTCCATTTGAACCGAATCAAGTGACGCCAAGCGGCCTTCACGGCCAAGCATTACATGAAGCGGATTTATGAGACCCCGATACGGGGTTTGTGGGACCAGTAATTGCGAGTCCAACGGATCAAGAAGGATTACCCCTCTTCCAATGCCGTGCCTGTCGAAGAGAACTCGAGCTACTTCACTGGCTATCAGTCCAGCTGATGAAAACCCAGCCACGAATACGTCATCATTTGCTTGTACATCAGCAGCGATGGCATTGACGAGACAATAAATCATTGACTCTGCATTGGGTAGAACTACATCACCGTTCATTGCACCCAGATTGAGAACCGCAATATGGTGAACTCCATCAATCGAGACTGCCAATTTTTGAGCCATGAATGGATTCGCACCCGGAAGAATCCAATAAATATTCGCTTTCTCAAGTGTCCTTTCAGACGACAAACGGGATAACCGATTGTGAGGTTGAACGTAGTTTTGCAAAGCTCCTGCGAGTAAAGCGACAGTCGGATTTTCCAAAAGAATGCGAACATCCAATATCATTCCAAATGCATCGGATATTTGGTCTAAAACCTCAAGGCTGCCAAGTGAGTCAAGACCGGCTCCAAAAATATCTTCATCAAGTCCGAGAGATTGCACAGGCAGGACTTTGAGAATTATCTCCCTCACCACATTCGAGGTCATATCTGATTTTTCTGCTGCAATCTCTGAGGGAGACTCATGTAACCTCTGCGTTGCAGTAACACGGTCTACTTTCCCCGTAACCATTACTGGTACTTCATCAACAATGACGCTTCTGGTGGGACACATGACGAGTGGATGATGCTCAGTTATTCGCCGCCTTAGTTCTGCAAGAGTAAATTCTTCACCTTCGTTAGGTACGACTAGTGCCCCTAACGAATCATTACCGTGTGCATCTTGGTACACGGCAACTAACACTGCTTTCACCATTCCAGTGTCTCTAATAATGGCTTCAATTTCTAGAACCGACAGACGCGACCCGCGTATTTTGACCGTCTCTTGTGTACGGCCAAGAATCACTAACTCATTTCGATCGTTAAAGAAACCACGATCACCAGTTTCTTGCCAGCCATCAAGTTGAAAACGCTCAAATGTGAAATGACCCGCGTCGTTGAATTTTCCTTCAAAACCCTGGGCCCCTCGCACGAATACTCTTCCGCTATCACCTAACGCTGTTTCCTCATCCGAATCATCGTTTCGAATTTCTACATCTCTGATCGGCACACCGACTGAAACAGGATCAACGACAGTCGAAAGATCTTTGGCTTTCAGAAGGCTTTCGCTGATGGGCCCGAATTCAGTTAAGCCATAGTTCAGTCGAACAGTTACGTCAGGCATCTTTCGAAAAATCAACTCCAAATCGTCTCGGTAAACACGTTCACCATTGACATGAATGCGCTGGACGTACGTGAGCCAATCGCGTTGAAAATGAGGAAAAAAGCTTCGAACCATAGATGGCGTCACTGTTATCTCATCAATGACACGACCAGTCAAAAACCTGTCTAATTCCGATGGCGATGTGCCCGAAATATCAACTGAAACAAACTGACCCTTATTAGCCAAAGCTCGTTGAAGATTCACGCGAAATGGAGTACCCGATGGGCGCCGGACATTTAGTACCGCGTATCCGTCCCCACCCTGTCTTGGCATCACTGGAATCTCATGCCGATTACGTTCGCTTGGTATCCCAAAAATCTTGGGCTCTCCAGTAGACCCTGATGTAAAGAGAACCGATTCAACTTCATGTGCATCCGGAACATGTCGCGTTGTCTCAACTGACTGCGTAAATGTTGACAGATACTTCACAAAATCGTGGGGATTAACGCACAATTCGGGAAACTTAGTCTTGAGCAACACTCCATGAGGAGAGTCAAAATCATCATCGATCATTGCAGCTGTACGACCACTACTAGTCACTGCGTAACAGGTGACAACCGTGTCGATTCCCATATCAGCGAGAACGACAACCGTGTCGGGATACTGATGAGAATCGAGAAACGTTACGCCTGCATCAATTAAGTGCAGTAATTCACTATAAGTTACGGTTTTACCGCTTACTAGTTCTTCTAACGCAATTTGTTCAGGACATTCACTAGCACAAGCTATTAAATTCTGATAAATCGGATTCCCGCTCATCGCGTATTTGAATCGTCAGAAACTAATATTATTTGCCCAACGATGAATCTAATGTCTTAGCGTCTGCAATTAGTTTTTCACCTTCTGATTTTTTGCCAAGCGATACGAGTACGTTCCCCAGATTGAACTTCGCCGCTGCCCATTTTGCGTCCAACGAAACCGCTACTCTCAAATCTGCCTCAGCTTCTGCAAGCTTGCCTAAATCTCTCAGAGCGAGTCCCCTGTTGTAATAGGAATTTGAATCCGCGTTATTGAAGGTGAGAGCTTTTGTATAACTATCAACCGCTTCCGCTATTTTATTCGTGAATTGTCGTGCCACGCCTTGGTTGTAATAGATGAGGCCATAATTTGGGTCCGTGGCAATCGCCTTATCTAAAACTGACAATGCAGTGTCGTATTGTCCAGATCTCACCAGCAAGACTGCTTGGTTCACCAATTCGGCAACAGGACTCAGCGGAGCAACGGTAGTCGACACAGGTGTAAAAACTACTTTGGAATTACCGTTAGTAGAGCCACCGCGCGTAAACAAATTTGCACCTAACAGCAACACGATCAGCGCGCCGATAATGATCGCCGCCAAGCGTGTTTTCTCTGAAGTGGATTTATTCTGTGTGCTTTCGATATCTGACATTTGATTTTTCCTTGTTAGTTACGCTTGTTGTAGTTGTTTTGTAAAATTGATACATGCCTGCAAGAACATTTGGTGATTGCGATCGGCTTCAGTCCACCAGCTATCTGGTGTTACTCCCGACGTGCTCTCCACTTGTACATACCGAGTTGACGTAGCCCCAATAATACTC
>Ga0194055_10004377_pt1 | contig 10589 bp, 7 predicted proteins | sample SepL449m_MetaG_FD_155482 | JGI IMG/M metagenome (GOLD analysis project Ga0194055, IMG submission 155482) | Anoxic zone freshwater microbial communities from boreal shield lake in IISD Experimental Lakes Area, Ontario, Canada - Sep2016-L442-9m | ecosystem: Environmental > Aquatic > Freshwater >... | reverse complement strand
TCGGTGGCGACGTCTCCGCTCACGCGGTGGGTGCCCACTCCGTTGGCGGTGATGCGCTGGTTCACCGGACCCGCCTGCATGCGCTTCCACAGGCATGACATCGGTGAGCCCGAATCGGGGATCACCACGACCGGTTCCGGCGTGGGGATGACCGTGATCGCCGCGCGGGCCGTGCGCGTGATGTTGGTATCCACCCCCGGTAGCAGCACCGCGCAGCCTTCAGTGGGGCCCACCCCCGCCACCATGAAGTGCAACTTGTTGAGGGGGTTGGTCTTGGGGCTGCGCTCGCGCATGAAGGTGGCCATCGCAGTCGGCACATCCCGCCACTCCCGTGGGGTGAATGCGGTCTTCGTGGCGGTATTTCTGAAGTGATACATCTCAAGCCAGGTATCAGCGCCGCGACTGAGGGCCTGCATGGCCCAGCTGTAGTTTCGGAAGTGGTTCTTGCCATCGCGTCCCTGGGTACGGAATGGCCCACGGCCAGCGGCGATGGATGTGGACATTCCGGGTGCGACGTAGATGTGGATGCGGCTGGCATACGACCCACCCCAGGGCGATGGAATGCCCTGCAGCATGCGCATGGCCGCGGCCAGCCGCACGCCGGGATTGGCTGGGTCGGGCCGCGTGCTCCACGGCGGCTGTGCGTAGGTCTGTGTGAGCTCATCCAGGCTCGCCATGTGTGCTCCGCAGGTGTTGAAGCCGGCGGGCGTGGTGCACTTCTGGTCAACCGCGGCCCGCAGGGTGTCGGCCATGGCCGTGGCGCTCGGCTCACGCGCCAGGTCGTCGGCGTTCACCTTGGTGATGCGCTGCGTTGAGTTGTCGGCGAGTGCCGCACGGCCCTCCGACGACGACGGCTCCTGACGAAAGATCCAGGGGAGAAACCTCATGGTGACCGACGGGCCGAGCGTGGCCGCCACGCCTTCGTCGGTGTCGTAGAGGATTGCGATCCGACGGTTCACCGGTATGCGCACCAGCGACGGGGCCTGCCCGGGCGCGGTGAGCACATTCACCAACCGTCCATTGGTGGCAAATGGATCTGTGGCGAGGCCCCAGTCCTGTACCTGTGCCGTGGTTGCGAGCCCCGTGGGGGCAAGCGCCAGCGCCGCCAACGCAATACCCGCGACGAATTGCCGGGTTGACTTCACGTATCTGAAGGTACCGGAACTCCCACGGGCAACGCAGGCCAGCGGTGCTGCAGGGACACCCCCCGCCGTCAGCGCGGGGCGGGGGGTATTTCGTGTGGCGCCGCTAGGCGACGATGAAGAACTGGCGGAACAACTGTCCGAAGACAATGGCCTCGGTACCGGTGGCGCGGAATGCGGCGGGGCCATTCATCAGGATGCGCAGGTTGACGTCACCGGTCTGCGCGCGCTGCCACTGGCAGGCCATTCCCGATGGACTGGCCTGCTGAACAGGGAACTCCTGAACGCCGGAGTCCACAGGAAAGATCTGATTGTCAGCGTTATTGATGATCGCATTCATGGCGGGTGTCATCGTCGGGAAGCTCCCGAGTCCTCCAATTATCAACATCTCTGAATGGCGCTCGTTGGATGCACGTGACGATATGCAGACATTCACGGGTGGTCCACACGCCGGAAAAGTCAATGATGTCGCTGATGCGCCGACCCGATTTGCGTGCTCCTTCGAACCACTAGCTATGCGCTCCGCAAGGCACTGGCCACTGCTCACAAGATCACTGCCGGCGGTCTCTGTCATCACGAAGTGCAGCGACTGCAGCGGGTCGGTGCCGCGCATACGCTGCGCCGTCAGCCGTTCGGCCATGAATGCGGCGACGGCCGTGGGCACAGTCCTCCATTCGGTGCTCGTGAAGGGCGTTCGTGCCGAGCCGCGCTGAGGGTAGTGGTACATCTCAAGCCAGACGCCCCCCGCCCGGGAAAGTGCACCGATCACGGACGAATAGTCGGGCCAGAGCACACCACCGTCGGCACCGCGGTTATGCGCCGGGCCCCGTCCGGACGCGATGGCGGTGGAGACACCGGGAGCCAGATAGAAGTGGATGCGGCTGGCATAGCTCCCGCCCCAGGGCGATGGGGTTTTGGCCAGAATGTCCATGGCAACTGCGAGATCCGCACCAGGTGGCCTCCCTGAGTTCGCGTCGTCTCGACCGAACGCAGCACCGATTTCGTCAACGGCCAGGAGATGGGCAGGGCACGTGTTGATTCCGGCGGGCGTGACGCAGGTTCTGTCCACTCCCTTCGCGAGGGCGAAGATCATCCTGGTGGCCGGCATCTTGGCCAGAGTCGCCCCATTCAACTTCGTCATGCGCTGGGAATTGTCAACACCCAACTGGGCACCGGGTCCGGAGTTGGAGGGCTCCTGGCGGAACAGCCAGGGCAGGCCCGGCATCTGTGACGAGTCGCCGAGGATGTCGCGCACCGACGGGTCGGTGGCGTACAGGATGGACATTCGGTTGGTCACCGTGGCCGACGTAAAGGACGGATTGATGTTCGGGGGTGTGGTGAGCACGGTTACCTGCCCGGCGAACATGTTGGCGTTATTGAGGCCATTGATCCCGGTAGAGCTGCTCAATAGATCGCTGAGGACGCTTGGCGGAGAAACTCCGACGGAGTCGCTGATAACCGCCGCCCCTACTGCAGGAAGCGCTGTGAGCGCGGTAAGCGCAAGGATGGCCACGAGGAGGCGGCGAAGGCGGGACACGGGGATCTCCGGGGAAGAAAACGAGACGCCGTCAGTTTACCGGCCACCCCTGCGGTAGCCCCGCCTTTGGGTCCGGTGTGGCTACCCTCATGGGCATGTCCGGCCCCCCCACCACACGCACGGCGGGGATCCCCCGTATGCCGGGAATCGATGGCCTGCGCGCGCTGGCAGTTGCCGGGGTGGTGATGTTCCACCTGCCCGCCGTGGGGCTTGATGGTGGCTATCTGGGCGTTGACCTCTTCCTGGTGATCAGCGGCTACCTGATCACCGCGCTACTTGTGGCCGAAGCCGACGGCACCGGTCGCATCCGTCTCGGTGCATTCTGGATGCGCCGCATCCGCCGGTTGGTGCCTGCGCTGGTGGTGATGCTGGCAGGCATCGTTGTATGGATGGCCCTGGTGGATTGGTCGCTGGTGCGTCGTACACGCAGCATGTTTGCGGCGAGCCTCGGGTACGCGGCCAACTGGTACGAGGCGGCCGTGCACTTCGACCCCGCCGATCCGCTCGGGCGATCGGGCGTGCTTGAGCACATGTGGTCGCTGGCGCTCGAGGAGCAGTTCTATCTGGTGTGGCCATTGGTACTGGCCGGGGCCATCGTGCTGGTGGGCATTCGTCGCGGGGCCCTCCTGGGCGGGGTGGTGCTGGGCGCAGCCGGGTCGTGCGTACTGGCCTGGGCGCTGTTCAACTCAGGTGGGGATGTGACCCGCATCTACTACGGCACCGATACCCGGGCGGTGGCCCTGCTTGTGGGTATTGCCCTCGCGGTGGCGCTGCCCCCCGCTCGCGTGGTGGCGTGGCGCCCTCGCCGGGTCAAGTGGCTTGCTCTGGAGGTGGCCGGATCTGCTGCGCTCGTGGCGGTCGTGGGTGTGGGCATGGGCCTGTCGCAGAGTGGCGGCGCGCTGTACCGGGGAGGGTTCCTCATCGTGGCCCTCATCTCAGGTGCGCTGCTTATGGCAACGGCGAACCCGTCCACCGCCACTGGTCGGCTGTTCGCGCTCGCGCCCCTCGTGTGGATCGGTGCGCGCAGTTACGGCATCTACCTGTGGCACCTGCCCGTCATTGTGCTGCTGTCACCGGATCATGGGTTCGGGGTGTCCGGCTGGTGGTTGGCCGCGCTGCAGGTGGGTGTGATCGTCGCGGTCGCCGCCCTGTCGTATCGCTATATCGAGATGCCCATCCGCCGCCGGGGCTTTCGGGTGTTCCTGCCTGCTGGCCGTGGAGCACGTTCCATCGTCGCGATCACCGGGTCTGCCGCCGCCCTTGCCCTCGTGGCCACCGTTGCGCTCGCGCCCGGGCCGACCCCTGCAGTGGCATCCCCGGTCACCAGTGCCCCCGGGCTGCTGGTGGGTGACTCATCGGTGGCCCCGGCAGCGACACGTGTAGCCGGCCTGCTCGGGCCGGGCTGGACCGAAGAGTCAGCAGATGGTCTGGGAATGGCGGCTGCTGCGTGGGTCATCGCGGCGAGCACGGCGGTGCCGCAGGTCGTCGTGTCGATCGGCACCGATCAGGTGACCACTGCCGCGGGGCTGGCCCGGCTGGCGCGCGCTGTTCCGGCCGGTGCGCGTCTGGTGTTCGTGCTGCCTGTCCCGGCTGCTGCGCGGGCACGCGTTCTTGCGGCGGCCATGCCCGTTGTGGCCGCACGCGCACACACGGCCATTGCCGATTGGGGTGGGGTGGCATCCGGGCATCCGGACCTGGCCACTGCGGCTGGGGCGCTGCTGCCTGCGGGCGCCCCGGCCTATGCGAGGGTCGTGGGCACGACCCTCGCAGCACTCACTGGGCGCTGACCCGCCGGGTCAGCTGATGCCTAGGGGAGCCACTTCTTGACGAGGCGCGTGTAGGTGCCGTTGCGCTTGATGATGGCCAGCCCCGAGTTGAACGCATCGCGCAGCGCCGTCTGCGTTTTGGTGAAGGCGTAGGCGAGTTGGCCCGTGCCCGGCAGGGTGGCCGCCAGGCTGAATGCGCTGGCATTGTGCTGCACGTACCAGGACGACTGCGCGTAGTCGCCAACCACCGCATCGATCTGGCCACGAAGGAGCGCCTTGTACGAGGCCTGCTGGGTGGGAAACGCGATGTCGGTCACGTCCGGCAGCGCCGCGAGGTACGTGGTGGACGTGCTGCCCTTGAGCGCGCCCACCCTGAGGTTGGTGAGCTTCCCCCCCTGCGCCACGCCGCTGCCCTCCTGCGTGACCACTGCGAGGTTTGCCTGCAGGTAGGGCTTGCTGAATATCAACTGCTTTGCACGGGCGGGTGTGATGGTGATGGATGACGCGGCCATGGGGGCTGCGCCACTGGCGACCTTCCCGATGATCTGGTCGAACAGCGTGGGGCGCCACTCCAGATTCTTGATACCCACGGCGTCGGCGATGGCATTGGCCATCTGCACGTCGAGGCCCGTGAGCTTGCCTCCCTGACGGAGGGCGAACGGGGCGTTGGGCTCCATGGTGAGCACCAGCACCGTTGAGGGCACACCGGCCGGCGCGGCGGACGCGACCATGGCGCCTCCCGCGAGGGCGGCGACTGCGATGACGGGTACTGCGAGAAAACGGGCGCGCATGCGGGCCTCCGGGAGAGTGGGGATGCGGCGGAAACTATCGGGCTGCGCCACGGTGGCGCCCCCCGGCGTTATCAACTGGCGTAGGCCTCGACAGGAAGGCACGTGCACACGAGGTTGCGGTCGCCATGTACTGAGTCGATACGGCCCACCGGCGGCCAGTACTTGGCCCCGGCGATACCCGCGGCGGGGAAGCCCCCCAACTGTCGTGGGTACGGGCGGTGCCACTCGTCGGTGGCGACATCCTCGGCCGTGTGCGGGGAGTGGCGCAGGGGGTTGTCATCGACATCCCATTCGCCGGCTTCGACCCGGGCGATCTCCTCACGGATGCTGATCATGGCGTCGATGAATCGGTCGAGTTCAGCCAGCGACTCGCTCTCGGTGGGCTCCACCATCAGCGTGCCCGCCACCGGAAACGACATGGTGGGGGCGTGAAAGCCGTGGTCCATCAGTCGCTTCGCCACATCGTCCACGGTCACGCCCGAGGCATCCTTGATGGGGCGCAGATCGAGAATGCACTCATGCGCCACGCGTCCGTTTGCGCCGGTGTGCAGCACGGGGTAGTGGGGAGAGAGGCGGGTGGCCACGTAGTTGGCGCTGAGGATCGCCACCTCGGTTGCCCGGCGCAGGCCCTCGCCACCCATCATGGTGATGTACAGCCACGGGATAGGCAGGATGCCCGCGGATCCCCACGGCGCGGCGGAGATGGCGCCCACGCCCGTTGCGGGTCCGGCGTCGGCACGCATGGGGTGGTTGGGCAGATATGGCGCCAGGTGCGCACCCACCGCCACCGGGCCCACGCCCGGGCCCCCGCCGCCATGCGGGATGCAGAAGGTCTTGTGCAGGTTGAGGTGCGACACATCGGCACCGAACTTGCCCGGCTTGGCAAGCCCCACAAGCGCATTGAGGTTGGCGCCGTCCACGTACACCTGGCCACCGTGTGCGTGCACGATCTCGCACAGCTCGCCGACGCCCTCCTCAAACACGCCGTGCGTGGAGGGGTAGGTGATCATGGTTGCGGCGAGTGCGTCGCCCGCGGCATCGGCCTTGGCGCGCAGGTCGTCGAGGTCGACATTGCCGTCGGCGTCGCAGGCCACGACCACCACCGACATGCCGGCCATCACCGCGCTGGCGGCGTTGGTGCCATGCGCTGATGACGGGATGAGACACACGGTGCGTCCGGTGTCGCCGTTAGCCAGGTGGTACGCGCGGATGGCCAGCAGCCCGGCGAGCTCACCCTGCGACCCGGCGTTGGGCTGAAGCGAGATGGCGTCGTAGCCGGTGATCTCGCACAGTGCGCGCTCGAGGTCGCCGACCATGCGGGTGTAGCCACGGGTCTGGTCGGCGGGGGCGAATGGGTGGATCCCTGCGAACTCCGGCCATGTGACCGGCACCATCTCGGTGGCGGCGTTCAACTTCATGGTGCACGAACCCAGCGGGATCATCGTGCGGTCGAGTGCCAGGTCCTTGTCGGCCAGACGGCGCAGGTATCGCATCATGTCGTGCTCTTCGCGGTACTGCTGGAAGACGGGGTGGTTGAGGATGGCGTCCTCGCGGCGGAGCGCGGCGGGAATGCCCTCGGGTGCCGACCCGTCCAGCGCCTCCACCGAGGCCGTCACGCCGAAGGCGCGCCACACGGCCTCCACCACGTCGCGCGTGGTGGTCTCGTCGAGCGAGATGCCCACGTGATCGGCGTCGACCTGACGCAGGTTTATGCCCTCGGCGCGCGTCGCCTCGTGAATGGCCTCCGCCCGTCCGGGAACGGTGACCACCACGGTGTCGAACCACGTGTCGGCGGGCACGTCGATGCCCCCCGCGCGAAGCCCGGCCACGAGGATGGAGGTGAGGCGGTTGGTGCGGAGCGCAATGCGGCGGAGGCCCTCGGCGCCGTGCCACGACGCGTACATGGCCGCGATGATGGCCAAGAGGGCCTGCGCGGTGCACACGTTGCTCGTGGCCTTCTCGCGGCGGATGTGCTGCTCGCGGGTCTGCAGCGCCAGGCGAAGCGCGGGGCGTCCGGCGGCATCGAGCGACACACCCACCAGGCGGCCGGGCAGTGACCGGGCGAACTCGTCCTTGGTGGCCATGAACCCGGCATGCGGACCACCGAACATCATGGGTACGCCGTAGCGCTGCATCGAGCCCACTGCGATGTCGGCACCCATGGCGGCGGGGCTCTTCACCACCACCATGGCGAGCGGGTCGGCAACCACCACTGCGAGGCCGCCGGCGCTGTGCACGCGGTCAACCACATCGGTCACGTCGCGCAGCACACCCGATGAGCCGGGCACGGCGAGCAGGGCGCCGAACAGCGTTGCGGGCAGGTCGGAATCGGGCGTACCCACCACCACGTCGATGCCGATGGCCACGGCGCGGGCCTGCACCACCGCGATGGTCTGCGGGTGGCAGTCGTTATCGACGAAGAAGACGGAGGAATCCGACTTGGTGGCGCGGCGGGCCATGGTCATGGCCTCGGCCGCCGCGGTGGCCTCGTCGAGCAGCGACGCGTTTGCCAGCGGCAGCCCGGTGAGGTCGGCCACCAGTGTCTGGTAGTTGAGCAGTGCCTCCAGGCGCCCCTGCGAGATCTCCGGCTGGTACGGCGTGTACGACGTGTACCAGGCGGGGTTCTCGAGCACGTTGCGCTGGATGACCGCCGGGGTGATGGTGTCGCTGTAGCCCTGCCCGATGAGCGACGTCATCACCACGTTCTCTGCTGCCACTTCGCGCAGGCGTGCGAGCGCCGCACGCTCGGTGACCGCGCCCGGCAGATCGAGCGGGGCGTCAAGCAGGATAGATGCCGGCACGGTCTCCCTGATGAGGGCGTCGAGCGACGCGGCCCCGATGGCCTCCAGCATCACGTCCTGCTCGGTCGGCATGGGGCCGATGTGGCGGGCGATGAACTCGTCGGTGCCCTCGAGTTCGGTAAGGCTCTGGTGCTCTGGCATGCGTGGCGACTCCCTCGCGCAGTGTGCGAATCGGCGCCCCCGCTGTCCGTGTGCCTGAGAGATGCACCCGCAGTGCGGGCTTTCCCCATCGGCGGGGTGTCGAGCACCCTCTCTCCAGCGTTACCGCGCCCACCACGGTCCTGGTGCCTGAGAGATTCCGGGGCGGTTGCTCCTTCGGCGCCAGCTCTGGGCTGGCTCTCCCACGGCGGGCGATCGGTCACGCCACCGTAGCAGCGCATTGCGGGGGAGTCCGGGGTCCCCCGTAGGCTGCCGCACGTCAATTAATCGACGAAGGGGTCCCTATGGGCGTCCTGCTTTGGATCATCGGCGTCATCGTCTACATCGTCCTGATCATGGTCACGATGAACATTGCCCGGGCCAAGGGCCGGAGCGCTCTCGGATTTGGCCTGTTCGCGGTCTTCGTGCCGCTTATCGCGCTTATCGTGGTGCTCATCATCAATCCGTCGAACGCGCGCATCAACCAGCCGTTGGAGTAAGCCCATGTGCGGTGGGGGTCTGTGCACGTTGGTGCACCGACCCCCACCCAGCCCCCCGGTCAGCCGTTGATCGGGGCCACGGGCGAGGGCAGCGGGCAGTCATCGGCGGCGGGGTCGCCGCGCAGCCGGCCATCGATCCACTGCACCACCGCTGGGCCCACCACGATCGCCGTGGACTGATGCGACACCCCATTGACCCACAGCGTGCTGATGTGGTCACCGGCTCTGCACCAATCACGCACCAGCGTGGCGGTGGTACGCGGCAGCACCACCGCATCGGTTGTGCTCTGAGCAACAAGCAGTGGCAGATCGGTGGGGATGGGCTGGGGCGTGTTGGCCCGGAAGCGCTTACGCCATGCCGGTGATTGCCACGGGTCCATCGAGAAGAAATCCTGCCCGAGGATGTCCTGACGCACGATTGATGTGAGCGCCGCGGCGACGATGCACTTGCTCGCAACGTCCTGCCAGTGCTGCTGGCCGTTGGGAGCGAGGATGGCGTTCCGGTTGAGCTCGGGATACCGGGCGGGCCAGGTGCTTACGACGTCGGCCCCGATCACCCACGCCGCCGCTTGGTTCCACTGCAACGCGAGCAACAGCCGCAGCTCAGCCGCGGGAGCGGCTGTGGCCACCGCCACCAGGCGTAGATCGGGCGCGTATGAGGCGGCCATGTCGGCTGCCGCCAGTGCCGCGTGCCCGCCCTGTGAGTGGCCCCACGCGACCCAGCGCGAACTCGTGCCAGCGGCCGGCAGGTGACGCGCGGCGCGCACGGAGTTGATGACGTCGTGGCCCTCGTCACCCGAGATCAGGTACCCCGAGGTACCGGGGGTGCCAAGCCCGGCGTAATCGGTGGCGGTTACCACCCAGCCTCGCGCGAGCATCTCTCCCACCCACGGCAGGTTGCCGATGGGGTCGTCAATGCGCGACGGGGCGCACCCCGACCCGAGCCCCACCGTGCCATGCGCCCACGCCACGACTGGGCGACCGCCCGCGGGCGCAGGGCCAGAGGGGATAAACACCATGCCGCTCGACGCCGTGGGGTTTCCCTCGCCATCTTGCGACCGGTACAACACGCGAAGTGCGCGCCCGCCGGGCACGGTGATGCCGAGGGGCTCGGTGCGGATGACATCGCCGGGCCGCCCATCGGACGGGAGGGAGGGTGGCGTGTAGAACGGCTGCAATGCGGACTGGCGCTGGTTTGCCCGCACGTCATCGCTCACCGTCAGCACAAGCCCCGCGACGACCGCTGCGGCGATGGCCAGCACCAGAATCCACAGCACCGGGTGGCGTATGCGGTCGGGAATGCGGGGATCCTGTCCGGGCTGGGTCTGGCTCATGTGTCTCAGTGGCGGTAGGTTGCGCCAAGGCTACCGATGACGGGATACAGTCCCCGGCCATGGCTGAATCGCACCTCGCCGGAGTGGACCCCGACGCGTTTAAGGCAGCGCTTGGCCGCTGGGCCAGCGGCATTACGGTGGTGACTGCCGCCAGTCCGGATGGCCCGGTGGGGCTCACCGTGTCGGCGTTCTCATCGCTGTCGCTGCACCCGCCGCTGGTGCTGGTGTGCATCGGCCAGGCGTCGTGGACGCACGACCTCGTTACGCAGGCGCCTGGATTCGGCGTGCACATCCTCGCCGCAGATCAGGAAGAGGTCTCCAACACCTTCGCGTTCTCCCGTGAGGACCGCTTTAAGGATCTGCCCTGGGAGGGCGGGCACCACGGCGTACCCATGCTTGAGGGTGCACATGCCCGTCTGGTGTGTGAGCGGCATCAGGTGGTGGAGGCCGGCGATCACAGCATTCTCATCGGGCGCGTGCTGCAGGCCGATGTGACCGATGGCGACCCACTCATGTGGTGGAAGGGTGGCTACCGCCGTCTGGCGGAATAGATCCGCCACCGCTGTGCCCGGCCCCACCG
>Ga0194055_10004375_pt1 | contig 10599 bp, 8 predicted proteins | sample SepL449m_MetaG_FD_155482 | JGI IMG/M metagenome (GOLD analysis project Ga0194055, IMG submission 155482) | Anoxic zone freshwater microbial communities from boreal shield lake in IISD Experimental Lakes Area, Ontario, Canada - Sep2016-L442-9m | ecosystem: Environmental > Aquatic > Freshwater >... | reverse complement strand
ACATTATTTCCAAGGTGACGGATATGGAATTTGAAGAAAAGCAAGGTATCTGGTACATCCACAAGAAACCAATTACTTCCGCTCATGGGTTTGCAGGGACAGCTGCGGTGCCAAAAGTCACTGCGCCTGTCATCAAACCAACCGCTGCTCCAAAACCAACCAAAGTGACCAAAGCGCCCGCCAAGTCAACAGAACCAAAGAGTCAAGAAGTTAAAAAGAACACCGTTAAGCCGACACCCACAAAGGTGGTTACTGCGGCCCAATCGTTTACTGGAGCAACGACTCCAATAGTATTGGATCAACCAAAAGTCAACCTCACTGGTCGTCTGACGGTCCAACTGAAGAAGATGGATATTCGAGACGTCTTTTCTGAATTTGGACGCCAGGCCAAGGTAGATATTGAGCTAGATGACTCTGTACCAAATTACAAACTTGATGCCGCCTTCTACAATACAACGTTGAAGTTTGCAATCGATAAAGTCTGTAAGGTCGCTGGACTCAAATATAGCATTACTCCAAGTAACACGATCCGAATTAGCAAAATCTGAACTCACCAACGACCCTAAACACCTGTTATTTCCCGCACACCTTTTTGGTGAGCGGGATTTTTTTGGCTAGTCGACGCTTACTCTTTCCAGAATAGTCTCAATTGTATCTTCGCTAAATCCCCTGCTGAACAAGAATCGAGCGACTCGGCCAGGAGAGTTTGATCCACTAAATTTGGATTCGATGAGGATGAGCGCCCGGTTCAGCTCATCTTGATCACAATCCAACATCAAATCATGAATAACTTCGGCGGGGACGCCCCGGCTTTCCAGCTTGTCTTTCAGCGCTTGGTCGCCAATTGCCCGCCTTCCTTCGTTTCTTTCAATGACGTTTCTGGCGTATCGGAGATCATCAAGCAAGCGATTTTCGGTCAAAAAGAGAATGGTCTGATTAACTAGACTCGACTCGAATTTACATTCGAGCCGAGTCTTGACTTCTTGAATCGTCAAATCTTGACGCTTCAACATTTTTAGTGCGCTGAGCAACGCAGCCTGCATCTTAGAGTTCCTGTTCTAAATCGTCATCGGTATCAACAACCGCTTTAGCAGGAAGATTTGCCTTTTCGGCTTTAAATGCATCCCGAATCTTTTTGTCGATCTCGTTAAAAACAGTTGGATTCTCATCAAGGAATGTTCGAGCATTGTCTCGACCTTGGCCTAGTCTCGTTTCGCCATAATTGTAGTAAGTACCACTTCGAGTAATGAAGTTCTTGAGAGTTCCGATGTCTAAGACGTCGCCCGATTTACTGATTCCTTTTCCAAAGATAAGGTCAAATTCGGCAGTTTTGAACGGTGGTGCAACTTTATTCTTAACAACCTTAACCTTGGTTCGAACACCGATTTGCTCCGTACCATTCTTGATTGCATCGCCTTTTCGAACTTCTAATCGGACGCTTGACCAAAACTTGAGGGCTCGTCCACCCGGTGTAGTTTCTGGGTTGCCGTACATGACACCGATCTTCTCACGAATTTGGTTAATGAAGATACATGCAGTCTTTGATTTACTAAGAGTGCCACCAAGCTTTCGAAGTGCTTGACTCATCATTCGGGCTTGGAGCCCGACGAATGCATCACCCATTTCACCTTCAATTTCAGCTTTTGGTACCAATGCAGCAACCGAGTCAATGACGACTAGACCAACTGCACCAGACTTAATAATCGTGTCGGTGATTTCCAATGCTTCTTCACCACTACTCGGTTGTGAAATATAAAGCTTGTCGATGTCTACTCCCAGGGTTCTGGCGTACTCAACGTCCAAGGCGTGCTCTGCATCAACAAAGAGGCATAGTTCCCCTGCCCTCTGTGCCTCAGCGACGCAGTGGAGGGAAAGTGTTGTTTTACCGCCCGACTCTGGTCCATAAATCTCAATGATTCGTCCTTTCGGTAGACCACCAATGCCGAGACACATGTCCAAGCTGAGAGATCCTGTTGGAATTGCTTCCACTAGTTCGTGCTGCCCGACGCCCATCTGCATGACGGACCCCTTACCAAAATTCTTCTCTACTTGGCTCAATGCCATCTGGAGGGCCCGCATCTTTTCAGTGCCGCCAGCTTCTCCAATACCCTTATCTAGTTCAATTGCTGCCTTTCTCACGCTGTTGTTTCCTGTGTCTACTATATTATAGACCTGTGTCTACTATTTATAACTCTTTTGTATTGCCTTATGTCAAGGGCTTTATCAGCAATTATTACAGTTTTCCAAAGAATGTTATGCTTCTTATCCCATCATTTTGTGTCTAAATCAAAGTTATGGGGCGGCTTAGGCAAATCTTTCTGATAGTCGCTTTGGCTCTGGCGGGGATCAGTTCCTCTCAAGAGGAAACAATCATTCGAATGTTGCCGGGTGGCGGTTACGGTATTCCACCCAAAGAATCTACATCCATTACTGCGCAGGTTCGTCGGCGCGTCTTCGAAGAATTTCATCGAAGAAACCCCGGAGTCAGGGTCGTAAATGCCGGTGGGCTTAGTTTTAGCGGTAGCAACCTCGACGATTCGATGTTCCTAATGTCGATGGCGGGAGATTCCTCTCCCGATATTTTCTACGTCAATTTCCGTCAGTACTACACCTTCCTTGAACAGGGATTTTGCCGCCCGCTCGATGACTTAATAGCCCAAGACCCGAAGATCATGGAACGTTGCAATCCTATGGTCAAGAAGGTTCTTACCAGCTACGATGGAAAGGTCTATGCGGTTCCCTTTTTCCAGGTCGCGACGGCACTCTACTATCGTCGAGATTTCTTCAAGGAAGTCGGAATTGAAAAACCACCAGAGAACTGGGAAGAACTAGCCGAAGCAGCAAAAAAGCTGACCGATGCGAAAACGGGACGGTACGGCTTTGCAATTTCATCCCCTCCGGGCTACCAGTGGTCCAACTTTCTCTATGCCGCAGGGGGAGAATCAGTCAAACAGGATTCTACGGGTCGATGGGGTGCCGCAATCAACACGCCGGAAGCCGCCAAAGCTCTGGACTTTTTCCGGCAATTGATTGGTGGACCAAATCCAATCGGAACGATTTCAAAGGATCTTAATGACGACATTCGGCGCGGTAAAGCGGCAATGTGGCTGAACTACACCAATGATGTGTTGCTCCAACAAAGCGAACTTCCACCCTCCGTGATTGGTATCGCTCGAGTTCCCGCTGGTCCGGCAGGATTCTCAAATGAAGTAAACGCGGGAATGTGGGCAGTTAGTTCTCGGGTAACAGATCCGAAAAAGCTCGCTGCCTGCTGGGAGTTCATCAAGTTTTTTGCTGGCGACGATGCCGCCAAGATCAACACCGACAAGTGTATCGAACTAGGCATGGGGAGTCTGGTCAATCCTTCGTGGCTCAAAAAGTTTGGCTATACAGACCTGCTTGCCCAAACCGACCCCGCGTACGCCGCAGCAAATGACGAACTATTTAAGACGGGTCACCCCGAGCCTTACGGAAAGAATTGTCAACAGGTCTATTCTGTCCTAGATAATGCACTGGATAGGGCAAGGCTTAATCCTAAGGAGCCAGCATCCAAAATCCTTGCCGCCGCCGAGTCAGAGATGAATGAAAAGCTTTTGGGCTACACTCCACCTGAAATTCTTGCGAGACAAAGAGGATGGGCGGTCGGAATTCTTGCGTCGATTTGTATAGCTACCGCCGGCTTAATTATCTATTTCGTACGAAAAGCCAAAGCAAATCCAGTTCATTTTGTTGAGCGAATTCCAGCGGGAACGGACAGAAAGCGCATGAGGCGATTCCTCATTACGTGCCTTGGTCCTGCAGTTCTGACTATTGGAATGTGGAGTTACTTCCCGCTTTTCCGAGGACTAGTCATTGCCTTTCAAGACTACGGAATTCAACGAGGCGCAAGGTGGGTTGGTCTCGACAATTTCATCGGCGTCTTCACTCAGCCACTATTCTACAAGAGCATGATGAATAGCGTTGTATACGTCGCGCTTACTCTCCTGATAGGGTTCTTTATGCCCCTATTCCTTGCATTGGCATTGAATGAGATCCCACGATTCAAAGTTCTCTTCCGCACCATCTTCTACCTTCCTGCAATGACATCGTCGATCGTCATTGCCTTCGTCTGGCGGCAGTTTTACGACAAGAGTCCGGCGGGACTGCTTAATTCTCTGACTTCACCAATCATTGAACACATTTTTAACCCAGTGTTCAAAATGGTGGGGCATGGAGCGTGGCCGCTGGCTAATGATTGGCTAGGCGATCCGGCGCTTGCGATGTTCGCGGTGGTCTTGCCTGGGATTTGGGCTGGAGCTGGTCCAGGTTCGATTTTGTATCTGGCGGCGCTTAAAAATGTATCTGAAGACCGCTACGAAGCCGCCGATCTAGACGGAGCCAATTGGCGACAGAAGATCCGTTACATCACGTTGCCCAGCCTCAAACCCCTTATCCTTATTAACCTGCTTGGCGTTTTCATCGCCGGTTTCAAGGCAATGGAGAACATCTTTGTTCTGACAATGGGAGGACCGCTTAATTCGACTCGAACCATCGGTCTTGAAGTGTGGCAAAACGCTTTTATGTATCTCAAGTTTGGCTACGCGACCGCCGCCGCGTGGGTGATGGGCTCGATTCTGGTTGGCTTTACGTTGATCCAGATCAAGAGCCTTTTGAGGATGAGATTTACGACAGCGAAGTCTTAGTCAAATTTTTTTGGAACTAAGGTCACTAGCAGGGCATTATGATGGATAAGGTATGGCTGTCCCAGGGCACCTGCCATGTCAAAGGAGACTTAAAATGATACTTACAAAGAGATTTAGCCTTATTGTCATCATGTTGCTTGCATTCGCATCGGTGTTCGCTCAAACTGCCAAAACCAAAATGAATGTGAGCAAGGAGAAGACCGTCTTTGCATGCACCCATTGCAACATGGCCGATGAGCATGCCGCCAAATGCGGAATGTGCAAGATGGACATGATGAAGATGAAAGCCAACGTCATGTACCACTGTGATCACTGTAAAAAGGACACCTTGGGCACCACATGTCCAACCTGTAAAGGAAAGACCATGAAAATGGCGGTTGCCTACACATGCGATCATTGCAAAACTTCATCCACAAAGATGGGCAAGTGTCCCAAGTGCAAGATGGATATGACCAAGCACACGATGAAAATGAAGTCGTAGTTCGATTTGTCTAATGAAAAGGACTGCTCAACGGCAGTCCATTTCATTTGTGTCCGGCCACATTAGCCTTCATTATTCTTGCTGAAAGCTGAAAGCTGAAAGCTCAAAGCTGGTGCCTAAAACCTAAAAGCTAAACTCACATCGTCCATGGCATGGCATGGCGGTCAACATCGTCTGACCACTTTCGTTGAAGGGCGAGAAGTTCCTCGTGAATCTCGGCCGGCAGTGGTTGGACTTCTTCGAGGCGGATGTTGACGAAGTCGTTCAAATTCTCGGATCGGCTGGTGGACCCGACAGTAGAAACGACGAACGGAAATCCCTTGACGAATCGGACGCAGAACTCGGTCCACGATGCGCAACCAGATCGAGCGAAAAGCGGCAGCACTTGTTGAGCGCGTTCGCCAACGTAGTTGTCTCTGTGAACCAACGATCGGATATCGCCTCCACAGACTGTTCGCATCGCGACAACTGGAAATTGCCTCTCGACAATCAGGTCCCAGAGTTCGTTGGTTACGAACCGCTGCAAAGGATTGAGATAAAAGATGTAGGCATCAACAAGCTTTGATGCGTGACCCTTTTGTAAGGCTTGATAGGGGACTTCGCTGATCCAAGGGAAGACTTCAAGGACGTAGGAAGAAACTCGCCCCTCGGTTTTGAGTTCGTTAAGTTCAAAGGCTGCGTCGTCACCATTAGCAAAAGCGGTAGCAAGGTTTCCGCCCAAGCAGAGTTGACCAACAGTCATTTCACCAAGACCGATGGTGTCTAATTGGGAAATCATCGATTGTCGGATTTGATCGACGGAATCGTGTCCGACTTTGAAAAATTGAGGAGGAACGCGGGTCTCTCGGATTGCGACGGCAAGGACTTTCAGGGCTTCGCCATATTGGTCGCTGGTATGAATCCATACTCCCGCATTGATGGCTTCTCGTGCGATTGCGATTCGATCGGTCAGTGGAATGCTCTCGTCGCCGAGGCGGGTGGTGCCGTAAACGTAGGAGGAAACGGAATGTAAAGCGAAGTTGGGATTCAACACAGTTCCGTGTTACCCTATCTACGACATGTTAGCCAGCAACTCTACCAGTATAAAACCAACCTGAACTATGGCATCAAAGGAACTGGGGAAGGGTTCCCAGGGGTTATTGGATTTGAATATTGGCTACAGAACAGGTCAGAGACTAGACACAGGATTGCGCGTTGATCCGAAGCTTTTGCTTTCGAGTCAGGTCTTGCAACTAACGCAGCAAGAACTGGAGCAAATGATCACAACTGAACTCAGTGAAAACCCTGCTCTTGAACGTGTTGCGTCCGAAGATGATCCCCTTACCGATCGAATGATTGAGAAAGGAGTAGCTGGTCGTGATCTCAAGCCAAGGGGAGATGATCGCGAAATGTGGCGCAGTTTGCCTCAAGATGACGACACTCCGTCGTGGATAGAATTGACGTCTTCGACCCTGTCTCTCAGAGACCATGTTAGCGGACAGCTATTGTCAAGTGTGCCAAAAGAGCTTCGCCATGTTGGCGAGTATTTAGTCGGATGCCTCAACGATAATGGCTACCTTTACGAACCGGTAGAAGAGATTGCCCTTGCATCGAACTGCACGATCGAAGAGGCACAGCTCGTAATCGACCAGTTACGTCGATGCGATCCTTCTGGTGTAGGTGCCAATGGCATTCAAGACTCTCTCCTCCTTCAGCTCAGACAACACGATTCTATTGAGGGCAAGATCGCTAGAAAAGTTGTTCGAGACTATCTGGACCTGTTTACAAATGGCAAGCATCTTAAGCTTGCAAAGAAGTTCAATGTCACACCGGATGTGATTCAGATTGTCTTTGATTTGATTCTCGCTTGCACTCCGTTTCCTGGGGAGTCATTTTATTCTTCGTCCAATACGTCAGAAGCAAGGCTTCCGGCCATTCAACCGGACATCGTTTTGTCACGTTCAGAGCAGGGATGGGAAATCTCGGTTAAGGGTCCATCGAGTATTGAGTTTTCTTTGAATGGCTACTACAAAAAGCGCCTTGAGGAACTACAAGATGACCGAAGAAAAGATAAAGATGAGAGACGCCATATCTCGCACTTTGTAGAACGAGCGGCGAGTTTCATTGAATGTCTGGACCAACGATATCGAACCATGATGAGAATAGGTCAATATCTTATTGAGAAGCAAGTTGGATTTGTTTCAACTGGGGATGCTGCATTCTTGGTGCCTTTGACTCGAACGATTCTTGCTCACGATCTCAAGCTCCACGAAAGTACGATAAGCCGAGCAACGCAAAGCAAATTCGTTCAACTACCAACCGGGGAAACAGTATCATTTGATGTCTTCTTTAAGCCAGCACTTAGAATTCAGAAGATGATTGAGGAGATATTGGCAACAGAAAATCCGGATAATCCTTTGTCGGACGAGGCAATTGCTCAAATCTTAGCAACCAAGGGTGTAAGTGTGGCAAGGCGAACGGTTAGCAAGTACCGGGACAGAACTAAGCTACTCAGTTCAAGAAAACGCCGAGCTGCATAAGCAAAATTGCGAGCAAATAGTCTATAAAGTAGGGAGTGAGGAAAAAATTCTTCATAGCCCAAAAGGCCGTCCGAATATCCATCGGAATTTGTGCGGGCACGATTGTTGCTGCAGGGTTCTTGGCGGTTTTTTATGCTTCCAATGAAACGTTTCCGTACAACCAGAACCTTTCTACTAACTATAATTTGGCATTAAAAAACGGGGTTTATACGAAGGAAGATAGATACCTCGCAGACGCAGATCAGGGCGTTTACGCGCAAAAAAGGGCGAGGATTAAGGCGGTATTTGATGCAGCTCCATCTCGAAACCTAATTGGTGGATCGGATTTTTCTGGTGAATTTAAAGGTTTTCTGTCGGAACTTGAAGGTCTAAGCAATCAGAAGCTTAAATTACCGTCTGTGATCGAGCACGACGAGTACGTAAAGGAACTTGCCACACTTTTTTCCGCGATCCTTGTAAAGTCCGATAGCCTTAGCTATATGATCCCCGAAGAGTTCGAGCTGAAGAAGCGAATATACGCATTGGCAGGCGACGTTTGTTACTCCATGGACGGTACAGGTTCCTTCGAGGGAACTAGGGCTCGCGCAACTCTGACATCTGAAATTTTGAAGAGGGTCTATCAGTTTCAAACAGATACCGTTGCATCTTCGGTCCTCAAAGACCAGCTATTCAGCACATGTGTTCCGAAGTTGCGAATACCATGCGACGTCAAGTTCATGTTTCGATTTGAGTTCATGCGAGTCGAAAATATGATCGAAGTCTCCAATGGACGGTTAAAGTTCGATCCTAAATCCAGTGTTTTTCAAAGGCCGAAATCGCTGAGTTTCTCAAAAAGGATTTTGCGGACTATCCCGGCTGTCGAGTCGGCTTGGCATTCAAGGTTTTACGAGTTTTATGGCTTAGCAATTGCCAAAGCATTTTCTGATCCGGGCTATACCGATGGAGTTTCAGTTTGCTTAGCGGATTTGAATCATTACTTGAATCCTAAAAACGACGAATACCTCTATACTTTTGGCGCAAATCTGGCTGAGCTTGGAAATATCCTTACTGAAAACAACTGCTTAATTTACAAAATAGATGTACAGCAAAAGCAGGATAAATTGATTACGCTCCCTACTTTCTTATAGCTTGCGCCATCGCGCCAATCCGATTCAAAAAGCTTATAGTTGTTTTTATCGTCCCAACTACCGGCATTGGTGGTTCAGTTGTACGTTTTTCTGCAACTAACTGGAGTTTTAAGTAGTTCGAGGGACCTCCCTAAGTTGGAGCAAGAAGTGAAAAGTGTAAGAATTGACCTGTCCCAGAGATATTCATCTCCTCTCATTCGTCATGAACTCACGTTCTTGCGAGAAACGCTAGTAAAATGCAAAGTAACCGGACATGGAAGAAAACCATCAAAAAGTGAGCCCCTGGAGAAAGCCAATGATTATTGGGGGCGTATTCGGGCTGGTTCTTATCTGCATTGTGGCTGCAGCATTAAGCAGGACAGACTTGTCCGCCGCTTCCAGGGAATACGAAAAAAACAGAGCTGACGCCGCGAAAGAAGGGCTCTATTTTTCGCGAGAGCAGGTCGAAGCCAGGTATCAGATTCCTGAATCAGAAAATGGCGCTCGGTTGATTTCGAGTGTATTGCCACTTCTCGGTAAATTAAAACTTGATAGGGGCACCGTACTCACTGCCGAGATGATTAAAACCAAATGGTCGGAACTCGAACCGGCGATTGCAACAATTGAAGAGGCAAGTCATCGCAAACATCTCATGTTCCGTCGGGACTTTTCTAACCCGGCTGCGACATTGTTTCCAGAGTATTCCAGGCTAAAGGATTGGGTAAAGCTTCTTGTTCAACTAGGTCATATTTCGGCTGAAAAAGGTGATCTATCAAACGCGGAAAAATATTGGAGCCTTGCGACTTACCTGACCATTAAGACCGATGAAGAAGGAATGCTCATCGGAATTTTGGTTCGAATATCCTGCGCAGCCATTCTCGAGAGGGAGCTGCAAACGATGGTTGCTAGTCTTGGTCGTGACCCAAAAATGCTCCAGGTGTTAGAAAGTGTTCTCAGTAAATTGGACCAACCCTACGATATGAAAATGCCGCTCAGACTTGAAAACTGGTTTGCGATTTCAGTTATTGATGCGGTCATAAAAGACTCCAATGGCTTACAAGATTTGGGCTTTGGTAATTCCCTTCCTAACGAGATCAAATATGGTCGATATCTTCCTGGATTTCGAAAGGCAAACTTATCAAGAATCTATCGAACCTATGCCGACGCGATTCACTTAATTCCTGATGATCCTTATGACATGGCTGGTGTTCAACGTGCGTACGAGTCGCTCGATCGCGCAGGAATGAAGCAGGGCCTCAGCTACACTATGCAGTCAATTATGATGCCGGTCTTCAGTCAAACTACGCTTTCTGTCTCAAGAGACATTGCTCAACGAAATGCATTGATTCAAGCTGTTGCACTTTTGAAATCAGGTGCTGATCCAGCAAAGGGACTTCCGTTGAAGGGTCGACACGCTAAAGACTTGGATGGGAAGTCTATCCGCCTTAAAAAGAATTCATCTGGGTGGATTGTTTATTCGATCGGAAGAGATAATGTCGACGATGGCGGAATCCCGGTCGACACTCACGGCAAGGGCGACTATGTCGTCCGATTACCAAAGTAAAGTATGAACATGGGCGAGAAAAAGCCGAATCGTGGATGCCTAACGAGGGGTGCAGTCATTGTCCTGATCTTTGGCACCCTTATCCTTGCCGTTTTGGCAGGTGCATTTGCCAGCACCGATCTTGGATCGGCTGCATCAGTCTACGAGGTGAACCGCGACGCGGCGAAGAAGGCGGGTCTTTTCTTTACGGATGCGGAAATTGAAGAGCACTTTAAGGTTCCCGATGCCGACAACGGTATGACTCTAC
>Ga0194055_10004372_pt1 | contig 10602 bp, 11 predicted proteins | sample SepL449m_MetaG_FD_155482 | JGI IMG/M metagenome (GOLD analysis project Ga0194055, IMG submission 155482) | Anoxic zone freshwater microbial communities from boreal shield lake in IISD Experimental Lakes Area, Ontario, Canada - Sep2016-L442-9m | ecosystem: Environmental > Aquatic > Freshwater >... | reverse complement strand
ATTTAGATTCTTCTGTTCTTTTATTTCCCTCACTGTATGAGGGATTGGGGCTTCCTGTATTGGAAGCGCAATCTTTTGGGTTGCCAGCAATCACATCAAACAATTCATCGACCATTGAAATCAATATGAATAAAAATCTTTGTTTTGATACCGATGATATTGGTGGGATGGCAAAATCAATCTCTGAAGTTTTAGAAAAACCTTCACAGCACAAATCAGGACAAGAATTAAAAAATATGTTCAAAAGTTTCTTAAATGAAAACCATGATCCTAAAGAATTATTTCAATTATAATTGACCTTAAGAAGATTGGCTTACATCAACGAGAAAAATATGACACATAAAAAAAAAGACATTAAAATTTCGATAATTTGCCCATGGTTTTATTGGGGTGATGCCGTAGGTCACTCGGCAAATGACTCTTATAATGCATTTAAAAATCTTGGTTATGAAAAAATAAAAGCAATTGGAACGAGATGCGATTTTAAAGAATTAGATTTTATACAATGCAACAATTACCAAGAATTAAAAACCAATCAATGGTTTAAAGAATCAGACTTGGTAATATACCACTTTGCAATTTATCACGATCTATTTGATATTCTGAGAAACGACAAACTTAATGGCAAACATATTATTTGTTTTCACAATGTAACCCCAAAACATTTAATGCCAGAAAACACGTGGGGAATAATAGACAAATCTTTTGAGCAAATTTCGGTTTTTAAAAATGCTCATGGAATATGGTCAGATAGTTTAGAAAACACCGAAGAACTTCAAAAGCATGGGGTAAATTTACCATGTACAATCGAGTTGCCAATAGCTGTGGATCGCCCACCAATATTTTCACTTGCAAAAAAACCTAAAAAAAGAATTGATCTTGTTTATATAGGTCGTTTCTTTTCTTCCAAAGGACTAATCGACCTGATTGAAGCAATATCATTAGTTAAGCAAAATTGTCCTATTAATTTCCTTCTTCGACTCACCGGAAATACAGATTTTTCTGATAAGGCCTACATATCTGAAATCAATTCTAAAATTAAACTCTATGGACTTGGAGAACATGTTTATTTTGCGGGCAAAGTCGACAATAACACACTTTTTAAAATTTATAATGATTCCCATATATTTGTAACTGCATCTTATCATGAAGGATTTTGCGTTCCTGTAATCGAATCATTAAGAGGAGGATTAGTTCCTGTTACATACAACGCCGGAAATTTAGTCAGAATTGGAGGGGGACATGGACGAACAGTAGAAACGGGGAATATAAAATTATTGGCTAATGCTATTCAAGAAACAATCATCGGTATAAGTGAAGGTCTACACGATAATAAAAAATGCTGCATTAGTACAGATAATGGACCTAAAACCATTAACGACCTATCGAAAGATATGACAAACTATTCTTTAAAATTTAATTTTGAAAATTACACTTCAAAAATCGAAGCCGCCATAGACTTTTTATTTAATTGATTATAAAGTATGAATCCAAGGAGAATACTATGAATATTGCAAGAAGAATTTACCATTCCGTTATTGGAAAAACACCTGAAAAACAATCATCCGTATATCCACTCCAACACTTCCCTGGATTTGTCGAAGAAGATTTAGTAGTCTTTACACCTTTTGAAAATATAAAAGCAAAAGCAGAAACGGGATTTATTGTGGATTTTTTAGGTGTACGGACTCGGGCGACTAGTTTGGCAAATTGCCAACGTGAATTTTCAGGAAAATTGCTTGGCATCCCTGTTCCAGGGGACTACCATGCCGAAGCAATAGAGTATATTGGTTTATTAAAGAGTGTTCTTGCAGCTAAAAACCAATACCATGTAATGGAATTAGGTGCAGGATGGGGCCCATGGTTAGTAAATGGTGCTGCAGCAGCTAGGCATCTTGGTATTAAAAATATTAAAATGCTGGGAGTAGAAACTGATTCTGGCCATGTTGAATCAATGAAACAACATTTTATTGACAATGATTTTAACCCTTCTGAACACGACCTTATTAAGGCCGCAGTAGGTGCTCAAAAAGGCAAAGCAATATTTCCAAAAATTGCAGATTCTGCAAACCAGTGGGGAGCACGTCCAGCAAAAATAACAAACGATAAAGTGGACTCTGCAGATTCTAATTATCTTGGTTCATTATTAAATCTTGAACATGAAGAAGTTGATGTAGTTCCTATAAACGAATTACTTGAAAAAAGAACACTCTGGGATCTTGTCCATATAGACGTACAAGGCTGGGAATCCCAATTATGTAATGTTGCAATGCATAATCTAAATAATAGGGCGCGATATGTTATCATAGGCACACATTCAAGAAAACTTGATGGTGAAATAATTAGTCTTTTCCATGAAGCAGGATGGATACTTGAAAATGAAAAACCAACTAAATTCCAATATAGACATGGCACCAAAGAGTTAGAAGGAATGACCCTTGCCGATGGTACACAAGTGTGGCGAAACCCAAATTTATAGATTTAACGAAAAACAAAAAATACCTGGGTATAAATTCAACTATCAGTTTTAGCCAAATACTTATCATCTAAAACCCCAGGTGTTTTTACTACGACATTAACCGCATCAGTTAATGCCTCAAAATCTGTAACCTCACCAGGAGACAACACAACGATATCTCCGTTTGCCCACTCCTTACCAGCCATTCGCACACGCCCTGAAATCACCATAGTTATTTCAGTTGCGGCTTTATGATAATGTGCCGACTCTCTGTCACCCGCCTTATAATATTTAACTGCTACCTCACAATTAGAAGTTGAGTATGCGGTAGGTTTAAATCCCCCAACAAACCAACCCTTAATCATATCCTCAAAAAAAAAATGTTTCATTATTTGCTCTTTGGTTCGACCGATGATTCAAATTTCAGAAGTTGTTTTTCTGTCTTCACAGGAAAATATTTATCAAGCCCGATAGGAAATGCACCAATTTTTAATCCGTCTAAAACCATCTCATTCAAAGAAGGGCTTATATAAAAAACACCATTAACAGAGGCTTCTTTTCTAATCATTTCTTTTGCAGATTGAACAAAATCTTTCCCTCTTTTAAACCAATAAAATCCTACCACAGCATGTTTACTAATTGGATTTTTTTCAACCGATTCAGTCACGAAGCCGGCATCATTTAACCGCACATAAGAATATCTTGGGTGAATTGACGAAAAAGTAACAACTCCTGCATTACAATTCGATTTTTTAAAATACTTAATGGCATCATGATAGTTCTCATTTAATAATTCATTCCCGTTTAATATTAATAACTCGTCTTCGTTATCAATATACTCACACGAAAGTAAAGCCGTGCAAGCTGCTCCTCGAGTTTCACTTGCAACAGGAACAACTACAGAGTTAGGCTCAAGTAATTTAACAATATTATCAAGATGGAATTTTTGAATTTCCTGCTCTTTAAGCGCAACAATCAATTTGTAGGGTCGAATATTATTACAGAGCTGGATCTGTCGCTCAATAAGAGGAATACCATCCATCTCAGAGATACATACAGGATACCAATCTTTAGCATCACCTTCAGACGATGAAGCTCCAGCAGCTAAAATAAGAATATTTATCAAGCCGCCCTCGTTTCAATAAAATTAATTTTAGAATATATATTTTCCAAATTAACTTCTTCTACATCTCTTACTTTTAAAACATAAGCCCCCGAAGCAATCGCAGCCTTAATTCCATTCTCATTATCTTCGACAATAAGGCAATTTTCAGGATTAAAACCTAAATTCCGCATTGCTAGTGCATAAATCTCTGGCGCTGGTTTAGGATTTTTTACATCTTCAGCAGAAACAATTAGATCTAAGTACCGATTTAAATTAGCTTTTTCCATCATTACATCAATTGTATTTCTGATGGAATTGGAAGCGACTGCAAGTTTGTAACCTTTAGATTTTAAACTGGATAATGCATATTCGTGATTAAATCTTGGCTTGCATTTAGAATGTACAATTTCCATTGTATATAGTTGCTTCATTTCATTAATAAAAGAATGCAAACCAATTGGTAAGCCGCGTTCAACGGACAACATTTGCAATTTCTTTGACGTTGGTAAACCATCATAACTAGTAAGATGCTCATATCGTGATATTTGATATCCGAACAATTTTAAAGCATGGTTTAAAGCTTCATAGTGCCAATCTTTAGCTTCAATTAAAACACCATCCATATCAAATATAATTGCCTTAATCATTAATTTCTCCAAAAAATATTTTTGCTTTTTCAGGGTAGTCGGTACAAAGCAAAAGATTGTTTTGATGCCGCAGCGGATAGATTAATTCCCATGTTTTTTCTGGAACACGCTTATGCAATTCCGGGGAAACGACACAAACTTTTAATCCTTTATTCAACAATGATTGAATATATTCTGCATCAAACCATGTGGAATCAAAAGCATCAAGCCATACCCCTGCAGCAATATCAAGCCAAGGGGGTTGAACTTCAAATTCACTTACTCGAATAAACACTTGGATATTTTCATCAAAATATGATTTCGTATCAGGAATCGACATGTCAAAAACGAACCAATCCCTTACATGCGAATCATCCATGATTTTTTTAATGACTTTGGCAAGTCCATCTGCCTTAATATTAATAGCCAATGGTAAATCTTTGCCATTCAATAACTTTAAAAACTCTTCCAGTGTTTTTTCATTGCCATCTGGCATGTCATGCGAAATAACCAGTTTTCCTGCGCAATCTCTTACATCAGTTTCTGTACCAAAACCTAAACTAAAAGATCGATTAAAGGCTACATCTTTATTTTTTTCGACTGAGCTAATCCAATATCCACGATGGCTGAGAATTAACACTATTTTATCCTTGTCGCTTCTAGTGATAAGGGTAATTTTAAAAACAAATCAAGATCACTTGGAATTCCTAATCCGTACATGCCAGCACCTTCTGCTCCAATATTAAATATCCCAATTTTTCTATTTTCTTGAATCATCAAGTTATACGCAGGTGCCACATAGAATTCACCATTAACAGATTGGTTTAATTCAATCATTTTCTCTGCTGCGTTAACAAAATCTTTTCCATGCTTATAATTATAAATTCCAACTGTTGCTTCATTTGATATCGCTTTTTTCTCCACGACATCTAACACTAAATTTTCTGAGGAAAGCTTTACAAAAGACCATTTAGGATCAGTAGTTGTCATGGTCATAATCAAACCATCTAAATAATTTTTTGACATGGCATCCAAATAATTATCAATAGCAATATCCACGTATTGATCGCTATTCGCAATCATCAGTGGATTATCAGAATTTATTAAAGTTTTAGCTTTTAAAACCGTACATGCAGCACCCTTGGTCAACCCGTCTAACTCCAAGATTTCACAGCCTGGAGCCCAATCCCCTAGCTTATCTTTTAGACCGTATGCTAGAACATGCTCCCTTTGACAAATGAAAATGAAACGATGACTAATCGAAGGCTTAAGATTTTCAATAATTAAACGAATCATTGGAATGCCATGAATTGGAATTAAAGGCTTGGGATCTTTATATCCAGCAACAGCAAACCGACTGCCCGCACCAGCCATAGGTATCACTATGTTCAGCATTTATCAAAAATCCTTAAATAATATGGCATAACTAATTTAAAAGATTAACAATCAAACTTTAACTAGTTAAAAATTTATATAAATATCGCTCTTTTAAGTCCAGACCAAACAAATCGACTAACTAAATCCGAATATTATTGTGTAGATTTTAAATTCCTGCCCCTTGCTATTGTTGATTTTAGCCCTTTTTTATTACAATCGTTTGATTCTGAGACTTAAGGATTAAGTTTCAGAGAACTGGCGTAGTTTTTGCCAAAGGAATGGCCTCAATGCTTTTCACATTAAAAATCAAATTTTGATTTACCAACATTTTAAATGTTTGCGGGACATAAGGGTTTTTCGTAAACAAATTTTTCAATTTTATTATATACACACATAAAATTTTGAAAATCATTATATTTTCTTTAAAAAATTTCCTCTGTTTTAAACTCTTGATATTCCCTTGTTAAGCCATCTTCTCTTATACCAGTAATAAGTTTTTAATTTATTTTAAGTTTTATGAGATATCTGATGAAAAATATTCTACAAGAAACTCAAATTCAAAATCGTCTAACTCAATTAGATGGCCTTCGTGGGCTGGCTATACTAGGGGTATTAGTAAATCATTTTGGGCAATTCCAAGGAGCGTTACAATGTGGTTGGGTTGGTGTCAGCCTTTTTTTTGTCCTTAGTGGCTTTCTAATTACACGAATATTACTCTACCAAAACCAATTAATAGTCGAAAACAAAAATACGTTCTGGGAAAGTATTTCAATTTTTTACGTGCGCCGAGCTTTGCGTATTTTTCCATTGTATTTTTTAATAATATTATTAATGATTTTCTTCAATGCTCAAAATGCCAAAAATCTTAGCCCATATCTACTAAGCTACACCTTTAATTTTATTGTTTCTGCAAGCAATTTTACAGGCCCGAATTGGCTTTGGAGCCTTAGCGTAGAAGAGCAATTTTATTTGGCATGGCCCGCTATAGTTTTACTTTCGCCCTCCCGGAAAATCCCATTTATTATGAGTATTGTTTTCTTTATTGCCCCAGCATGGCGACTTGGATGTTTTATTTGGGGAACTACGCGCGAACCCATGTATTTTTCAACCTTTGCATGCTTAGATTGCCTTGCTGCAGGATCATTCCTTGCTTGGTGTGAAAACCAAGGCTGTGTAATTTGGGATAAATACCTTTATTTTGCAAAGACTTTTGGTGTTACACTTATGATAGGATGGGCTTTATTAACTTTTGGATTTACCCCTGTTATTTGGAACGGCGTATCACTTGAATGGTTAATTGGAAACACAGCAATGGCCTTGTTTTTCAGTTACTTAGTAGGTATTTCAACGAAACCAATTGAATCAGACTTTGGTGCATTGCTTAGAATGCGTTGGCTTGGATACCTTGGCACAATAAGTTATGGGGTTTATGTAGTCCATATGTTAACCCCACCTTTGGTAACATACATAATCAGTAAAAACCCTTGGTTAACAATTAATCCGAGTTATATTCTAACCGCCATTTCCATTGCTGGGGGAGCAATTACTTGGCATTTTTTAGAAAATCCAATTCAAAAATATAAAATGTACTTTCCGTACATTAAAAAATCAGCAAACAAAAATTATCAAAAACAAAACAACGCAGCTTAATTTAAAATATGTTGGTATTGTCTTAAATCAATCAAATATTTTATCTTGTGAATAGGTTTTATTTTGTTCGTTATATTTTACAAATATTTTTGATGCCTAATTAATGTCCATACCATTTAATAATATGAGTTGTAAAATTTCAGAAAATCATCTGTTAATTTTAGATTCTATTAAAAAAGTTCTTTCAAGTGGATGGGTTATTCTTGGTCCAGAAGTTAAAAATTTTGAAGATGCTTTTGCCCGTTATCTTAATGCAAAACACTGCATTAGCGTAGCAAATGGTACAGATGCAATTGAATTAGCTTTAAAATCATTCGACATTAGTAAATCAGATATGGTTGCAACAGTAGCCAACGCTGGTGCATACACAACTAATGCAATACTTGCCATTGGAGCTAAACCTTTTTTCCTTGATGTTGATAGTGAAACATTTAACACAACACTCGATGAAGTTTATCGTGCAATTAAAGCTGGAGTCAAAGCTGTCGTTGCTACTCACCTTTATGGATTAGCAATTCAAGAAATTGATGAAATAGCTAAACTATGTTCAAAACATAGCGTTTACCTTTTAGAAGATTGCGCTCAATCTCACGGAGCAAAGATTAGTAATAAATTTACTGGTACATTTGGTGATGCCGCAGCTTTTAGCTTTTATCCAACAAAAAACCTTGGTGCGCTTGGGGATGGCGGGGCTGTTATAACAAATAACACTGAAATTGCTTCAAAAGTTCGAGGGCTTAGGCAATATGGTTGGAGCACAAAATATAGAATTGAAATACCCGGTGCAAGAAATAGTAGACTAGATGAAATACAAGCAGCTATCCTTCAGATATTTCTACCTGATCTAGATTTAATGAATGAAAAAAGAAGGCAAATAGCAAAAAGATATTCAAAAGAAATTAAAAATAACTTAGTCGTTACACCAAAAAATATTGCAGAGAATTATGTCGCCCATTTGTATGTAATTAAATCGAAACAAAGAAACTTGCTTAAGGAACATTTAAAATCAAATGAAATAGCGTCTGATATTCATTATCCGATTCCTGATCATCAACAGCCATTTTTTGGAACTCAATACAAAGATTTGACTTTAAAAAACACTGAAGAACTCTCAAACATTATTCTAACATTACCTTGTTACCCTGAAATGCCAGAAAAGGATGTCGAAAAAGTAATATCTACTGTTAATGAGTGGAATCCATGAAGCATTCCATAATTATTCCCGTTTATAAAAATGAACAAAATATCCCCAGGCTTTTAGTAGCACTTGAAGATTTAAATCAAAAATTAGGCAGTGATCTTGAATGCGTATTTGTTGTGGATGGAAGCCCAGATAAATCATTCGAAATTTTAAAATCAAATCTTCCATCCTCTAAATTTCAATCCCAACTACTTGCGCATTCAAAAAACTTTGGTTCATTTCCTGCTATCAGAAGCGGATTACATGCGGCCAAGGGAATTTATCTAGCTGTAATGGCTGCTGATTTACAAGAACCACCGGAACTAATCCTGAAATTTTTTACAGCACTTGCGGATAATGAATGTGATGTAGCAATTGGAACACGAAACGGCAGAAATGATCCGTTAATATCACGCCTAACATCTTCTCTATTTTGGAGATTTTACAAAAAAATCATTCTCCCAGAAATGCCCGAAGGTGGAGTTGATATTTTCGGTTGTAATAAGGTTTTTTGTGAGCAATTACTTAAACTTGAAGAATCACGATCATCATTAGTGGCATTAGTATTCTGGCTGGGATTTCGTCGAAAATTTATCAGTTACGAAAGACAAACCAGATTAGAAGGAAAATCAGCTTGGACTTTTGTAAAAAAAATCGAATATATGATGGACAGCGTTTTTGCTTTCACTGATCTTCCCATTCGCCTATTAACCCGCGTTGGCATGTTTGGATGTATGATTTCAATTTTACTTGGTATTATTATTATTTTGGCAAGGCTAACTGGCAATGTAAACGTTCCAGGTTATGCTGCCACCATGCTTTTGGTTTTATTTTTTGGAACACTTAATCTTTTTGGCTTGGGTTTAGTTGGCACATATGCCTGGCGAGCTTATGAAAACACCAAAAAGAGGCCAATGGCAATTGTTTCTTTAATTCAAGAATTCAAAGGGCAGCCAAATGAAACAACCAATTAAAATTCATTCAACTAGCGATGTTCAGACATCCGAAATTGGCGAGGGAACCACAATCTGGCAATCCGTGGTAATTCTTCCAAAAGCAAAGATTGGCTCAAATGTTAATATTTGCGCACAGTGCATGGTGGAAAATGATGTCATCATTGGAAATAGAGTAACAATAAAATCCGGTGTTTATCTATGGGATGGCGTTAACATCGAAGATGATGTTTTTATTGGTCCTAATGTAACTTTTACTAACGATAAATTCCCTAGGTCTAAAGTATACCCCGAGCATTTTTTAAAAACTACAGTCGAGGCAGGAGCTTCGATTGGGGGTGGTGCGGTATTATTACCAGGAATTCGAATTGGTCGTGGTTCAATGGTTGGTGCGGGAGCAGTAGTTACCAAATCCGTTCCTGCATTTGCTATTGTAACTGGTAATCCAGCACGCATCATTGGATATGTTGAAAATAAAAATGATAGAAAAACTGTTTCCTCCAAAAATAATGTCGACCATTTAGCAAATGAAATAGGCATAAAAAAAATAGGTGTAGGAGAAGTTACCCTACATCAGATGAATAGATTTAAAGACATGCGAGGAGATTTATCTGTCGGGGAATTTTCAAAAGATATACCATTTGGACCCAAACGCTATTTTCTTATTTTTAATGTCCCCAGCGAAAAAACTAGAGGGGAACATGCCCACTATAAATGTCAGCAGTTTTTAATTTGTGTCAAAGGAAGCTGCGCAGTCGTAGTAGATGATGGCAAAAGCCGAAGCGAAGTAACTTTAGATTCTCCAGAAAGAGGTATTTACCTTCCACCTTTAACTTGGGGAATTCAATACAAATATTCTTCTGATGCGGTATTGCTAGTGTTCGCATCTGAAAGCTACGACCCAAACGACTACATTCGAGATTACAATGAGTTTTTAAGGTTTATGAAAAAATAAAATGTCAAATATAGATAATAAAAGCATTGCTGAACCTATTAAACTTATTTCAATTACCAAAGTGTTTCTACATGCTTGGAAATGGTGGTTAATTGGGGCGCTAATTAGTTTCGAATTAGCAAGTGTTTTAATGTCTGGTTGGCCAAAAGGTTTATTACCAGACTTAAATTTTCCTTACATATATAAAGGGGACGGGTTAAGTCACGCTTGGATGGCACAACGCGCTATCGAAGGTTGGATTTTCGAAAACCCTCGAAGCGGATATCCATTTGGTTCAAATTTTATGGATTATCCTGGA
>Ga0194055_10004370_pt1 | contig 10606 bp, 11 predicted proteins | sample SepL449m_MetaG_FD_155482 | JGI IMG/M metagenome (GOLD analysis project Ga0194055, IMG submission 155482) | Anoxic zone freshwater microbial communities from boreal shield lake in IISD Experimental Lakes Area, Ontario, Canada - Sep2016-L442-9m | ecosystem: Environmental > Aquatic > Freshwater >... | reverse complement strand
ATGGAAAATACAGTTATTTTGTGCCATCAGAATTAGACGAAAATACCACCTCTTTATATGTCAGTGCAAATGATAAAATTTTTGATTTGTACTCCATTATGGTTAGGAAATTAACGGAGTATATTTCTGCTGAATCAAAAACTGCAAAATCAGATCAAGATCCAGCCTGGCGGTCTGCTGTTCGGGCCCAAGCCTGCGACGTGGCACGAATGGCTTTGCCTGTGTCTGCTAAATCTACAGTAGGAATATACGCCAGCGGGCAGGCACTGGAGCATATGATTATGCGCTTGAAAGCCAGCCCCAGTTTAGAAGCCAGACAAACAGCCGAAAGCATACTAGTAGAAGCCCGAAAAACTATACCAATTTTTCTAGAGCGGGCAGACAAACCAGACCGTGGCGGAGCCATGACAGCTTATTTTGCAAATACACGTCGGGCTGTTGCTACTCTGGCCGATAAGCTATTGCCCGAAACATATGGATATTTGCCAGAAGCTGTCACTTTGGTCAGGCATTGGCCGATAAACGAAATAGACTTGGTTCCACATATGCTGTACGAACATAGCAGCATGTCCTTGGCAGACATAAAAGTTAATGTAGACAAAATGTCGATAGACGAAAAGATTACTATTTTTGAAGCCTATATGGGAGAGAGGCTAAACCGGCGGCAAAAGCCCGGTAGAGCACTGGAGCAAGCTAGATATACTTGGGATTTGGTTTGCGATTACGGTATATTTCGTGATCTGCAGAGGCACAGAATAGTTGATGATTTGCAATGGCAGCAACTCAGCCCAAGGTATGGTTACGATATTCCAGAACTGATAAATGAAGCTGGACTCTCAGAAATGTACGAAAAATGTTTTGATCTGTCTTTTCAACTGTACGGTTTATTGCAAGCGTCTGGATATTATTACGAAGCACAATATGCCACTCTGCTAGGGCACAAAATGCGCTGGACAGTCACCTACAACGCCAGGCAAGCCTTTCATTTACACGAAATTCGTACCACACCACAAGGTCATCCCGGTTATCGCAAATTGGTAAAACAGATGCACCAAATACTTTCAGAAAAACACCCGATGATAGGAGAAGCCATGAAATTTGTAAACCACGATGAAGACCCTGAACTAACCAGACTAGCTGCCGAAAGAGCAACTCAGTACAAACTAGAAACATTGGACCAATAACGCAAATTAGAGTTTATTTTGCACACTATATATAAAAGTGTGCGGCGTACCATCTGGTTGTACAAAAATGCTACAATTCATAGTGTTTTCTGACAATTCCAAGCTAAATTCAGCATTTTCTTTAGGTAGTACGGGCAGATCTTCTGGATTAACTCCCAATCCTTCTAGCCAAAATTCGTGGACCAGATCATGTGGGCCAACAACAAATACCGCTGTCATTTTATCTATAGTACCCTCCACCACTTGACGGTAGCGACACATCAAACTATCTGCATCTTCACGTGCAGCTTGTTCGGTTGACCTTTTTGGCTGTTCTTCTTTACTTTTTTCTAAAATTGTCATTTTTCTAGCGCCTAGATACAGAGTATGCGTGTGCATTGTACCCTGCGAATTAATAATTTTTTGTAGTTCAGACTACAAAAAAGTTGGCGAGGATTGAATTGAGAGATCAACCCTTTTGAACTGCAACTTTTCTGTGGTTTGAATTACTTTCAATTACAAAATGTACGCCTGTAGAGTATGGTTGTCAATACTATTTTTATAGTATATTGTACATAGTATGAAAATCTATCAACCAAACGGAACACTACTCAGTCTACATGGGCTGTGCTTCAGTTTGGTTGAAGCCTCAAATACATAGTATTTGAACAGTACAGTCCCAAAATAAATAGGCTTCAACCAAAAGCCTATTTTTTAATTTGAGGAGAATACTATGAACGAAATTTATATGCCTAAACAGGATGCAGAATCAGCTGAAGCAAAAAGGATTACTGACGCCCGGCTTGTTGGAAGGGCCATAATTTGTTATGCGGGAACAGAAAGCGAAAGTGACCTGCCAGACATAATAGTCGAGCCTAGTGAGTACTGGGCAAATATGCCGTCTTGATTTACCATTGTTCAATCTCTTGACTAGTGGCAGATAATGAGGTAAAATTGTATAGATTTACCAGAGACCGTGACGGACGCAGTTAAAGCGTACTAAAAATGTCACCTAGGATGAATCGTTTACAGTTGTCTTATTGTTTTCGAGCATTTTAAAAAAGTCTTTGGTAAGCCCAAAGGCTTTTTTAGTTCCTTTACAACCCAAAAGGTCGATATTTAATTAAACAAGGACAAAATCTATGGCATTAACAAAAGACAAAAAGAATGATGTAGTGGCAGAAGTTAGTCAATTATTGGCTACTTCTAAAATGACAGTTGTAACCGCTTTTCGCGGAACTCCTGTAAAAGCTCTGCAACAACTACGACGAGAAGGTAAAGATAACGGCACAACCATGCAGGTTATCAAAAACCGATTGGTCATAAAAGCGATCCAAAACACAGAAGGTTTCAAGGATGTGGACACAAGTGCGTTGAACGGAATGCTCTTGTACGCTTTTAACAGCGTCGATGAAGTAGCTCCAGCTCAAGTTATTGCCAACTTTGCAAAAACTCAAAAGAGTTTGGAATTTGTAGGGGCTATAACGGCAGAAGGGACCTTTTTGGGACCTGACGAAGTAAAAGCTCTGGCAGCATTGCCAAGCAAAGCACAGCTAGTAGCCGGAATCATCAATACGCTAAACTCACCAGTACATGGAATAATGAGCGGTCTATCAGGAAACCTACATGGCCTACTGAAAGCATTAGAAACCAAAGCAAGTAATTAAACTAATTAGAAGGAGAAATATATTATGGCAGATCTAAAAAAATTTGCAGAACAACTAGTTAATCTAAGTGTTCTAGAAGTAAACGAACTAGGAAAAATATTAAAAGATGAATACGGCATAGAACCTGCTGCAGTAGCTGTTTCTGCTGGACCAGCTGCCGACGCAGCACCTGTAGAAGAAGCAAAATCAGAGTATGACGTAATTCTAAAAGATTCAGGCGCCCAAAAAGTTGCCGTAATCAAAGCAGTTAAAGACATCACAGGATTGGGACTTGGCGAAGCCAAAGCAATCGTAGATGGTGCGCCAAAAACTGTACTAGAAAAAGCCAAAAAAGACGATGCCGAAGCAGCCAAAACAGCTCTGGAAGCAGCCGGTGCGACAGTAGAACTAGCTTAATACTAGAGTCCCTACATTTTTTAAAGCCCTCTTTTTAAAGAGGGCTTTAAATATTTATCCACAGTTTTGCATCCTCTCTTTGACTTGATTTTACTTTCGTGGTACTGTATCAGAGATAAAAAGAAAAGTTGCGTGAGATCAACGGAAACAAAATGGCAGACGTCCCAGACAAACAAATAAAAAGATTAAAAGCTCTGATTGCGGAGTCAGAGACTAGCCTTGCTGCTGCAAAAGAATTGCTATCCAGCGTAATAGGTAGCGACGATACCATGGACCCTTCAGATATACGACCTGACCCTATGGGAAGGATTATCGAAGGCGTTTTTGACGGCCAAAATATGGTAGGATCTGACGCTAAAACTTACCCAGTACCTGCAAACTACGCTAGTAAATCAAAACTGGTACAAGGCGACATCCTGAAAATGACAATAGCTGAAGACGGAGCATTGCTTTACAAACAAATTGGACCAATACCAAGGAAACAATTAGTAGGTCTCTTGAAACAGGATACTGGTCAGTATTTTGTAGAAGTAGCCGACAGAAGTTTTAGAGTGTTATTGGCCAGTGTTACCTATTTTAAGGCCAAACCAGGCGATCAAGTCAGTATAAACGTGCCAGAAGACGATACTCATGCAGAGTGGGCAGCTTTAGAAGCAGCTCTGTAATATTTTAGCTTTTATTGGGCTGATATTTATACCATAATTAGTACCTATAGGTACAGCAGATAAAACAACATCCGGAAGCAATTAGTTGAAGTATAATGTCTATATATGGGACAAGCGCTTTATAGAAAATACCGTTCAAAATCTTTGGCTGAAGTTGTCGGGCAAAAACATATTACCGACACCCTGATGAATGCCCTAAAAAACAATCGTATTTCTCATGCATATTTATTTACTGGTCCAAGGGGAGTCGGAAAAACAAGCGTTGCTAGGATATGGGCTCACGAAATAAATGGCCTACCTTATACTGAAAACCAGATTCATCTGGATATTATAGAAATTGATGCCGCCAGTAACCGTAGAATAGACGAAATTAGGGAACTCCGCGACAAAGTACAGCTGGCCCCTTCTAGCGCCAAATACAAGGTTTATATCATTGACGAGGTGCATATGTTGACGAAAGAAGCGTTCAACGCACTTCTAAAAACACTAGAAGAGCCACCCGAACATGCAGTATTTGTCCTGGCCACCACTGAAGCACATAAACTACCAGAAACTATAGTCAGCCGTACCCAAAGATTTACATTTAATGCCATAAATATTGATGATGCGGTGCTGCACCTAAAAGAAATAGCCAAAAAAGAAAAAATCGAAATAGACGAAGGCTCATTAAAGTTAATAGCGCGCCATGGAGATGGGTCATTGCGCGACAGTATCAGTATCCTGGATCAAGCCAGTAACATAGGAAAAATAATAGAAGTTGCTGACATAGAAAATCTGATAGGTATAGTATCCGAAGACGGCATAAAACAGATTGTAGCAGCACTGATTTTAGGAGACAGCAAAACTACAAGCCAGTTATTTGTAGAATTAACAAGCAACGTTGGTACTGCCCAGCAAATCGCCATTCAAATTAACCAAGAATTACGCTCTATGATAGCTAGCGGCGATGTTTTGTCCAAGCAAATGACGAATTTGATGAAAGATCTCATCATAGTACCATCATCCAATGATCCTGTTACTTATCTGCAGATAGCGTTATTTGAAGCAACGACGTCTATAAACGAACTGCAAAATTCACCGCAAAAACAAACGCTCATGAACCCAAAACCAGAAAAAGCTATAACAGACATTCATAGCGATAAACCAGCAGATACAGAAAACAATGACACACCTACATACGACTCAGTAGTCACGGACGACACCCTAAACCAAAGCGATTTGTGGTCAAAAGTACTGACAGAAATAAAAAAACATCACAACACACTATACAGCATAGCTAGAATGGCAAAAGTTAGCATTTCTGACCTTCAGATTGATCTACAGTTTTCTTTTCCGTTTCATCAAAAAAGAATAAACGAAACAAAAAATCGACAAATGATTGCAGATACAATTTTTAAAATAACAAACGAAAACTACGCAGTTACGACATCTATTGCGGATAAAATTGCCGATATCGGAGCAAAACCATCAAAAACAAAAATACAAGAAAATTCTAATTTAGAAAACATTAGCAATATTTTCGGTAGTGCTGAAGTGCTAAAATCTTAAGTGAGCATCTAATGGATTATAAAGCAGCTAAAATACCTCCCCAAAACACAGAAGCAGAGGCTTCGCTATTGGGTGCTGTCCTAATAGACACAGATGCCATAGTAAAAATTGCCGACACAGTGTCAAAAGAGGATTTTTACGAAGATCGCCACAAGAGAATCTATGAAGCTGTCCTTCAACTGTACGAAAAGCATAGCCCTATAGACGTTTTAACGCTTTCCGATCAACTTCGCGGTACGGGCTTTTTGGATATGGTTGGTGGCGCTTCGTACTTGACCGAACTGACTAATTTTGTACCAACGGCTGCCCACGTAGAACAATATGCCGAAATTGTAAGCCAAAAATCTCTAAGACGCCGATTGATAAAAGCATCCCAAGACATAGTAGGCTTAGGTTACGATGAAGCTAAAAATCTACAGGAACTCATAGAGGAAGCCGAAACAAGTTTATTTGAAGTTAGCAAGAGACATATAAAACAAGACGTAACTAGTTTAGAAACAATATTGAGCGAAAGTTTTGATAGGTTGGATGAACTTCACAAAGATAAAGGAAAAATAAGAGGTGTACCCACAGGTTTTAAAGATCTAGACAATATATTGGCCGGATTACAGAGATCTGATTTGTTTATTTTAGCAGCTAGACCGTCTATGGGAAAAACAGCTCTGGCGTTGAATATAGCTCATAATGTAGCTGTAAAATCAGGGTTACCGGTACTAATGTTTAGCCTAGAAATGAGCAAAGAACAATTAGTAGACCGCATGCTAGCAATGGAATCAGGCGTAGACGCGTGGGCTTTACGAACCGGCAACCTGACTGATTCAGATTTTGAAAAGATAGGCCAAGCTATGGGTACTCTCAGTGAAGCCCAAATCTATATTGATGATAGTCCAGGTATAACAGTTAGCGATTTAAGGACAAAATCAAGGCGCGAGGCTCACCAAAGGGAACTGGGGCTTATAATTGTTGACTATTTACAACTGATGAGCGGAGGAAGCCGTTATGGGGGTGAAAGCAATCGTGTTCAAGAAATATCAGAAATTTCTAGGGGTCTGAAAGGCATAGCCAGAGAACTAAACGTACCATTATTAGCCCTTAGCCAGCTAAGTCGTTCAGTAGAAAACCGTAGTCCACAAATACCACAACTGTCAGATTTGAGAGAATCTGGATCTATCGAACAAGACGCCGATGTTGTAGCTTTTATTTATCGAGAAGAATATTATAATCCAGAATCAGACAGAAAAAATGTAACTGACATATTTATAAAAAAACATAGAAACGGCCCGACAGGGGCTGTTGAACTATATTTTGATAGAGAAAAACAACGTTTCCGAAGTTTGGACAATAAACATGCTACACCATTTGACTGATTTCTGTTAAGGTTATCTGTCTCAGTGATATAATAAACCTATGAATAAATACAAAAAAGCATTTCTTATTGATTGGAAAAGATATATTGTAATTATGTTTTCTGTCGTGGTAATCATTGGGATTTTATTATTTCAGCTGGGCAGACTGACCGGTCAGGCAAATAAAGCTGAAGTTTCAGTATATAAAACAAATGTTTCGTACAGAGAAACAGTTAGAAATCCTATCAATGCGCCATATTATGTTGTACGTAACAGCATTCAAAAGCTAATCAAGCCCCAAAATATTGTTGTTCCTAGGTTTACCAGTGTACTTTTTGCCGCCCTAGTATTGTTTGCGTTTTTTTCTGTCTTGTCTCTATGGTACGAAACCAGGATGTTGGTGTTAGGCACCCTCTTGTTCGCCTCTTCTAGTTGGTTTTTACATATTGCTAGAATTGGTCTACCTGTTTCAATGCAATCTCTGGGAATTATTTTAGTTCTTTTATCTGCATGGCTCCATCAAACCAAAAAACTCAAACTTGCTACACTTTGTCTGATATTAAGTATTGGATTTTTGGTGTATATACCAGGGATGATTTGGCTGATATTAGCTGCGATATTGTGGAAAGGTAAAGCGCTAAAAAAAGATTTCTCTGGAATTTCTAAAAAGTTTATACTTTTCTGTATTTGTCTGATATCCATTATAGTTACTCCGCTACTGTGGGCAGTATTTAAAAATCCTAGCGTTTTATTTGAATTGACTGGATTTCCGAACACGCTTAATATTCAATACTTACTGTCAAATTTATATAATATACCACTCCAAATTTTTATTCGGGCAACTCCAAACTCTATTTCAAATATAGGGAACCTCCCGTTGTTAGATGTATTTACCACCGCTATGTTCGTAATTGGTGTTTATGCAACTATGCAAGCCAGAAAATTAGACAGGAGCAAACTAACATTTGGCCTACTTTTTATAGGAATATTATTTAGTACACTGGTAGACAGTCCTTTGCTGCCTATGATGATTGTACCTGTTTACCTTTTTGCAGTGTCGGGAGTGTCATTTATGCTAGACGAATGGTTTACGGTGTTTCCCAGGAATCCATTAGCAAAAGGCATAGCTACAACTTTGATATCTATTTTGGTTTTATCTGTAGCTTATTACCATATAACTAGTTATTTTATTGCTTGGCCAAATAATACAGATACAAAATCAAGCTTCTCCGAGCGCATCTAGCTACTTTTTGATACAATATAATAGATATAAAAGGGAGAATAAATTATGAGTAGATTTGATCAGGCAAAGATGTTGCTAAAAGTTAAAAAACTACAAAAAGAACTACAAAAAATGATCATAACAGTTGAACAGGGCGATGGAGCTGTTTCTGTGGAAATAACTGGTGAACAAAAAATCAAAAAAATAAATATAGACCCAGAAAGTGTTGACCTCAATGACATTGCACTACTAGAAAGGTGGCTAGAAGACGCTGTCAAGGAAGCCATAGCCGAAAGTCAAAAGATAGCTGCCGAAAAAATGCAACCGATGATGGGTGCACTAGGCGAACTAGGCTTGTAAACAAAGGATTTACCAAAAAAATGAGCATACTTCCTTCAGCACTTACCGACCTTATAGAGTCATTTGGATTATTGCCTGGAGTAGGACCACGAACGGCAGAACGCTATGCCTATTATTTGCTAAAAAACAAACCTGAATATGCGATGTCAATTAGTAAAAACTTAGAGAAACTTCACGATAACATTGACAATTGCAAAATTACCTATGCTTTGGTACAAAAAGGTACAGAACTATCGAATTTATACGACAATCCAGACCGAAACAAACATATAGTAGCTGTTGTTGCTGAGCCCTTTGACATAGTAGCAATCGAAAAAACTGGACAATACGAGGGAACATATCACGTTCTAGGTGGATTGGTTTCACCTATAGACGGGATAGGTCCAGAACAATTACATATAAAAGAGCTGATAACACGAATAAAAAACGACAAAGTTAAAGAAATTATTTTAGCAACTAACGCTAGTGTTGAAGGAGAATCTACAGCGCTCTATATTCAGCAACAAATCTCAGAATCTGATATCAAGATAACTCGCTTGGCACGCGGATTGCCTGTAGGCGTAGATTTGGAATATGCAGACTTGATAACATTGGGTAGAGCCCTGTCGGGCAGGACTGCAGTATGAATACCTACAAAGAAGCCAAAGGTATAAATGAATTAGTATCAAAAGCTACCAAGATACTTATCATTCAAGCTGACAACCCTGACGGCGACAGTCTGGGTAGTTCATTGGCATTAGAGCAAATACTGGGCGATCTAGGTAAAGATCCTGTAATGTATTGCGGAGTAGAAATTCCTAAATACTTGCACCATATGCCAGGCTGGGATAGGGTTCAAAAAGATATCCCAAACCAGTTTGACCTGTCCATCATAGTGGACACAAGTGCCATTAATTTACTAGAATCTATGGACAGAAAAAACCAAAGATCGTGGATATCTGCAAAGCCGTGCATAGTTTTGGACCACCATGACGTAAAAGCCTCCATACCATTCGCAACTATAGTCTGCTACCAACCAGTTGTTGCCACTGGCGAAATTATTTACGAACTGTGTCATCAAAATGGTTGGAATATAAGTTTAAGCGCCCTCAACGCGTTAGCTACTTCCGTACTGTCTGACAGCCTAGGACTAATGAGTGAGGCAACTTCCGCACGAACAGTACACATAATTGCGGAAATGATAGAAAAAGGCGTCGACTTGGCAAAGCTGGACAATGATCGTCGTGGCACCATGCGCAAAAGCCCTGAACTCATAAAATACAAAGCTAAACTGTTAGAACGCATTGAGTATTTTTATAATGACCGTATAGCCATCGTAACTATACCATGGACTGAAATTGCCCAATACAGTCAATCTTATAACCCAAGCATGCTAGTCCTAGACGAAATGCGCATGACAGAAAATACCGACATAGCGATTGCTTTCAAACTATATAACGATGGGAAAATAACAGCCAAGATACGCTGTAATTACGGAATTGGAATTGCAAATAAATTGGCTGAACATTTTGGAGGTGGAGGACACAAATACGCCAGTGGATTCAAAATTGTTGACGGTAGGAACTTAGAAACCATAAAATCAGAATGTATAGAGCTGTCTACCGAATTACTAAAATCTATAAAAGAAAAGAACCCCAATGAAACTCTATAATAGTCTAACAAGGAAAATAGAAGTACTTAAGACTATAAACCCCAAAAAAGTTAGTTTGTACTCTTGTGGTCCAACTGTGTACGACTATTACCATATCGGTAATCTACGAAATGCTGTATTTAACGACACCCTACGGCGTACCATGGAACTTAACAACTTCAAAGTTAACCAGATTATGAATATAACAGATGTTGGCCACTTAGCAGCAGATAACGACGAAGGTGAAGACAAGCTAGAAAAAGGAGCTTTTAGGGAAGGCAAAACTGTCGAAGAAGTAGCAAAACATTATACTCTAAGCTTCAAAAATGACATGATAAGAATGAACATATTACCCCCAAATGCCTATCATAGTCCCATATATAACGACAATTACGCCCGAGCAACGGAATTTATAGATCAACAGATAGAAATGGTAAAAATATTAGTAGACAAAGGATATGCCTATATAACTCATCAAGCAATTTATTTTGATGTATTAAAATTACCAAATTACGGAGAGTTAACTGGTCAAAATCTTAAAGACAAAGAAAGTGGAGCCAGAAAAGAAGTTATTACAGATAAATCCAAAAAGCATCCTTATGATTATGC
>Ga0194055_10004367_pt1 | contig 10609 bp, 5 predicted proteins | sample SepL449m_MetaG_FD_155482 | JGI IMG/M metagenome (GOLD analysis project Ga0194055, IMG submission 155482) | Anoxic zone freshwater microbial communities from boreal shield lake in IISD Experimental Lakes Area, Ontario, Canada - Sep2016-L442-9m | ecosystem: Environmental > Aquatic > Freshwater >... | reverse complement strand
GGTGCGGCGAGGATGCGCCAGAATATAGTCGTGAAGTGCGTTAATCGAGGCGAGGGCCACCTTAGCGGCTTCGGAATTTGGCACACTGACCCCGTAATTTTTTTCGAGGGAAACCACGAGTTCGAGAGCATCGATCGAATCCAATCCGAGTCCACCTGGACCAAAAAGCGGCAAGTCATCGGGGATCTCGTCCTTGGTTACTTTTAGCATGAGATTTTCGATGAGCATCTCCTTGAGCGTCTCGCGTAGATTTTCTTCGGGCATGGTTAAGGAGGTTCTTTCTAAGGAAAAAGATTCGAATTCAAGCCATTTTGAGTTTTCATCTCTCTGATTCACTATTTGGAATGAAACAACGCCTTGATCAGTTACTCGTCGCTCGCGGTTACTTTGCTTCGCGTGAAAAAGCGCAGCGGGCGATCATGGCGGGGGCCGTTGCCATCGGGGAGCAGCGATGCGATAAGGCGGGGACTTCGGTGGCGGTGGACGCCTTGATTTCGGTGAAGCCAGCCGATCGTTATGTCGGGCGAGGGGGGCATAAACTGGAGGCGGCGCTGCATCACTTTGGCATCGATCCTCGAGGGGTAAATTGCGTGGACATTGGGGCGAGTACGGGAGGGTTTACCGACTGTTTACTCCAGCATGGGGCAGCGATGGTGCGGGCGATTGACGTGGGACATTCGCAGCTTGATTGGAAAATTCGCAGTGATCCGCGGGTGATTGTCCAAGAAAAAGTCAACGCCCGCTACCTGACTCCTGCGGACGTTCCTGAGTTAAACACCATCTGCGTGATCGACGTTTCTTTTATCTCTTTGACTTTGATCTTGCGCCCTGCGGTCAGCTTGTTGAGCAATGGAGGGGTGATCATTTGTTTGATTAAACCACAGTTTGAACTTCGGAAAGAGGATGTGGGGAGAGGCGGGATTATTCGTGATTCTGGTCTTCACCTTGAAGCGGTTGAAAAGATTCGTGGGTTTGTGGGCACCCTCTTGGGTGTGCTGTGGTCTGGGGTGATTGAATCACCGATTTTGGGAGGATCTGGGAACAAAGAATTTCTAGCATGTCTGCGCGTATTGGGTTGATCGCCAATGATCGGAAGCTCGGGGCTGGTGAGTTGGTTCACGAGATTGTCAACGACTGCTTGAGGCGTGGAATTATTTGTGAGCTTGAGCAGCGAACCGCCCAACTAATTGGGGCGGAGTCGGAATTTACTCCGAACGATTTGGCGCGTGATTGCGAACTCCTGGTGGTTCTTGGTGGGGATGGAACCATTCTTCAGGTGCTTCATGAATTGAGCGGAGAGTATCGGCCCATTCTTGGGATCAACCTTGGCACTTTAGGGTTTCTAACTTGCGTGGGGGTTGCTGGTTGGCCACTGGCGATGGCGATGATCGCCAGCAAGACTTATCAATTGAGTGAGAGAGCGTTACTCGATGTTCAGGTGGTCAGAGACGGAGAGGTTATTTCTCGGTCTAGTGCCCTCAATGAAGCGGTGATTAGTCGTGGAGAACTTTCCCGCCTGATCAAGGTGGAAGTCTTTATCGATGGGGTGGCGTTGAGTGCGTATAATGTCGACGGGTTAATCGTGGCGACGCCGACGGGCTCGACGGCTTATTCTTTGAGCGCTGGGGGTCCGGTGTTGACGCCTGATAGTGGGGTATTTGTGATTACGCCGATCTGTCCGCATGTTTTAACGATGCGGCCGGTATTGGTCAGCGAGCATGCATTAATTGAGATTACCCTCGCCCCGTCTCAACAGGATCTTTTTTTGACGGTGGATGGCCAGCGGGCGGTGAGGATCCTTTCTCAAGATAAGATTCGGATCACTCAGTATCCGCAGAGACTGCCATTGGCGATGCTTCCGCAGACCTCGTTTTTTGAGACTCTTCGTGAAAAACTGAAATGGAGTGGGACGGCGATATGATGCCAATTGCGGACATTCTGTTGCCCAGTCATATCGAACTGAATCTTCAGGCTTGCACCCCGAGTTTGGCGATCGACGAAGTGGCGGCCCTTTTAAAGCGTGCTCCCGAAGTCGATGATTGGGGTTGTTTGATCGGTGGCTTGCAATTGACGGCTCCGTGTTTAGTGGAAGCAACGGCAGATTTCGCCATCTGCATTCCCCACGTTCGCGGTGACTGCGTCAATCGGATGGTGATGGGGGTGGGGCGGAGTTTGAAGGGGGTGCCACGAGCTGGCGAAAGTTGTCCGGTGCGCTACTTTTTTTGTATTGGAGTGCCTCGGGCATTAGCTGCTGATTATCTGCGGATTATCGGGTTGCTCGCCCGGGTTTTTAAAGATTCTCGAATGGAAAATGAGCTCAGCTTGGCGACGACTCCCGAAGAGTTTGTGGCGATTCTTTCTCAATGTGAGGCAAGAATTTGATCGGGCTATTTGAGGAAAAGAACCGTTATCGGGGTGTCCGTGGGCGGGTTGCTGTAGACTAATTCCCTGCCGAAGTTGATTTCTTGTTGGTGGGGATGGAGAGAAGTCGTTGGCACTCTTGGAGTAACCATGGTGCATCTAGAAAAGGCTGATAGCTAATGTTTTGCCAGCGGATCGCGCCGTTTCCATCGATGAGAAAGATTCCGTGTAAGGGCATTTTTTCGAAGTCATCAAAAGCGCGATAGGCTTTGAAGGTATCAGCGGAGGTATCGGAGACGATCTGGAAGGGGAATCGTGACTTTGCGTCGGTGGTGTTGAAGGTTTGGCGTAGTCCTTCGGTGGTATCGGTGCTGACGGCGATGATTTGAATGCCTGCGGTGGCAAAAGATGAAGTAACTGGGGCAAAGGTTTTTAACTGTTCGAGGCAGTGGGAGCAACCACTTCCAAGGTAGAAGAGGAGGAGGACAGGTTTTCCTTGAGAGGCAGCCAAAGAAACGATTTGGTCTTCGCGATCGGGGAGGGCCCAGAGGGGGGCAGGTGAAGGTGCCCAGTGGAGGGGCCCGAGCGAGGCGAGTTCTGGGCGAGAACCAGAATCTGGGGGGAAGATTAAGGGAAGGCGCCAGTCTTTTTCTAGGTGAAGTTCTTCAGCGATGGGGGCGAGTTCGGCAAATGTGGGGATTTGAATATCAATCTGGGCGGAGAGTTTACGAAGTTTTTCGAAAGTGATTTTGGCTTCGGATTTTTTTCCAGAGAGCCAGAGGATTCGGGCAAGGTTAGCCAATGGTTGGACTTGATCGGGGTCGGCGTCGCTGGCTTGTTGTGCCATTTTGATGGCATCTTCGGTTTCGCCGATCGCCCAATGAATTTTGGCGCGACGCTCTGCGGGGATATCTCGGGCGGCCGCGAGGAGAGGTTTAACCGCCTCGGGCTTTTTCTCTGCTAGTGCTTGGTAGAGTTTGACTTCGGCGGTGGCGGCGGCGTTGGTCGAGAGTGGGTATTCAAATTGCCGAAGGGCATCGACCATCGACTTGGCGACTTGATCGGCGGGTTTTTTTTCGCTGATCGCTTTGGCTTCGGCGGCGTCAGCGGCGGAGATGCGGTCTTGGCGAATTTTTGATAACTGGGCGGCGAGGGCTTCGAGTTGGGCGGTTCCTTTTTGTTGATTTCCTAGATTGAACCAGGCGACGCCGATGGCGGCGAGGCGCTTGGATTCTACTTCTGATTTGGAGTCTGGGCTGAGGTAGATGGAGCCGTCGAGTTCAGTGAGCGTGTTCCACATTGCGAATTTTACTAAAGTTTCGAGGAGGCGTTCGCGACCAAGGTTATAGGCTTGGCTGTGGGTAGAATCGAGGCGAGGAAGCTCGATCATATTTTTGGCGAGATCGACGGCGTCTTGGGCTCTACCAATGTAGACGAGGCTCTTGACCAGCCAATCATTGTTGTGAGCGTAGTTGTGGATTTGTTCGGGCAGAGTGTGGGAGGCGATCATCGAGGAGTGATCGACGCGTGCGGAAGCTTCTTGTTGCCAGGCGGCATCGGCATAGCGGTGGAGCTTGCTAAAGGTGTGACCGGGCATGTGCCAGAGGTGGGCGATCCCTGGGGCGGATTGTCCGCAACGCGATGCGGCGATCAGCGCGTGCTTGTCGTCGTTTGAAACATTCCAAAGGTGGATGAGGTAGTGCTGAATGGGATGGGAGGGGTTGGCGGAGAGAACTTGTTGGGCGAGAGCGTCGACGGCGAGACGGCTAGGCAAGGCGACGCCGTGTTGGCTATTATCCCAGAGTTGGTAGACGAGGAAAGCCTTGGCTTCTAGGTCGTCGGGAAATTCAAAAATCAGAGACTCAAAAGCTCGAACTAGAGCGGCCCGGAGCTCTCCTTCATCCTTCTTTTTTGAGGAGAGAAAAGCCGACCAAGTTTCGATCCAAAGTTGTTCGCGTCGGCTGGCATGGGCTTTTTTTGTTTCGGCCTCTTTGATGAATTTAGTGGCCCGTTCGGGGTTGTTGACGTTGGCCATGGCCATACCCCAGTAGGCGAGTGCGCAATCGGGGTCGAGGGTGGCGACTTGGCGAAAAGAGCGTTCGGCTTCGAAGAACCAAAACCCGTGGAGTTGACCGACTCCTTGGTTGAAAAACTTTTGAGCTAAAGAATTTTTTGTGGTGATGGGAAACTGGATATTGCCCATTAATGGAAGGAGGACGGCGGCTTGCCTTGGACCTTCGTCGAAGGCCTCGCCATGGAGGGAGTGGCCTGGGAGAGGACTTGGGTTGGTTTTTTTAGCGGATGGATCGTCTTCGGCGAGGACTGTGAAGGCCGTGGCGAGGGTGAGGAAAAGTAGATGGAGACGGAACACAGGGGACAACTGACAAGGCTCCAGCCTGATCGTCAAGAAACTGTCGGGGGGTGAGGCATTGGCCGGTGAAAGGGAAGGCACCCGTGCTGGGTGATTTTCGGTGATGGCAAAGATCTCTTTTTGAAGTTTGGGCGGTTACGGTTGCAATTTTCGAAACAAGCGACGAGCATCCCGCCCCCAAATTTGAATGAAAAAAACTAAGCCGACCAGTATCCCCGATCTTGGTGTGATTGAAATCCGTGGCGCGTGGCAAAACAACCTCCGCGGCATTGACCTCGACCTCCCTTTAGGAAAACTCAACGTCATCTCCGGTCCGAGTGGGAGTGGCAAGTCGAGTCTCGCCTTTGACACCATTTACGCGGAGGGCCAGCGTCGATACGTTGAGACATTCTCTCCTTACACGAGGCAGTTTCTTGATCGGATGGACAAGCCGAAGGTCGATTCTATCAAGGGAATTCCCCCGGCGATTGCCATTGAGCAAGCTAATCCCGTGAAGAGTTCGCGTTCCACGGTGGGGACCATGACGGAGACGAATGACTATTTGAAGCTGCTCTTTCCGCGAATTGCGGAAGCGCGTTGCCCGAGTTGTTCGCTAGTGATTCGGCCAGAAACGGCGAAGTCGATCGTCGATGAAATTTATCGGGATTATTCTGGGCAGACCTTTTTGGTCAGTTTTGGGGTGCCCGTTCCTGAGGGGACGAAGTCGGCGGACTTCTTTAAATTTTTGCAAGCCCAAGGGTATTTGAGGGTTTGGATTGGGGGCCAAGTGATGCGGACGGACGAGCCGATTAAAGTTCGGAGTTTACCGAGAATGGTTCCGGTTGTTCAGGACCGACTGACGGCGACTGCGGACGCTCGTTCGCGATTCGATGAGGCGGTTGAGACGGCCTTACGATTTGGAAAAGGGAAAGTTGATTTTATTTTGCAGCCCTCGGATCGGGTGCTTCCGTTTAGCGCTGGGTGGCACTGTGCACATTGTGATGTCGACATTACTCCGCCTTCGCCGGGGTTATTCAGTTTCAATCATCCGCACGGGGCATGTCCGTCTTGTCGTGGATTTGGGCGAACGATCGGCCTGAATATTATGCGGGCATTGCCTGACCTCAGCCTGAGTCTTGCGCTTGGGGTAGTGAAGCCTTTTCAGACAGAGATTGGGGACGAGTGCCAGCGGGATTTGATGCGATGTGCTCGGATTAAGAATCTGGATACGATGTCTCCCTTTGAGGAGCTAACCAAGGTGGAGCAAGACTGGGTTGTTTACGGGGAGGATCCACAAAGCTCCGCGGAGGAATTGCGTCGTCGGGGGCTTTGGTATGGGGTGGTTGGTTTCTTTGGGTGGTTGGAATCGAAGAGTTACAAAGTCCATGTTCGGGCGATGCTGGGTCGGTATCGGAACTATACCCTTTGTCCAGAGTGCAAAGGGGGAAGATATCAGCCCGCGACCTTAAATTTTTGGGTGGGCGATCGGAGGCTTCCCGATCTGATGGATATGACGGTGTGCGAATTGAAGACACGTTTGGAGGGGATCACCAAAACGGATGACACCATGGAAATGCTCAAGGGTGAGGTGTGTTCGCGTTTGGGCTATTTGGATCAAGTGGGACTGGGATATCTTTCTCTGAATCGACCGACGCGAACCCTGAGCGGTGGGGAAGTGGAGCGCGTGAACCTGACGACCTGTTTGGGGGCGTCTTTGGTGAACACCTTATTTGTTCTTGATGAGCCGAGTATTGGACTACATCCGCGGGATACGGGGCGACTGATTGAGGTGATGCGCCAGCTTCGGGATAAGGGAAATACCTTGTTGGTGGTGGAGCACGACGAGGCGGTGATTCGGGCAGCGGATAACCTGATTGAGATTGGACCAGGTCGAGGTGCGAAGGGGGGCGAATTGGTCTTCAGTGGGCCGCTCAGCGAATTGCAAGAGTCCACACTGACCTCTGACTATCTGACTGGGGTGAAGTCTATTCCTGTGCCGAAGAAGCGTCGGAAACCGACCAGTTTTATCACCGTGAAAGGTGCGCAAGAGCATAACTTGCGAGACATCGACGTGAACTTTCCTTTGGGGGTTCTGGCCTGCGTTACGGGAGTTTCGGGCTCGGGGAAAAGCACTCTCGTTCATGAAGTTCTCTATGGGAACCTTCTCTCCACGAAGAACTTGCCGACGGACCAATCTCCTGGGTTGATTCGGAAGTTAATTGGGGCTCACAAAGTCGAGCAGGTCATGATGGTCGATCAGTCGCCTCTTTCGCGGACTCCACGATCGACCCCCGCTGTCTACCTCGGGGTATTTGATGGCATCCGGGAGATTTTTGCAAACACCCCCGATGCCGTGACTCATGGTCTGACTGCGGGGGCATTTTCCTTTAACGCGGGAGTGGGGCGTTGTGAGCGTTGTAGTGGAATGGGATTCGAGAAAATCGAGATGCAATTTCTGAGTGATGTCTTCATTCGCTGTCCAGAATGTGATGGGAAACGCTATCAGCCTCAGATTTTAGAGGTGCGATTTGAGCAGAAAAACATCCACGAGATCTTGGAGTTGACGGTGAGTGAAGCGATTCGCTTTTTTACGGATTTGGGGAAGAAGAAGTTGGTGGGTCCCTTGGTCGTTTTGGAGGAAGTCGGACTGGGCTATCTGACGCTTGGACAGCCGCTGAATGTTTTGAGTGGAGGAGAATCGCAACGGTTGAAGTTGGTGGAGCGTTTGACCAATCAGACTGATGAAAACTGTCTGCTGATTTTTGACGAACCGACCACGGGGTTGCACTTTGACGATGTCGCTTTGTTGATGAGTGTTTTTGAGCGTTTAGTAAAACAGGGCAACTCATTGTTGGTGATTGAGCATAATCTTGAGGTGATTAAGTGTGCGGATTATGTGATTGATTTAGGGCCAGAGGCGGGGATTGGTGGAGGGCTGGTGGTCGTGGAAGGAACGCCAGAAGAAGTGGCGAAGTGCGAGGAGTCGCACACCGGTCGGTATCTGCGTGCGGTCCTCAACGGTCCTGCGGGAATGTTGCCATTGGGTGGACTGGAAAATTTGCCAGCCGCTGCCAGACCTTTGCCGGTTCTGCCCGTGATTTCGGTGCGAGGGGCGAGGGAGCATAATTTGAAAAATATCTCCTTAGATATTCCTCGGGATCAGATGGTGATCATTACGGGTTTGAGCGGATCAGGGAAGTCGACATTAGCATTTGATTTGCTCTTTGCTGAGGGCCAACGGCGGTTTCTTGATTCGATGTCTCCCTATGCGCGGCAGTTTGTCGAGCAGTTGGAAAAGCCTGATGTGGACTTGATTACAGGGTTGCCACCGAGCGTGGCGATTGAGCAACGTATTACTCGGGGTGGAGGAAAGTCCACCGTGGCCACGGTCACTGAAGTATATCATTTTCTGCGTTTGATGTTTGCAAAGTTGGGCACGCAATTTTGTCCGAAGTGCGAGGTGGCGGTGGAGAAGCAAACCTTGGCGGCGGTCACTAAAAAAGTCGAAACCATGGCCAATCGGGGGGCGGTGCGAATTCTTGCGCCATTGGTGAAGGCTCGGAAAGGATTTCATATTGAGGTGGGTAAATGGGCGCAGCGGCAAGGGTTTGAGGAATTATTGATTGATGGAAAGATTGAGCGAGCGGATAAATTTCCGAAGTTGGAACGATTTCGGGAGCACAACATTGATGTGCTTGTTGGAGAGAGCACCGACGCTACCCCGGTTGAAGAGTTAGTGAAACGGGCGATGGGAATTGGTCGAGGTACGGCAAAGGTTATGGACGATAAAAATCGTTTATCGGTCTTGAGTACGGAAATGAGTTGCCCGTGTTGTGGGCAGTCGTTTGAGCAGTTGGATCCGCGGCTATTTTCCTTTAACTCGCCCCATGGTTGGTGTGAGGAGTGCAAGGGATTTGGAGAGGTTTGGAAGGTGACAGTGGATCCAAAGTTGGAATCACAGATTGAAATTGAAGTGGCGCAAGAGCGTCAACACGAGCGACTTGAGGAAGGTGAGGCCCAGACCTGTGCGATTTGTGCAGGAGCTCGTTTAAACACCGTGGCACGTCATGTTCAGGTGCTTGGGCAGACGATTGACGACTGCACCAAGTTATCCGTCAGTGGGGCGCTCGCCCTTTTCTCGAAGTTAAAGTTTTCAAAAGAGCAAAAACCCATTGCCGAAGATATTCTCCCGGAAATTGCTCAGCGTCTGAACTTTATGGGATCTGTGGGGCTAGATTATTTGTCCCTTGATCGCTCGGCGAAGACTTTGAGTGGAGGGGAAAGTCAGCGGATTCGCTTGGCGGCCCAATTGGGTTCGAATCTTCGTGGGGTTCTCTATGTTCTGGACGAGCCGACGATTGGCCTGCATCCGCGTGATAACGCCGCTCTTCTTGACACCTTGGAGGCCTTGAAACGGAAGGGAAACTCGGTCGTGATCGTGGAACACGATGAGGACACGATGCGTCGGGCGGATACGATTATCGATCTTGGGCCTGGGGCTGGTTCGCGGGGCGGACAAGTGATCGCGCAAGGGACTCTGGCGGAGGTTCAGTTGATTGAGAATTCTGCGACGGGTCGATTTTTGCGAACCCCATTGAAGCACCCGATTCGGGGAGCCCGGAGGCCGCTTGAAGGGGTCAGTCGGTGGCTGGAATTAAAGGGGGCGGATTTACATAATCTGAAGGGAGTGGATGTGCGTTTCCCGTTTGGGCGGCTGAGTGTGGTCAGTGGGATTTCGGGATCGGGGAAGAGCACCTTGATGCGTGGCGTCCTCAAGCCCGCGGTGGCGGAGGTTGTGGCCCGGAAAGGGCGGAAGCCGTTAGCGAAAAACCCCCTGACCGTGGGGTATAGGGAATTGTTGGGGGCGGAGTTTTTTGAGGCAGTCTATGAGGTAGATCAATCCCCAATAGGAAAGACATCGCGTTCCACGCCAGCGACCTACATTAAAGTTTTTGATGAAATTCGTGCGCTTTATGCCCAGATGCCTGTGGCGCGGATGCGTGGTTATACGTCGAGTCGTTTCTCTTTTAATAGTGAGGGGGGGCGATGTGAGACTTGTCTTGGGCAAGGGGTGATTAAGATCGAAATGAGCTTTCTTCCGACCTGCTATGCGCCGTGTTCGGAGTGTCGGGGAACGAGGTATGCGGCGGCGACCCTTGAGGTGCTTTATCAGGACCGAAGTATTGGGGAGGTCATGGAAATGACCATGGAGCAGGCGGCGGAATTTTTTGGGGCACAGCCAAAAATTCAGCGACCGCTGAGTTTGCTCTGCGACACAGGTTTAGGTTATCTGAAGTTGGGGCAACCAAGCCCCACCTTGAGTGGTGGCGAGGCCCAGCGGTTGAAGTTGGTGAGTGAGTTGACGCGAGGCATTGGGCGTTCGGCGAATGCAAAGTTGCGCGAAAATCGCACGGCCAAATCGGTGCTTTATCTTCTTGAGGAGCCGACGATCGGACTGCACATGGCGGACGTTGTGGAGTTGCTGAAAGTGCTGCATCGGCTGGTTGATGATGGCAACACGGTGATTGTGATTGAGCATCATCTGAGTCTGATTGCCGAAGCAGATTACTTGGTTGATATCGGTCCCGAGGCTGGGGACGCAGGGGGTGAAGTGGTTGCGTGCGGCACTCCTGAGATGGTGGCAAAAAGTCAACGAAGTCGGACAGCACCTTTCCTTCGACCCGTCTTGAAATAGTTTTTCTCAATCTTCGCCTGGGTAAGGGGAGACGACTTTCCGTGAAGCGCGTTTGAGAGGGGCCGTGGGCTGGGGCGTTGATTGATTCTTGGCGTGATGTAAGGGATCGATTTGATCACGGTCACGATTGTGATTGACGATGCGAATCGGAATTGAGATGGAAGGTTTCTTATGAACCCCACCAAAACGAATTCTCTCCCCCG
>Ga0194055_10004366_pt1 | contig 10610 bp, 4 predicted proteins | sample SepL449m_MetaG_FD_155482 | JGI IMG/M metagenome (GOLD analysis project Ga0194055, IMG submission 155482) | Anoxic zone freshwater microbial communities from boreal shield lake in IISD Experimental Lakes Area, Ontario, Canada - Sep2016-L442-9m | ecosystem: Environmental > Aquatic > Freshwater >... | reverse complement strand
ACCGACCACTGGGTTATCCCGGCGGAAGGTGATCGGGGGCCTGGCTGCCGGTGCGGGAGTCGCGGCGGCCTCGACATTCGCCGCGGGGTGCGGTCCGAAGGGCTCCGGTGGGTCCGGGAGCGCGGCCGGCAGTGGCGGTGACGGCCCGCCGGGGTACGGCACCGGCATCAACGACGGGTTCGACGGCAAGATCGAGCTCGACGTCCGGGATTCCACGCCGGACTGGAAGCCGTTCGAGCTCAAGAAGGCCCCCGACGGCGCACCCAACATCCTGGTGGTGCTCTACGACGACACGGGCATGGCGGCGTGGTCGCCCTACGGCGGCCGGATCAACATGCCGGTCATGCAGAAGCTGGCCGACAACGGTCTGACCTACACCCAGTGGCACACCACCGCGCTGTGCTCGCCGACCCGGTCGTGCTTCCTGACCGGTCGCAATCACCATGTGAACCGATTCGCCGCGATCACCGAGGGTTCCAACGGGTTCCCGGGTGCTGCGGCCCGCACGCCCGCGCAGTGCGCGACCGTCGCGCAGGTGTTGCAGGACAACGGCTACAGCACGTTCTGGCTCGGCAAAAACCACAATGTCCCCGAGGAGGACGTCTCCAGCGGCGGCTCCAAGTCGGAGTGGCCGCTGCAGAAGGGCTTCGACCGGTTCTACGGCTTCATCGGCGGCGAGACCAACAACTGGTTCCCCGACCTGATCGAGGACAACCGCTTCGTCGAGCAGCCCTACGGCCCGGACGAGGGCTACCACCTCTCCAAAGACCTTGCCGACAACGCCATCCGGATGATTCGGGATCAGAAGTCGTCGAACCCGTCCAAGCCGTGGTTCATGTGGTTCTGCCCGGGCGCCAACCACGCCCCGCACCATGCTCCGCAGGAGTACATCGACAAGTACAAGGGCAAGTTCGACGACGGCTACGAGGCCTACCGCGACTGGGTGCTGCCGCGGATGGTCAAGAAGGGCATCTTCCCCGAGGGCACCAAGATGACCCCGATCAATCCGCTGCCCGACGACATCGAAGTCGCCAACGACAATGTGCGGCCATGGAATTCGCTCAACGCCGATGAGAAGAAGCTGTTCTCCCGGATGGCCGAGGTGTATGCCGGGTTCTCCGAGTACACCGATGCCCAGATCGGTCGGATCGTCGACTACCTGGAGCAGACCGGGCAGATGGAGAACACCGTCGTCTTCTACTGCGCCGACAACGGGGCGTCGGGGGAGGGCTCGCCCAACGGGTCGGTGAATGAGAACAAGTTCTTCAACGGCTATCCCGATGAGCTGAGCGAGAACATGAAGTACCTGAACACCCTGGGCAGCCCGGACACTTATAACCACTATCCGACCGGGTGGGCGACGGCGTTCTCCACCCCGTTCCAGATGTTCAAGCGGTACGCCCAGTTCGCCGGTGGCACGTGTGATCCGATGGTGATCTCCTGGCCCAAGGGCATCAAGGCCAAAGGTGAAGTGCGCCATCAGTATCACCACGCCACCGACGTCGCGGCCACCGTCCTCGACGTCGCGGGGGTGGAGATGCCCAAGGAGTACAAGGGCATCAAGCAGTACCCGCTCAACGGGACCTCGATGCGCTACAGCTTCGACGCCAAGGACGCGGCGACCACCCGCAAGCGTCAGTACTTCGCGATGCTGGGCACCCGCGGTCTCTGGCAGGACGGCTGGAAGGCCGCGACTCTGCACGCACCCATCAGCGGCAAGGGTCACTTCCCCGACGACAAGTGGGAGCTCTATCACGTCGAGGAGGACCGTTCGGAGTCCACCAACCTCTCCGACCAGAACCCCGACAAGCTCAAGGAACTCATCGACGCCTGGTTCGAGGAGGCCAAGAACAACTTTGTGCTGCCTCTCGACGACCGCACCGCGGTCGAGCAGTTGGGCAATGCCCGGCCGCAGGCCGAGCCGCCCCGGGACCGCTACATCTACTACCCCGACACCGCGCCGGTGCCCGAGGGCGTCGCCGCCAGCATCCGGGGCCGGTCCTACAAGATCGTCGCCAACGCCGACCTCAAGCCCGACGCGCAGGGTGTGATCTTCGCCCACGGGTCCCGGTTCGGCGGGCACAGTCTGTTCATCAAGGACGGCCGGCTGCATTACGTGTACAACTTCCTGGGCATCAAGCCGGAGCAGGACTTCGTCTCACCGCCGCTGTCCCCGGGCAAGCACACCCTGGGCATGGAATTCAAACGCGAGAAGGCCGGCGAGCACGGCGAGTCGCTGGGCAAGACGATCCTCTACGTCGACGGAAAGCCCGTCGCCGAAGGCCCGATGAAGGCCCAGATCGGCAAGTTCACCCTGTCCGGCGACGGCCTGTGCGTCGGCTACGACAGCGGCGACAACGTCTCCGAGCAGTACAAGACCCCGGGTACGTTCACCGGCGGTGAGATCCAGGGCGTCGCGATCGACGTCAGCGAGAAGGCCTACATCGACCTCAACGAGGCCGCGGCTGCGGCGTTCGAAACGGACTAGACCCTCTACAGGGAGGCAGGACCATGACCGAGTCAGACGCCGATTCACCCGGTGCGGATCAACCCGATCATCGGCTCTCCCGCCGAAAGATTCTGGGCGGCTTGGCCGCCGGGGCCGGGGTGGCGGCGACGTCGGCCTTCGCCGCGGGGTGCTCCAAAGAGGGGGGCGGCGGTGGCCTGACCGGCAGTGGCGGCGACGGTCCGCCGGGGTACGGCACCGGAATCAACGACGGCTTCGACGGCAAGATCGAACTCGACGTGCGGGATTCCACACCGGACTGGAAACCCTTCGAGCTCAAGAAGGCTCCCGACGGGGCGCCGAACATTCTCATCGTTCTCTACGACGACACCGGCCTGGCGACGTGGTCCCCCTTCGGCGGGCGCGTCAACATGCCGGTCCTGCAGCGGCTGGCCGACAACGGGCTGATGTACTCCCAGTGGCACACCACGGCGTTGTGCTCACCGACCCGCTCCTGTTTCCTCACCGGGCGCAGCCAGCACGTCAACCGATCAGGTTCGATCACGGAGGGCTCCAACGGTTTTCCGGGTATGGCCGCGCGGCTGCCGGCACAGTGCGCGACGATCGCGCAGGTGTTGCAGGACAACGGCTACAGCACGTTCTGGTTGGGCAAGAACCACAACGTGCCCGAGGAGGACGTTTCCAGCGGTGGCTCCAAGTCGGAGTGGCCTTTGCAGAAGGGGTTTGACCGGTTCTACGGGTTCCTGGGTGGGGAGACCAACCAGTGGTATCCCGACCTGATCGAGGACAACCGGTTCATCGAGCAGCCCTACAGCCCGGAAGAGGGTTACCACCTCTCCAAAGACCTCACCGACAACGCCATCCGGATGCTGCGGGATCAGAAGTCGTCCAATCCGTCCAAGCCGTGGTTCATGTGGTTCTGCCCGGGTGCCAACCACGCCCCGCATCAGGCCCCCCAGGAGTACATCGACAAGTACAAAGGCAAGTTCGACGACGGCTACGAGGCCTACCGCGATTGGGTGCTACCGCGGATGATCGCCAAGGGTGTCCTGCCGGAGGGCACCAAGATGACTCCGATCAACCCGCTGCCGGCCGATGTGGCGGCCGCCAATGACGCAGTGCGGCCGTGGAATTCGCTCAACGCCGACGAGAAGAAACTGTTCTCCCGGATGGCCGAGGTCTTCGCCGGGTTCTCCGAGTACACCGACGCCCAGGTGGGCCGGATCGTCGACTACCTGGAGCAGACCGGGCAGTTGGAGAACACCATCGTGTTCTACTGCGCGGACAACGGCGCCTCCGGTGAGGGCTCGCCCAACGGGTCGGTGAACGAGAACAAGTTCTTCAACGGCTATCCCGATGAGCTCAGCGAGAACATGAAATACATCGACACCCTGGGCAGCCCGGACACCTACGAGCACTATCCGACCGGGTGGGCCACCGCGTTCTCGACGCCGTTTCAGATGTTCAAGCGCTACGCCCAGTTCGCCGGTGGGACGTGTGATCCCATGGTCATTTCGTGGCCCAAGGGCATCAAGGCCAAAGGCGAAGTGCGAAGCCAATACCACCACGCCACCGACGTCGCCGCCACCGTCCTCGACGTCGCCGGGCTAGAAATGCCCAAGGAGTACAAGGGCATCAAGCAGTACCCGCTCAACGGGGTGTCGATGCGTTACAGCTTCGACGACTCCAAGGCCGCCACGACGCGCAAGCGCCAGTACTTCGCCATGCTGGGGACGCGCGGAATCTGGCAGGACGGGTGGAAGGCCGCCACCCTGCACGCGCCGATCAACGGCAGAGGGCACTTCGACCAGGACAAGTGGGAGCTCTATCACGTCGAAGAGGACCGTTCGGAGTCGACCAACCTCGCCGACCAGAACCCCGACAAGCTCAAGGAGCTGATCGACGCCTGGTTCGAAGAGGCCAAGAACAACTTCGTACTGCCCCTGGACGACCGGCCGGCGGTGGAGCAGGCCGGTACCCCTCGCCCGCAGGCCGAACCGCCGCGGGACCGCTACCTCTACTACCCCGACACCGCGCCGGTGCCCGAAGGCGTGGCGGTCAGCATCCGCGGCAAGTCCTACAAGATCGCGGCCAACGCCGACCTGAAGACCAACGCCGACGGTGTGATCTTCGCGCACGGATCGCGGTTCGGCGGGCACACGATGTTCATCAAGGACGGCCGTCTGCACTACGTCTACAACTTCCTGGGCATCAAGCCCGAACAGGACCTCGTCTCGCCGCCGCTCTCCCCGGGAAAGCACACCCTGGGTATGGAGTTCAAACGCGAGAAGGCCGGCGAACACGGCGAGTCTCTCGGCAAGACCATCCTCTACGTCGACGGCAAGCCCGTGGCCGAAGGCCCGATGCGCGCCCAGATCGGCAAGTTCACCCTGGCAGGCGACGGCCTGTGCGTCGGCTACGACAGCGGCGACAACGTCTCTCAGCAGTACAAAAACCCGGGACACTTCACCGGCGGGACTATCCAGAGCGTCGCGTTCGACGTCAGCGACAAGGCCTACGTCGACCTCAACCGAGACGCCGAGGCAGACTTCGCCACCGATTAACCGGTCGGATCGGCTTGCGCACCTGCGCGTTTCCGGGTATATAAGCCCGGTTTGTTAGCATTCAGCCCCGAAAGGTGCTGCACCGCAGCTTTGGGAATCACTCACCGGAGAGAAGATGTCAACGTCCATCTCTGAAATGCTGAGGAACAGGTCCGATCAGTCGCCGGACGACGTCGCCTACACGTTTTTCGACTACGACCAGGACCCGGCAGGGTTTGTCGAAACGCTGACGTGGTCGGAAGTTCATCAGCGGGCACGAGCACTCGCCGCACAGATCAGTCGGTGCGGATCCCCCGGCGACCGGGCGGCGATTCTGGCCCGCCAGGGACTCGACTACATCGTCTCGTTTTTCGGCGCCATCGAAGCCGGCTTCATCGCCGTTCCCCTGCCGGTCCCGTCACCCGGCGGGCTGGACGAGCGGGCGGCGGGAGCGATACGTGACTGCGCCCCGGCGGTCATCCTGACGAACTCGGCTGTCGTCGGGAACGTGGTGGACTACGCGCACGCCAATCCCGACGGGACGGTGCCGGTGGTGATCGAGGTTGACGCCGTGGACTTCGATACCCCGCAGGAGCTGCTGGCGCCGGGTGTTTTCCACGAGACCGCCTACTTGCAGTACACGTCGGGCTCTACCGGACAGCCCGCAGGGGTGGTGATCTCCCACCAGAATGTGATCAGCAACCTCGGCCAGATTGGATCTGACTACTTCGAGCATCTCGACGGCGAGCCGCCGAAAGACCTGACCATGGTCTCGTGGCTGCCCTTCTATCACGACATGGGTCTGATTGCGGGGCTGCTGGCGCCGCTCGGGTTCGAGGGCACAGCGGTGCTGATGAGTCCCATGGCGTTCCTCCAGAAACCGGCTCGCTGGCTGCAGCACATCGCCGCCCACCCCGATACGCTGACCGCCGCGCCGAATTTCGCGTTCGACCTGGCGGCCCGCCGCAGCTCGGATGCCGACCTCGCCGGGCTGGATTTCAGCCGGGTTCTGGGCATCAACAGTGGCAGCGAACGCATTCACCCCAGCACCGTGCGGCGGTTCAACGAGCGGCTGGGGCCGTACGGTTTGCCGAATTGGGCATTGAAGTCGTCCTACGGCCTGGCTGAGGCGACCTTGTACGTGGTGACGTCGGAGAGTCGGAAGTCGCCGATGATGGCGCGGTTGGACGTCGAGAAGTTGGCGTCGGGATACGCGGAGGAAAGCAGCGAGGCCGGTGCTGACCTGGTCGGGTGCGGCGTGCCCCGGTCCTCGTCAGTGCGGATTGTGGATCCCGAGACCCGAGTGGAGCAGCCGGCTGGTGCCGTCGGGGAGATCTGGGTTCAGGGCGGTCAGGTCGCCAAAGGGTACTGGCGCAATCCGCAGTTGAGCGAGCGGACGTTCGGTGGGCAGTTGGCGCAGGCCACCACTGGCACGCCCGGTGGTCGGTGGTTGCGGACGGGCGATCTGGGAGTGCTCTACCAGGATCAACTATTCGTCGTCGGGCGAATCAAGGATCTGCTGATCGTCGACGGGCGTAATCACTATCCCGACGACATCGAGGCGACGATCAGCGCTATCACGGGTGGTCGGGTCGCTGCGGTATCCATCCCCGATGAGAGCAGCGAGAAACTGGTGGCCATCGCGGAACTGAAGCCACCAGGCGTCGCACCGGAAGACCTGCCCGACAAACTCCGGGACATCACACGACGGGTTACCGCCGCCGTTAGGGATACCCACGGGGTCAGGGTAGGGGACTTGGTACTGGTCGGACCGGGTTCCCTGCCGATCACCACCAGCGGCAAGGTGCGTCGATCGACGTGCGCGGAGCGTTACCAGGCGGCGCAGTTCAGCCGGTTGGACGCGCTGGTCTGAGCCGGTGCCAGACCCCACAACGCTGTATATCTTCCCGCACGCCGGCGGGTCCCCGAAGTATTACGTGCCGTTCGCTAAGTCCTTCAGCGGTGAGGTCAAACGCGTTGCGGTCCAGTACCCCGGTCGGGGCGGCACACACGACCTCGGTTCGTTCCGGAGCATCCCGGACCTCGCTGAGCGGGTGATCGATTTGCTCCCGGCCCCGTCTGTTGGGAACGTCGCTTTCTTCGGCCACAGCATGGGGGCGTTCGTCGCGTTTGAGGTCGCGCGCCGGTTCGAAGCCCTGGGCACGCCCATCTCGGCACTGTTCGTCTCGGCCGCCGCAGCACCAGGCCGGGTTGGGTATGACTACATCCCGGAGTCGGATCGAGGCCTACTCGACGCCGTCGCCGAGATGACCGGGGTCAATCCGGAGTTCCTGGAAAACGAGGAGTTCGCAGCGCGAATCCTGCCGACACTTCGAGGCTTCAAGGCAATCTCGAATTACGACTGCGCTCCCGAGGCAACGGTGTCCTGTCCGATCGCGGCGTACCTCGGCGATGACGACGAGGTCGCCACGGCGGAGAAGGTGTCGCCATGGTCCGAACGCACCACGTCGGAGTTCACCATGCGTGAGTTCACTGGTCACCACTTCTACCTCGAAGATCACTTGCCGGAACTTGTCGCAGACATCGAGGCGAAGATCCAGGCGTACTGCTGAGCCGGCATGGGTGCCACGTCCGAGGTTTTTCGCCCTAAGCGGAAGCTGAACGCCGTACGCGACGCCGCGCACCCTGTCTTGGCCGCCGATCTACCCGAATGGCCGCTGCGTGGAATGCCCGAGCCGCACGTTTTCACCGAATTTCTTGCTTTTGCCGATCCTAATGGGCGGTGCATTTCGCTGATTCCGCGGTAGTGATATTGCGATGAAAATGGAAAAAAGCAAGAAAAAAGCAGAAAAATTTTGCGAGCGATACCGGAAAAAGTCGGCCAAGAGCCGGGACGGCAAAGGAAATGCAGTCAGGAATTTCTATCCACTGGCTTCTCGGGCGAACTTCAGGGTTCTCAGGTATCTATCAGTAAAGCTGCTCCTGGGTCCACGCCAGCATCTCCTTTCGCAGCTTCAATTGACCATACAGGCGTACCAGCCGGACAGCTGATCTCTCAGGAAAATCTCGTATTGATCCCCGCGATACGGCGGCCACATACGACGTGTGGGCTCGACGCGTCGATCGGCGGCACTTGATGATTTGCCGGGAGCCGTCGAGAAACTGCATTATTCGGGGAAAGAAAATAGTTTGCTGAAGCAAAATCAGCGTAAAAGCGACCGTCTCTGGGCAGGGTTCCCTACAGCAAACTCTAGAAAACCAGTGAGCACAGGATCCCCCTGCTGTGCTGATCCGTGGAGCGGAACCGCAGCTGGCCTCAGAAAGTCCTCTGCCAGGGTGTTCGGGCGCGCCCACGGGACGCTCCTGATCGGCCTGCCGGCAAACCTGCCGGGATTTATAGCAAACTTTAGCTCGCATCTGGTGCGATGGCCCGTGTCGCGGATCACTTTTTGTGGGGCGGTAATCAAACGAGGAAAAGCCGCGTCTCCCGTTTGTAGGAAAATGGGCTAGACTTCGGCAAACACTGACACCTGTGTGGATGTCTGAAGCGGCGGCGTCATGTTCCCGGGCAGGACCGGCCGGATCCGGCATCGAGTCGACTTGAGAGGAAGGTCGCTCATGAGCAGTGCACACTCCACGATTCCAGCCGTGCTGGAATCGCGCGCACGCAACCAGCCGAACGACGTCGCATTCACCTTCATCGACTACGAGGTCGACCCCAACGGGTTTGAAGACACGCTGTCCTGGTCGGAGCTCCACCAACGGGTGCAGGTGGTTGCGAGCCAGGTGTTGCAACATGGGTCGGTCGGCGACCGGGTGGTGATCATGGCCCCGCAGGGCTTCGACTACATCGTCGGCCTCCTCGGAGTGCTGGAGGCCGGCCTGACGGGGGTCCCGCTGTCGGTCCCCATGTTCGGAGCGGGAGTACACGACGAGCGGGTGTCAGGTGTCCTGAACGATTGCGCTCCAGTGGCCGTGCTGACCACCTCCGCAGCGATCGACGCCGTGATGGCCTCGCTGTCAGCCGCCCCGGGCCCGCCGCGGGTCATCGAGATCGACTCGCTCGACTTCCACACCCCGGCGCCCCCGTACCAGTCGCACCGTGGGCAGGCAAAGACGGCCTTCCTGCAGTACACCTCCGGGTCTACCCGTTCACCGGCCGGCGTCATCGTGACGCACGCGAACCTGACAGCGAACCTGACGCAAATCAGGGAGGACTACTTCGAGGACTCTGGCGGTGTTCCGCCGACTGACACCACGCTGGTGTCATGGCTGCCGTTCTACCACGACATGGGATTGATGCTTGGCATCTTCGGGCCCATCCAGTACGGCTTCGCCGCGGTTCTCACCAGCCCGATGGCGTTCCTGCAGAAGCCGGCCCGATGGATGCAATTGGTTGCCCGCAACACCCGGCCGGTATCGCCGGCGCCCAATTTCGCCTACGAACTGGCTGTCCGACGGACCTCCGACGAGGACATGGCCGGGCTGGACCTGGGCCATGTGCTCAGCCTGGTCACCGGAGCCGAGCGGATTCACGCTGCGACACTGAAACGCTTCACCGACCGGTTCTCCCGCTTCAACCTGCCCGACACCGCGCTTCGGTCGGCCTACGGCTTGGCCGAGGCGACGGTGTATGTGGCCTCGGCACTGCCTGGACGACGATTGCCGATCGCGCGGTTGTCCTACGACAAACTGGCGGCGGGCATTGCGCAACGTGTCGAGGATGAGTCCGGCGTCGATCTGATCAGCCACGGGCCACCGCGCTCCTGCACACTACGAATCGTCGATCCCGCGACCGCCACTGAGAAGTCAGATGGCGAGGTGGGTGAGATCTGGGTTCGTGGCGACAACGTATCCAGTGGCTACTGGGGCAATCCACAAGCGTCGGAACGGACCTTCGGCGGTCGGCTCGTGGACCCGTCACCCGGCACCCCCCAAGGCCCCTGGCTCAGGACCGGGGATCTCGGCGTCATATTCGAGGGTGAACTCTTCATCGTCGGTCGAATCAAAGATCTCCTGATCGTGGATGGTCGTAACCACTATCCCGACGACATCGAGGCCACGATCCAGGAGATCAGCGGCGGCCGGGTCGCCGCGGTTTCCATCCCAGACGACCAGAGTGAGCGGTTGGTCGCTGTTGTCGAGGTCAAGAACCGGGGGAGCCTCCAGGACACAGCCCGGATTCGCACCTTGAAAAGGGATATTGCGTCGGCGGTTTCACAGTCGCACGGGGTGCGGCTTTCAGATCTCGTCCTGGTCGCTCCCGGTTCCCTCCCGATCACCACGAGCGGGAAGATCCGCCGTTCGTCGTGCGTCGATCTCTATCGCCAGGACAAGTTCCTGCGGCTGGAGGTACCCCTGTGACGTCGTGCTACGAGTCGCTACCACTGTGATGGTCTACTGGTTCAAGAGCTGTCCGAAAGGCTGAGTTGAAGCGATGAATGCTGCTGCACCGGCTCGTCGGGAGATCATCACCGAGGCGTTGCGCAAGATCGACGAGTTGACTGCGCGTCTCGAGGTTGCCGAACACAGTGACCTCGAGCCGATTGCCGTTGTGGGCATGGGGTGTCGGTTTCCTGGTGGGGTGCAGACCCCGGCTCAGTTTTGGCAGTTCCTGTCGGGTGGGTCCGACGGGATTG
>Ga0194055_10004365_pt1 | contig 10611 bp, 10 predicted proteins | sample SepL449m_MetaG_FD_155482 | JGI IMG/M metagenome (GOLD analysis project Ga0194055, IMG submission 155482) | Anoxic zone freshwater microbial communities from boreal shield lake in IISD Experimental Lakes Area, Ontario, Canada - Sep2016-L442-9m | ecosystem: Environmental > Aquatic > Freshwater >... | reverse complement strand
GCTCCAGGTCGTTTCCAAGGGGGCCCCGGGGGCCTACAAGAGGGGGCAGGTGGTCTTCTTCCCGGAGACGCCTCGCAGCGACGACGCGGCCCACATAGTCCCGGCGTACGACGGGAAGATAATCGACTACATACAGGCCTTCACGGGTGGCAAGAAGTACGTGATGTCGCCGCTTCAGAACTCCGCCTCTGGCGAGCACGACCTAGACGGATCAAGTCCTTACAAGAGGTGGTACGACAAGTACGTGGTCGGCAACGAGTGGGGCGACATAAACAGGTGGCTTTCCCAGAAGTGGGGGGAGAGGGTAAAGATCAACACTTACGACAGGCCTAGGAAAGTCGATCCCAATCGCCCCCTGACCAATGCACAGTTGGGCGTTGATTGAGTTTTTGGGCATCCCTTCAGATGGGAGCGTCCGATGATTACATCATTCGGGTCTTCGGTAAGTAGCCATTCCTTGAAGTTCATGTGTGGGTATTTATGAAGGACAATCCACTCCGACTCGCCCATCCCCCAGACTCCGGGGATGCTGGCGGTCTCTACTCCCTTGGCATTTTCGAGAGTGTGTACTTTTCCGTTGTATTTTTTTGCGAATGCTTGGGCGACCTTTTTATTAGAAGTCCATCCGAGAAGCATAGATGGGTCATCTTCGGGTGGTATTGAGGAACCTCTATACAGAGTGGGGGCGGGCTTGCTGTTGTCTTGGACATGCTTGAGTAGTGCCTCTGCCCTTGCCCGAGATATCTTTCCTGTTCCTGAATCCGGCGCCGGCTTTCCTGCTATGAGGCTCCTGAGATGAAGTTCGATGTCTACTGGCGATCCTTTCCATTGTCGGATGCTGTCGCGCAAAAGAGATTCGTGATCTTGAACCCATTTTACATCGGGTGAGTACATCAAGTGGTCTGGCGTTCGTCCTTGTGGATCATTGCCTATTTCGAATCGTCCGGAGTTGTACTTCATGTTTCTTCTGTATGTCTCCGTCTCCATTCAAGTTCATGCCCTATATAGCCTTTTGGGCATATTTGTCCTATTGAGAAATACGCCCTTAAAATGGCTAGATAGGCGCATGAAGACATTCAGTGAGTGGCTACTTGAGTCTTTGGCAAATCAAGAACTGCCTCCGGAACCGGGTTCCGCTCCCATACCATCTGGTCATGTAAGACTATACCACCAGACAAGCGACCGCAACGTAGATTCAATTCGCAAGAATGGAATACAAAGGTCTCGTTCAAGAGGCAAGATAAATCAGGATCCTACTGTTATTTGGGCTACCGAGAATCCTTTTTATGGAGATTTATACGAACAAGGGATCGCCACAGTAGAGTTTTCTGTGCCGGTGTGCGATAACTCTATGAATTCTCCATGTTTTAGGAGTCCGACCTATGTTATGGGCGAAGTGGTTCCGCCAGAATCAATAATGGCAATTCATGAATATTGGCACTCTCATGCAAGGCATTTAATGTCCGACTACCCCAAACCAGATGATGAAACCCTAAGGCTGGTCGATGGTTTTAGGACCATAGACGAGGACTATAGAAAAGCGGTAGATTTCTATTTGAATTTCAACAAATAGCATGAAAACGGCTAGATAGGGCATGAAGAGCTTCTATCAGTTCATGGAGACGATGGCGAATTCCAACGGTCCAAACTTGCCTCCCATCCCCGCGGGCATGGGTCGACTGACCCACTTCACGGCGGCGGACCCGAGGGAGATAGGGGCTTCGGGTCTCAAGATCGCGACGATGCTGTTCTCCACCTCCGATCCCCACAGCACCAACGAACAGGTGGTCAAGACCATAACGGACGGGGCGGTGGGGGCGATGAACAGGTCGCACTTCGGGCCCTTCGTGGTGTTGATGGACATTCCCGAGGAGTACATCAGAATTCTCATCGCCCCGGCGAACCAGATAGACCTGATACCCGCGACGCAGGTTGTGGGGCACGTGGATCGCAACGACATGTCCTTCCATGCCAATCCGAAGTACGCCCCCAACAAGATGGAGCGTCCGGGGATCGCTCCCGACCGCAACATTGGCTCGGGGGAGGACGACACCGGGTATTCGGGAGTTGGCATACCCACGCCGGGCCCTCGCGACGCGAATGAGCCTGCGGTGTGGTAGTTGGGCCAACGATGAATGTGCCGTGAAGAGGGGTCTCAAACGGCAAAATATTATCACTAGTGATCTGGAAGGCGACATAGTAGCTCATATGTTGTCACTACTGAGGGGATGGATAGGCACGAACGGTTTTAGACGCGGTTAAATAACACGCCCTGAAAGTCCTAGATAGGGCATGAGATTTTCCGTATGGTTCGAGAACATTGAGAGTTCTTCAGAGGTGGTGGGTCGCATTTCCGCTGCCGTAGAGGCGGCCTCCGACTATGACTCTGCGGTGCGGGCTCTCGTGGGCCTCGGGGCGGAGTCCCCGTCCCAGACGGACTGGCTGGGTTCCCTTTGGGAGAAGTCCATATACGACCTTATCGCGAGTCCCGGCGAGGGCAAGGCCGACGCGAGAATAAGTGGGGAGCTCCAGCGGTATCGAAAGGAGATAGAGTCTCTGCCGGGGGTGCGGGCGTTGGGCGTGGATGTGAACAACCCGTGGAACAGTTTTGTGGTGGAGGCGGACGGGCGGGCGGTCGAGTCTTCGAATGTCAAGATTCACCTGAGGGTAGGGGAGGACGACATGGAGGGTCTCCTGCGGGCGGCGCGGGTGGTGAGCTCCAGGAGGGATCTGTTCAGGCAGTTCAAGTACTCGTATTCCAGCGAGAGCTTCACGAAGAGGCGCGACAACATGGTTCTTTACCTGACGCGGGATGGGCAGCGGGATGTAAAGAAAATACTGGAGATGCTGTCAGGGGTTGGTCTAAAGGGCGACCTCGGCGAGGACGAGACTGTGGAGGTCTACGGAAACAAGCAGCAGGTCAGCCAGACCGAAAGGATGGCGTACCGTCTGGCGGCCCAGCTGATCAGCAAGCGGGGGGCCCCGATAAGGAAGATGGGCAACGGCGAGCCGATGATATGGAAGACGACGGGCAAGGCTCTGTCGGGTTCGGACCCGGTCGTGGCCCACTACACCTCCATTGCTTCCGGCGCCTCTGGGTCGGGTGGCGGCGGGCCTGGGCAGCTGACTCTGTCGTCCGTGAGCGGGGGGACTCGGCCGGTCAGGATCGGGATCAATACGAGCATCGGGAAGTCCAGCATCGAGCAGATGATGCGGGGGGACGACACAGTGAGGTTCTGGGCCGATCCGCAGTTCAGCGTGGAGAAGGGCGGTGACGGCTGGTACCTGTCTCACGCGCCTGGCGCCCGCAACATGACGACGGTGAACGGCAGGCCCGTTTCGGGCAAGGTCAGGCTGGTGGCGGGGGACTCCATATCCCTGCAGGGCAAATCGGGGAAGCAGGTCACGCCGATAAAGGTCTTGTCGAATTGAAGTGGCATCCCCGAGAAACGCGAGAGGAGAAGATAGGCACATGAAGAGTCCCAGAAAGAAGCAGGCCTCATTTAAATACTAGAAAACTCATACATACTGATGTGCAAAAATAACACAAAGGAAGTCATATGCCGAAATACCAATTGGAATTAAGTCCAACAAATATACCAAACAATGGTGGCGAAGGATCGCTTGACACATCTTTGCTAAATGGCAACTCAATTCAGAGAACTGGCTATGTTACACTTATAAATGAAGATGGAAGCACCAAAACTCTAAATCTTAAAGATGGAGACACTTTCGATTCAACAACGCAAGGATTTGTTAATATTCCCTCGGTAATTATTCAGGTTGGTTATCTAGCAGTATTTACACAAGACTTATATGGTAATACTGAAACAGGTCTGGTATCAGGCAATACTGTTCTTGATGTAGGGAGCAACGCTCAATTGCTAGCACTATTAAACCCTAGTACAGAATATGGTAATGATCAATTTCTTTTGTATAATGACATAACCATTACCTACAGCGATAATACTACTCAGACTTTTTCTGATTGCAGGTGCACTAATATCAACGGTAGTGTACTTTCCTTTGGTTACGGAGCTACTACAGCAGGCCATAATTTCCCCATCACACTACAGACTTTTCCATGAAATATTCCGGTCGATCATCGGAAAGCACCCCCTGGTAGGCCAGGATTGTTGCGAAGTTGAAGGCGGAGAGCAAGTAGGATTGCCTTCAAGAAAACGCGCCCAAAGTGGCTAGATATGGGAAATAAGGAGAACGCATGAAGAGTTTCAATGAATGGCTTAAGGGCAGGGTCATATCGGAAAACGATCCCGACCATCAGGAGCCGAGCTTCTCCAGGTTTTTGGGAGAGGACGGCGACGAGCCGTTCAGCGTGGAGGTCGATGTTGAAGAGGGTCACTGGATGGTTTCCGGGCCGCTCTGGTCGATGGAATATGTGCTGGACGGGTCGGAGCCCAAGGCGGGGAACCCTGCGCAGGAAAAGCAAGGAGTGGTGTTCAATACGCCCGGCAATAGGCTTGAAAATCTTCCTCCTACCCTCAAGATGGCCGCGACGGCCTGGATCGACAAGCAGGTTGAGTGGCACATGCAGAACCACAAGGAAGAAGACCCAAGTGACCATGACGACCACGAGCCGTACAACTCCGACCCTGATGGCCATGGATGGGAAGACAACTACTGGAAGCACGGGCCCGGACGCGACCCGGATTGAGGGGAGTTCTCATGGAATCCTAGGCGTCATGCATCGCCATGATTACTTTTCATTGGCGCCGAAAAAGGATGGAAAATGATTTCGTTTCACGAGTGGCTTGACGAACAACTTACCGCGCGGCCTCTGCCCGGGGCGGAGACTGACGACCGGCCCACGAGGCACAGGGTGTTCTCTCCTTTTGGATTTGGAGTGGAGGATCAAGCCGACTTCTTGGCCACAGACCCAAGCCTTGCTTATAGGCTCACAAAACAGCCCCAGATCGACGACATCAGAAGCTCTGGGCTCGTGCGGGCTAGAATTGGCAAGATGAGGGGAGGCAGAACTGGCGAGACGCAGTGGAGTCAGGGAGGCCCGAGAGCCAAGTACTCTCCGAGCATGAACAATGGGGTCTACATTCTGGTCGCGAGCGTAGAGGGCCTGAACGACAGGATCGGAGGGATGCCGAAAGGCGAACTGATCAGGGTCATGAGGTCGAACGGGTCCGAGTGGGAGGATGTGACCGATTCGATTTGACTCGCATGTCTGGGCGCGCGAAGAATTATTCCGTACGGCGATGGGGTTGCGGCGGACTAGAAATATGCGGGGAAGATGGCTAGATAGGGCATGAGAACATTTCATGAATGGCTGGAACTGAAGGAGATATCCTCGAACCTGTTGAACAGGGCGGCGGACGCGGCCGAGGCCCGGGGCGACATGAAGGGCGACAGGCTGAAGTCGAAGTTCCTCCAGGGGTCGGAGGATGCCGCCGAGCGTGCGAGGGGCCTTCCGAGGGCGGGATCTTGGGTCTCAGGCGGGGCGGAAGCCAACCACCCCAATTCGCGCCTCATACCGGATTACTCTGGAATAAAGTACTTCTTCCGCGGAGAAGGCGGGAAGATGGAAGAGGGGAGCTTCGTCGTGCGGAGCATCAAATACAACCCCTCGTATGGCGATTGGTTCCAGAAGGAAAGAGGGGCGGCGTGGGATCGGACCCATGGGAACGGCGGACAAGGCGAGTATGGCAAGCCCGATGGAGTATCCGGCAGGATGCCGGACTTCAGGGAACTTTATGAGATTAAGACGACGAAAGGCGAAAATGTCACCGTGGACGGAATGGCCGAGGCAGCGACCATGTGGCAGATGGGGGAGGAGCCAAGGCTACAGAAAAGTGACGACAGGCTTCAGGTGAAGTTGAACGGGAAGGACATATTCCCGGACAGGAGTGGGGCGGTGGAACTCGTCAGGCAGATAAACAAGTACGACTACGAGCAGACCATGGCCAAAGCGAAGAGTCATTCGCTTCACAGCAAGATAAAGGGACCATCCGAATTCGTCGGCATTAAGCCCGAGTTCATAAAACAGGGGTGAAACCAGTGAAAAACTTCTACGAGATGATGATGTTGATGGAGACCGAGACGCTCCAGAGGCCCGACCCAGTTCCCTTGAGCAAGGTCGATTCGGCCGCCGCCAAGGTCGCGGTCGTTAGCGGTCATAAGGACGGGGTTCCGAAGGACGATCCCGTCCAGGCCAACATGGGCGCTTCGGGTTCCGTTTCCAAGCTCAAGCCGACCCAGAGCACTTTGGTATCCGACAAGGTTCTCAACTTCGCCCTCGCATACTTAGGGGGCGAAGCGTGGATGGATTTGTCGAAGATGGACGCGATCGTCTCTGGGGACGGGGCCATAATGGACGGCCACCACAGGTGGGCCGCGGCCCTGATAGTAAACCCCGCGATGGAGGTCGGCTACACACTCATCTCACTTCCGCTGGAGAAGCTGATAAGCATATTGAATGTCTACACAAAGGGGGCTCTGGGCAAGGAGAAGGGAAATCCTGACGCCGGGGAGACCTTGGCTCAGGCTTTCGCGAACTTGGAGGCCAAGATAAGGGGCGCCTTTGCGAACGGGTTCCAGGCAGGCAAGTCCAGCTACGACGCGCAGACGGTTCAGTCCATGATGGCGAAGATGCCGGGCGCGAACGGAGATGCCAACAGGGGCATGGAGCAGATGGTTCAGAACGCGAGCGCCGCGGCGTCCAATCAGAACATGACGAAGTCCGCGACCAACCTCGCCAGGGCCGACATGCCGGTTATAGACAAAGAGCAGGTAGCCAAGCTCGTGGCGGACCTTCAGGCGGGCAACGTGGATGTCATGCAGCCGTACAGCAAGGATGTGTTGGCGGCCATTGGCGGACAGAAAAACGCTTCTGTCCAGCAGGCACAACAGCCCGGCGTTCAGGCTAACCAGGCTCCCCAGCAGGCTCAGGTCGCCAATCAGGGGCCGCAGCAGCCACAGGTCGCCAATCAGGGGCCACAGCGGCTTCAGGCCGCCCACACAAGCCACAATGGACCGCGACTTAACGAGTGGCTTGTACTCAGCGGAGTCAAGGGCAACTAAAGGCTGGCCTTGGCAAACCGGTCGGGGGTGAGCAACTGGTCGTGGCATAGAATTTGACCTCGCCCTTGATACATACCAATAGACAAATTATCAATGGAGATTCCATGAAAACATACGCCAGCGACCTTACTTCAATACCATCTTGGCTCGGAACCTATGGCGACCAAACCGGAAAAACCTTGGACGCCGACTTTGGCTTCGGTCCTGATGGGATGTATTTTGCGGGGAATGCTGGTGAAGATAATCCGGTTACAGCATACAGCGTCAGAACCAACTGGAGTATATCTGGACATCAAGCTTGTGAAGTGATATTCACTGTAGACCACAGTAATAATTGTACAGATCAAGGCATATGTTTTTATAATGATGGTCAATCGCCAAATTGGAATTGGAATCCCGATCCTTCAAGAATAGCGTTTTCTATAAACTGCCCAATTCCTAATATTTATGGAACAAATAAATTTGTAAACAACAGTGGCGAGCATTACGGGGATTGGAATCTGGGTGGTCTGGGCTCCGAGGTTCTAGGACTTGGACTTTATACCTTCAAGGTCACCTACAACCCAGCCGCCAGAACCGTCACCGCCGTCACTTATGAGGGAGCGGACACCTTGGGAACTGTTATTGACACCATTGTGTTGCATGAAAAATTGATGAATGGAGGTTCTTACAGAATTGGATTTGATGCCGATAACGATGAAGGCACGGCTTACTTCAAGGGCGTCATGATCAACATTTACGAAACAAATGGTGCCTCGGACGACGAAGAGTTGAATGGGCAACTAAGCAATCTCAAGACGGGTTACTCCCAGGTCACTGACCTTGTTGAGGGTTCGTTTCTGTTTTCAGACGATGCCGACTTGGACGATGGGTCAGATCCCAACTTTGATCAGCTTGGTCTTGGCGATGTTGTGTTCATACAGGCCGATGGAAAGATTGTGGTTGGAGGTCAGAGCGGGCTAAACGACTACTCACGCAACCTAAGAAGAATAAATGAGGATGGAACCGAAGACGAAAGTTTTATGCCTCCTGTTTTCAGCGGTGGTGATAACGGATATGTTCGTGATGTCGCTCAACAGTCAGATGAGAGATTGATTGTGGTCGGGCATTTTGACCAAGTCAATCAGTTCGATGATGAGGTTCAAGTTGGTCGCATCGTCAGGCTGAACTCGGACGGAACTCTTAATGAATTCAGTTGTGTTCCGGGTGCAAGTGGAAATGTATATGTGGTCAAGGTGCTCAGTGATGACCGAATCTTGATTGGTGGAAGTTTTAGCCAATATGGCGGCGTAAATTGTAGCAAAATTGCCCTTTTGGACAGCGATGGAATTGTGGATGGAACCTTTGCGGGAAATGTTTCATTGAATGGCGCTGTTCACGCAATAGAGGTGACGGGCGACTATTCCGGAGGAACCCTTGGAATATATGTCGGCGGTCAGTTCACGAACAAGATCATAAAGTTGAATGAAGACGGAACCACTGACGGAAGTTTCAATGTAGGTTCTGGATTCGGTAGTAGTATCGGTGGCGGCAATCCCAGAGTAAGTTCCATCAAGGTTCAAGAAAATGGAAAGGTGTTAGTCGGACATTGGTTTAGTACCTACAACGGCGTTGATTGCGGAAAAGGACTGACTAGATTAAACAGCAGTGGAACCTTGGATGAGACTTTCTATTCAGAGTTATTTGATGATGATTGGACAGGAGACACGCCCGATGATGGCAATCATCAAGGCGGAGTTAACACCATAGCTCTTCAAGATGATGGAAAGATAATAGTTGGTGGTTGGTTCGACAATGCAAACGGGTCATGGAAGAGCAGGATAGCAAGAATTAATGATAGCGGCACAAATGACGACACGTTCGATATTGGATTCGGATTCAGCTATCATGGCTGGAATTGGGGCCCAAGAGTTCAAGATATAAAATTGGACGCTGATGGTAATGTTTATGTTGCCGGAAGTTTCACTGATTACAACCACGCCGCAAGGTTTCAATTTGCCAAGTTGGACACGAATGGGGCTTTGCAAGAATGGAGCGTTCTTCCTGCGTCCAAGCAGATGGGAATAGACGACGGAATGGACGACATGTATGACGGAGCGAATTATCTAAATACCAATCTGACCCAACCCTATCTTGATATAAAGTGCGAAGGGGGCGGTGATGTCCTCAGCGGAGGAGAAGGACAATGTCTTGGGGGGAGTGGTGACACCAGACTTAATAAGAGCATTCCTTCCACTCATACTCAAGCATGGAATCAAGACCCAGAGGACGATTTTTATGATGAATCAAGAAGTCCAGACGAATACCGATATCTCCCTGTTTGCGACAGCCATGTTATGGTTGGCGATGGATACTTCGGTGAGGGAAGCAGTTACTTCACGGCAATGTTCCCTGGGATGTTCGTGCTTGTGGCAAACAATATCAACATCACGCAGTTTTCAATAGTTGGAGATGTAGGATCTGACGGTGGTGGCATCGATGCGACTGATATCTATCCGATAAGTGCTGGCGGGTCGACTTACACCGCCTACTTCAAGACCAATTATAACGCTGGCGATCCCTCCATAAACCATATTGTAATTGTTGATGGTAATGGAGATGGAATCGATCAGTTTTATGATCCAACTTCACAGGGAGACGAGCACTGCGTCATCGGGCTTGAGGGAAAGACAAAACTCTTCTTTCTCTGCTTGGGCAAAGGCAATGGGGTTGCAATGACAACCTCGGAGGCACAAGCTGTGGCGACCAAGTTCTTGGAGGTCGTTGCAACTTGCGGATCGGAATCAGAACTCGACCTCAGCCCGGACCATCCGGAAAGGCTCCCGAACTACAAGTTCTACGGAGAGGGCAACATGGACACCTCGATCGTCGTGGAGGGGGGTAAGAGGGTATCGCTCCAGAGGACGGGATGGGTCGAAGTCACCGACGGGTGCGGCGGAAGAAGAATTCTCGCCCTGAAGGACGGAGAAGCCTACGCGACAGCGCCAGAGGTGCCGGACGCGCCGGCCAACCCGACGGGACACCCAACTTTCCAATGAATTACCACCCGCTGTTCAGGGCCAGAGCCCGCGTTGATACTTTGAAAAAGCAACGAAGGACGAGATAAAAAATGAAATTCGCATCGTACTGTTCGGAAAGAGAGAAATACGAAGAGGCTTTCTTGGACTCGATGACCAAGAGTTTCAAGGCAAACTACGATCAGGCCCAACAGGGGGCCGGTCAGAATTATGAGAAATACGCAGACGTGGCAAAGCAGGCTCTGTCCAAGGCCGGCGACACGGCAAAGATGCTTTCACAGAAATCTGGCGTTCCCCTTCCTTTGGCGACCGCGCTCATAGCGGCCGGAATGACCGGAGGGCCCACCGCCATTCCGTTCGCGGCCCTTCTTTACTTCGTCAAACAGCCGCTCATGAAGGGCGCAAACAAAGCATTTGACGCAACCTGGGACGCTGGGGCAAAGGCCGTTCGGGGCGTTAGAGATGATGTTTCTGGGGCACGACCCCAACTACAGCCTGAGTCTTTCAGGGCGTTTGTAGAAGCCGATAGTTGGGGAGATTGGGC
>Ga0194055_10004364_pt1 | contig 10618 bp, 10 predicted proteins | sample SepL449m_MetaG_FD_155482 | JGI IMG/M metagenome (GOLD analysis project Ga0194055, IMG submission 155482) | Anoxic zone freshwater microbial communities from boreal shield lake in IISD Experimental Lakes Area, Ontario, Canada - Sep2016-L442-9m | ecosystem: Environmental > Aquatic > Freshwater >... | reverse complement strand
TTAGGGAATCTATTTTCTTGAATGCGACGCGGCACGTGCCCAACTCGGGCAGTAGTGAAGTCATTTTATCCATTGCGGCATCTTGCGCCAAATCTCGTGATTCCATGTCGATGGCGAATTTTTCGCATTTTTTTGGCTTGGGTCCCAAACTCACGACGGTGACTGGAGAGCATCGCGTGGCAAACGGGGCTGCCGAATCGAGGGCGCCCGTCAAATCATCCGCAAGTACGCCCAACTCGGGCACCATCGGCGTTTCTCCTTCAATACACTGGTTCCGGAGCCCGAGGCCTCGCAGCTCTAAGACCGACGACGGAGCAGAATTGACAAGTATTGGTAGATATTGGAACACAATGGGCCAAGTCTGTCAACAAACGCAACCATCGAGTCATGTTGCTGATGGGTCGTTGCCACTATTGACGCGAAGCGCTAATAAGTGCGCCCTGCGGATTCGAGCAGAAAACCATGAACGCAGTACCATCAGTAATTGGAATGTTTGAGGCGATCTATGATTTCTGCTCAGCGCCGCGCTTTGATTCTCGAATATCTTCGACGCGAGGGTGCGGGGTCTATAACTAGGCTATCGGAGACAGTTGGCGTATCGGCCTCCACCATCCGCCGCGATCTCGAAGCCCTTACTCAGAGCGGGCACCTCGAACGGAGCCATGGCGGGGCAGTTCTGAAGGAGAGGCTACAAACCACCTTTGAGACGGCGCGTGAAATTGTTGTCCATGTCGCTCACGATGCGAAGATGAAGATAGGCGCGCGTGCGGCAACTCTGTTGGAGCCTGGCCAAAGCGTTATCTTTGATTCGAGTTCTACGGTGCTAGAGGCCGCGAAGGCGGCTGTCCGCAGAGATTTCAAATTGACGGCCTGCACGAACGATTTGGGAATTGCCAACGTGCTAGCTCGGGCGCCCGAGTTCCATCTCGTTGTGCTTGGTGGAACGATCCGTCAGGGATCCCCGACGATGGTTGGTGATCCCGGCCTTTCATTTTTGGATCGACTCCATGCCGACATCGCCTATATTGGCATCCACTCTCTGGCCGGAGGGCGGCTTTCGGAGACCTCCATCGATGTGGCTGCGATGAAGCGGCGTATGGTTGACAGCGCTGCCCATGTGGTCGTCCTTGCCGACTCTAGCAAGTTCAAGCACCCCGCATTCTGCGATGTCTGCGGCATTGCGGAGGTCCGCACCATCATTACCGACACTGGGATTGCCAGCGCCGATCACGACAAACTCAAGGATGCAGGAATTGAAGTCATCGTCGCTAAGTAGGAGCGGCGTTAGTGATTCTTCTTGACCTCGACGGTCTCGGCAGCAGTCCATAACCGTGCGGATTTGGGCATTGGCGGATAACCTTTGACGCGCGGGGTGGCGCCGTCGATATCGAGCAAAAACTTCTGACTGGGACTCGCACGGTGATAGAGATCATCGGTGAGGTTCGCGCGCTCATTGAATTGTTGAGGCAGGTTCCGCCGCCCGATTGCAAGATGTAACACCCTGCGTGGTGCACCGGTCTCGTTGCGCGTGCCGCCGTGCCAGATATGGCCATTGATGACGGCTACCGATCCGGCCTTTCCCGTAAGCTTGATCTCCTCAGGATGTGGGGCATAGGGATCGGTTGGCATGATCTTCTTGTCTTCGGGCGTCACCTCAATGTACTTGACCTCGGCCATGTTGACGTCCGGTACGTTGATCGGCACCCACTTGTGAGAGCCAGGCACAACGCGCGTCGGGCCATTGTCGAGTGTCATATCGTCGAGCATCACCATCGAGTTCACGACTCGCCAATCGGTTGGTGACACCCGCGGCACATCGGAGTGCAGCAACTGTTGGCCTTGGCCCTTCAAGGGATTGCGGGCGTTAAGGGAATAAACGCGGATCTCGCCCAACAGGTAATGCGCGGCGGCAAGTGTTGGCGTACAGTTCAAACAGCGATCAAAAGCCGCAGACTTATTGAAGAGATTTGAGAGGCGCGGCGCGCCCGGCTCAATGTGAACCTCGTGGCCACCGTACTCGCCCTCAATGCCGCGCAACCGCTCAAACTCATCGCGCATTTCCTTTACTTCGGCAGGACTGAAGACGTTCTCCACGACGAAATAACCGTCGTCATCAAACTGCTTGCGCTGAGTTGCAGTCAGGTTGTCGGAAGAGATATCAAGTTTCGCCAATGCTTCCTGAGTGTTCATGTTCGCGCTCCGCCGATCTATTTTGGTTCGTTTGATAAATGGAAGGTGCCTCTACGTCACCCAAAGTGTCTCAATAGTTGCCATTAATTGCCAAGGAGGTCAACACGATGCCGCTACGGTGTCGCGACAGACTGTCGTCGAACGGCAGGTGTCGCCCGGACGCAATGCCTCACTTGGACGGGTCGGCTGGTTCAGGGGATAGCGAATATGAGGGATCTCTAGGCACAACCGGCGAACTGACGTTAGAGCTGGCAACTTTGCCTTTCGATCGTGCCGTCCAGCAAATTGCCAGTGTAGAGGTGGAGCCCCGGTTCCGCCGTGAACACCTCGACCGTATTGCCGCGCGGGGGATTAGCGAAAAGACCAGTTGGAAACAGGATTCCCGGCGCTGTCGAGTCTACACCACAGCTGAGTTTGTTGTCTTTTCTTGCAGTAATTTGGTGGTGGGACATGGCGTTGCAATCTCCAAACCGCCGGGGCTGGCAGAAATCGAAGGGGGTGCCTCCCACTGGTGCGGTTCTGCCGGTCGGGGTTAGATGCAGCGCTCAAATGCAATGGTGTTGATCTCATCGAGATTGGAAAGCGTCACCACCGCAAGGTCCGCCTAGGGTGATTCAGAAGGTGGAACCACAAAGCACACAACCGAGACACAAACAAACTCTTCCAAATTAATCCAAATTATGCCAGTTTTTATCTGAGCGGACATGTAGATCCGTCAAACACGGAGGAATTGACAATGACCTTGAAACTGAAGTTGCGCACAGCGCTATTGGCGTTCGCGGGATTTTACGCCGCTAGCCTTGGCGTGAATTTCGTAAACACGGCCGAAGCAGCTGGCTCGAAGCGCATCTGTGTCAGCTGGAGGCATTTCCAGGAAGAACGGTGGCGGATTGACGAAGCGGGCATCAAGTCCATACTTGAGCCCGCAGGCTATACCTATGTGAGCGCAGATGCCCAATCGGATCCACAGAAGCAATTGACCGACGTTGAGAGCCTACTGTCATCTAACTGCGATGCTGCGATAATCCTCGCCCAGGACTCTAAGGCGATTATGCCAGCGGTTGCCGAGGCGAAGGCCGCCGGCGTGCCGGTGATCGCTTACGACGTGCCAATCGACTCTACCGATGCCACTTTCATCTCCTTTGACAATGTTGCCGTTGGCCGGCTGATGGCCGAGGCGATGGTGAAAGTGAAGGACAATGGCAACTGGGTCAAAATCGACGGCGATGCCACCATGACCATCATCAATTTGTTCGGCGCCGGACAGATGCAGGTCATTCAGCCGTTGATCGACGCAGGCAAGATTAAGATCGTAGCCCAGCAGAACATCGAAAACTGGAAGCCCGACCTGGCCCAGGCAGCGATGGAGCAGATTCTTACCCAACAGAACAACAAAGTGGATGCGGTTCTGGCGATGAACGATGGCATGTCCACTGGCGTTGCGGCGGCACTTTCGGCTCAGAAAATGCTTGGCATTCCTTTGTCTGGGCAGGATGGCGACAAGACAGTGCTCAACCGAATTGCCAAAAAGCAGCAAACGGTGACGATCTGGAAGAACTCCTATCTTCTGGGGCAAGCTGCCGCTAAGGCGGCAATCGAAATGGCCGAGAGCAAGCCAGTTACGGGGGCCAAGCCGTTCAAGACCGAGTCCGGCCAGGAACAACCATCGCTGCTGCTCGATCCCATTGCCATAACCTACGACAACCTCAATTTGGTGGTTGATGCGAAGTGGATCAACAAGGAAGAGTTGTGCAACGGCGTAACCGAGAATCCACCGGCGCCCTGCAAATAACGGACGACGGCTGATGAACTTTCTTGCCGTCAAGTTTCGGTCAGTTTCTGACCGGATCGCCCGAGCAGCCGGACTCGATGTCCGGCTGCTCGGTATGTTGTTCATGATGGCCGTGATCTGGCTTACACTGGATGTGTTAACCGGGGGGCTGTTCATCACCCCCCGCAATATCTTCAATCTGTCGCTCCAAGTTTCAGTAGTCGGCATCATGACCTGTGGCATGGTGCTGGTTATCGTGTCGCGCCATATTGACCTGTCAGTGGGCTCACAGATCGGGTTCATCGGTGTGTTTGGTGCCCTGATGCAGAACGCTTGGCTGCCAATCGACGGGACCTCGACTTGGTGGATAACCTCTCTGGCCATGCTCGGCGCGGGTATTTTCATCGGTTTTGCCCAAGGGCTTCTGGTCGCCTATGCGGGGATACCTTCTTTTGTCGTCACCCTTGGTGGATTGTTATTCCTGCGAAATGCGGCATTTTACATCAACAGCGGAGTGACGGTTGCTCCCTTGAATGAGACTTTTCAGCTGCTCGGCGGCGGGCTGGATGGCACAATTGGTGTGTTCTGGAGTTGGGTGGTATGCGGTCTCGCTATCGCCGGGGTCGCCCTGATTGTCTGGCGCAGCCGCCGGCGTCGTTCCGTTCACAGCATGGCGCAAAAGCCTTTGGCAAGCGACGTACTGATGGTAGCGATCTGGGCAATTGTCATCGCAGTCTTTACCGCCACGATGAACGGTTACAAGCAGCCCAAAACTGATATTGGTATGGGTATTCCTATTCCAGTCCTCATTCTCATCGGTGTCACCATCGTAATGTCCGCGGTGGCGCGGAAACATCGTTTCGGCCGCCATGTCTTCGCCATGGGCGGTAGTTCGGAAAGCGCGGAGCTCGCGGGTATCGACACGCGCAGATTGACACTGTTGGTCTTCATGATGATGGGCCTTCTCTGCGGTCTCGGATCGATCGTGACCACCGCTAGGCTCAATGCTGGCGCTAGCGTCACTGGCACCATGACTGAGCTGACAGTGATAGCCGCGGCCGTGATCGGCGGCACCTCGCTCGCGGGGGGCATTGGCACCGTCTATGGTGGTATCGTTGGTGCAGTCATCATGCAGAGTCTCGAGAGCGGGATGATCTTGATGGGTGTTCCGACACCGCTGCAACGGATGGTTTTAGCTCTCGTGCTGATTATCGCAGTCTGGGTCGACACGGTGTACCGCAAGGCACGAAGAGCATGACGGCGCTTGTCGAACTACGAAACATCGTCAAGACCTTCGGCGGCGTGCATGCGGTCGAGAATGTTAGCATAGATCTGGCTGCAGGCGAGGTCTTAGGATTGCTCGGACACAACGGTGCGGGAAAGTCGACACTGGTGAAAATCCTCTCCGGCGTTTTTCCCGCCGACAGCGGCGACATCCTGATCAAGGGCCAATCCGTCACCATCCGCTCCACCCGGGACGCAAAGGCACTGGGCATCGAGACAATTTATCAGACGCTCGCTCTGTCGGAGAACCTCGACTGTGTTGCCAACCTGTTTCTCGGGCGTGAAATTGCCGGCTGGCACGGCTTCATGAACGACGAGGCGATGGAGAAAAAAGCCGACGCCACCCTAAACCGCCTCAGGCTGCGCCTGCCTTTGCTCTCCAAACTGGTCTCCAGCCTCTCAGGCGGCCAGCGGCAGGCTGTCGCGATCGCTCGCGCTATCCAGTTCAATGCACGCGTGCTTATCATGGACGAACCCACGGCGGCCCTCGGCCCTGAGGAGACCCAAAATGTCGCCACATTGATTGCAGAGCTCTCCAATCAGGGTATCGGTATCATACTGATCAGCCACGATATCCACGATATTTTTGGACTAGCGAGCCGACTCGTTGTGATGAAAAATGGCCGGTTAGTGGGAACAGTTAATACTGGCGATGTTACAAAAGATGAGGTGCTGGCGATGATCATCGCGGGCAAAGTCCCCGAGGCGCGCCAAGCTTGATCATCGATGCCCATATTCATCTCTGGCGGCTGGGACGCGGTGACAATCTGGCCCTGACGCCGGAGATGGGGTCGATCTATCGTGACCTAGAGCCCCAAGACATAAAGCCCAAGCTTGATGCCGCCGGAGTGAGCCTTGCTGTACTAGTGCAGGCGGCTGAGACTTTGGCAGAGGCCCTGTTCATAGTAGGTCTAGCACGGAAGTTTCCTTGGATTGCCGGCATCATAGCCTGGATCGACCCTGCATCACCGTCCGTAGACGAAGAAGCAGCGGCACTTGCCTGGCTGCCGCCAGTCAAGGGTGTAAGGCCAGTGCGCGGAGACAACCGCAGCATTGACTGGATGCTCAACCGTCAGCTTGAACGTGGATGGCGCGCCATCGCCGCCAACGGGTTATCTCTGGATATTCTCGTGCAGAACTGGCGTGAAATTTCACTGGCGGCGGTGCTCGCTCGGAATAATCCCGATCTCGTTGTCATTCTCGACCATTGTGGCAAACCTGATATCGCCGGCGGAGTGTTCGACCCTTGGGCGCAATATATTGACGAATTAGCTGTGCTGCCGAATGTCAGCTGCAAGCTCTCCGGATTGTTGAACTGCGCAAAACCCGGTACGGCAGTTACCGATATTGCCCCATACGCCGCACATGTTCTGAATGCCTTTGGTCCTTCTCGGGTCATGTGGGCAAGTGACTGGCCGCCTCTCGAACTTGCCGCAAGCTATGCGCATTGGATCGAAATCAGCCGAGAGTTATTGCAGCCACTGTCGGCGCAACACCGCAATGAGGTCTTGTCCGGAACGGCAACCCGTGTCTACCAATTGAACCAAAATTAATAAGGAATCCCACCATGGAAAAAAAGACACGTGTGGGCTTTATCGGTGTTGGGCTGATGGGGCATGGCGCTGCGAAGAACATCATGGAGCGCGGTGGTTACCCACTCACTATCCTTGGCCATCGCAATCGAGAACCCGTGGAGGACCTGATCCGTCGCGGTGCCCGCGAGGCGTCCGGTCCAGCGGAGCTTGCAAAGGAGAGCGACGTTGTCATTCTTTGTCTTCCGTCATCCAATGAGGTAGAGGCCATTATACATGGTAATGACGGTTTGTTGGCGGGCCTCAAACCTGGTTCGGTACTGATCGATACGACCACTGCTGACCCTGCGGTGTCCCGACGGATTGGAACTGCCCTAGCTGCCAATGGCATCGAAATGCTTGATGCCGCCCTTGGCCGCACGCCGAAGGAAGCCGAGGCTGGTAAGCTCAGCACGTATGTTGGTGGCGACGCCGCGGTCCTGGCGCGCGTCCGCCCAATCATAGATACATATGCCGACACCATCGTGCACTGCGGCGTTCTCGGAGCGGGCACTACCTGTAAATTGGTCAACAACTCCATTACCATTGGAATGGCCACTCTGTTTGCAGAGGGGTTTGCCACAGCTGCCAAGGTCGGGGCCGATCTCAACGCGCTCGCCGATGTCCTTTCAGCCGGCGGCGCCGATGGCAAAATGTGGCGCATGCTGGAACCTTGGATCCGGGCTGGTGACGACAGCTACCTGCGCGGACCGATCCGAATTGCCGCCAAAGATGTGCGCACCTATAGCCGGATGGCCGAGAATGCCGAAAGTGCCATTCCCGTCGCCCAGGCAGTGAACCAAACGCTCCGGCTGGTGTTGAACCAGGGCCATGCCGACGTCTTCCTCCCAGCACTCCCGGGCATACTTGCGGCTCTCAATGGTACCGCAATCAAACGCGGCCAGCCTTGACGATCTCCGCAACCCGCTCGCCGATCACGTAGCAGGTAAGATTGGGGTTATGCATGATGGTGTCCGGGAAGATGCTTGAGTCAGCAATCATCAGGTTTTCATAGCCGTGTACTCTTAGGTCAGCATCGACCACGCTTGAGCGGGGATCGGATCCCATCCGACAGCTGCTTGACTGGTGATGGGCGGTCGTTAGCATACGGAGAAGATGGTCCTGCGGTCCGCCTCCAGTGGAGACAATCTCGGCATTATGCCGCTGAAATGGCTTGGTAGAGAGAAGCTCCCGCATGCCCTCGAATGCGTCCATAAAGTTGGCGATGTCGCTCTCGTTAGCGAGGTAGTTATGATCGATGACCGGTGCCACGCGCGGGTCGGTGGCGGCTATCTCGACACTACCCTCTGACTGCTGGCGGGTAAGAAACGTAAATAGGCCACACAGCCCATCTTCCTCGTCGGCTGGGAAAGAGTGGATCTGCCAAGACGGCTCTTGGCTACTTGCCGCAGCACCACGCCAAATGACCGGAAAGAGTCTGCCGGTCATTTCAGAGATGCCCTCAGCACGGAAGAACATTGCACATCCGGGATGATCGGTCAGGCGCTTGCCGGCAGGAAGGTCCGCGGCAACAGGAATACCGTGATGCCGGAGCAGGGCTGCCGGTCCAATACCGGAACGTTGCAGTATGGCAGGGGTGTTGTACACGCCCGCTGACACGATCACCCGGTCGGCCGTGGCACTGGCCACCCCGCCGGCCCCGAGCCAACTCACTCCCGTCGCCCGCCCACCCGACATCGTAATACGGTCGACAAGGCAACCACCTCGGATCGTCAGGTTAGTACGTGGCCGTGCCGTGCGTAGATAGGTGTTGAGCGTACCCTGTTTAAACTCCTTGAACCTGTTATGCGGCAAAGGTCCGAAGAGGCCGGCATCCTGTCCGGCGGCATTGAGATCTAGAGCCTGGGAAATACCCAAAGCTGCGCACGCTTCGGCAAAAACCCGGTTCACCGGCGCCCAGGCTGATTCCTTGTAGCGTTGGATGACGATGGGACCATCACTGCCATGTTCAGAGCAACCGCCAAATTCGCGATCAGTTTCAATCCTCTTAAATAACTGTGCTACAGAAGCCCAGTTCCAGCCGGGACAACCGAGGCTGGCCCAGCGGTCCATATCGAACTGAGCCGGTCGCACCGCTATTGTCGAGTTCACCATCGAAGTTCCGCCCACCACACGACCGCGGGGCAGCCGGATGGACCTGCCTCCAAGGCGGTTGGAGCGATCACTGTCGAGGAATCTCCAATCGATTTCCGGAGCCCCCGAGCCCCGCCATGTGTGCTCCCCGCTTATCGCGAACAGCGGGGTCCATTCCGCCTCATCAGGAAAGTCAGGTCCTGCCTCGAGCAGGAGAACACTTCGATCTTGGTCTTCCGAGAGGCGCGCGGCAGCAACCCCGCCGCTCGACCCGGCACCGACAATGATTGTATCAAAGTGTTCCATGATCAGGGATCCTCCCGGCTATTCGCTGCAATCTCGTTCCAGAACTCTGCAGGGAATGTGGTGCTGCAATAGGTCTGCATCATAAGGACTTCCGCGGCATTTGCCATTCCGGGGATGACTGAGGTGACGGAGGGGAAGCGCAAGGGATAAGCGAGGGCGGCCGCGGCAAGCTCTACGCCGTGGCGCCGGCAGATCGCTTCGATGCACCGAACGCGGGCCAAGATCTCCTGGGGTGCCGGCGCATAGTTGAATTGTGCACCAGCGATAGAGCCAGTCGCGAGAATTCCACTGTTGAACGGGCCACCAATGATGAGGCCAATTCCCTCGCTTTCGCAGAAGGGCAGAAAAGTCTCGGCGGCCCTCTGCTCAAGTAGTGTCAGCCGCCCTGCGAGCAGACAACAGTCAATGGGCACGCGCTTTGCAAATTCTTGGCACACCTGCCATTCGTTTACGCCGAGCCCAATCGCGGCGATATTCCCCTGGGCCTTAAGATCAGCAATGGCGCGGTAAGCGCCATCAAGGGCAGCGGCGAACTGGACAGGCTGCTGCGCGCCATGTGTCCATGTATCGATGTCGTGGATGAGCACGATGTCGATCCGATCGAGCCCCAGCCGCGACAGGCTGGCTTCGATTGACCGAATTGCGCCATCACGACTGTAATCGTAGACAACCTGTTCAGAAGAGTTGCCGTTTTCAATGTCAGGCTTAATGAGCCTCCCGACTTTGCTCGACAACACAAAATCCGCTCGTCGCTTGCTGCGCAACCCGCCGCCAAGCCGCCGCTCACTCCTGCCGTAACCATAGTACGGGGAGGTATCGAAATACCGGATTCCTGCCAACCAAGCAGTCTCAATCGCCACCGAGGCTGTCTCGTCTGCTGTATGGCCTGTGAGCCAACCTGAAGGGCCGCCGCCAAATCCGATCGTGGTTAGAAGAGGGCCACTATGCCCTAGTCTCCTCATTTCTGTGAGGTCAGTCATTGCGTGTCAGGATCACGTTGCACCAAATCGCATTGGGAGATGACCTACTATTCTCATTGAGGAGAGCCCCCTATTTTGCGGACTGTGGGACCTCAATCTCCGCCGGTCAAGTCGGAGGATTCATTCCGGCGTTGACACTCCTCCTCCAGCGGCATCCTCTTCGACACGTAGCGCCACGCCAGCGGAAGCAGTCGCCGCCCGATCCGCACCGCAAATTCGATCCAGAAGGAGGGCCGCTGCACTACCCCGACCGGCTTCGCCGCCCGTGCTGGCGCCCAAGCCAATCATGCACTAGCATTCAAACCGGGCCACTCGATGGGGGCCGATCAGTTTTATATCAGAATACAGCCCGTATATGAGCCCATTACCTAACCTGAAGTCTCGTGTGTATTGAGCCAAGACCGGTACTTTGATCTTGAAAT
>Ga0194055_10004363_pt1 | contig 10619 bp, 12 predicted proteins | sample SepL449m_MetaG_FD_155482 | JGI IMG/M metagenome (GOLD analysis project Ga0194055, IMG submission 155482) | Anoxic zone freshwater microbial communities from boreal shield lake in IISD Experimental Lakes Area, Ontario, Canada - Sep2016-L442-9m | ecosystem: Environmental > Aquatic > Freshwater >... | reverse complement strand
TTGCGGGTGACTGTCATTGACAGTTACGGATCACAATGGCGCGGTGACGCGCCGAACGCTGACGGGTCAGGTGTCGAAGCTTCTCCGTCCCGACTGACGCCACTGCAGGTCGAAGGATGCCGGGTATCGGAACCTGTCCTGGATCTGAAGGCAGGGGTTCTGGAGAACACCGGACGGGAACTCGACCTGGCGATTGATGGGGATGGTTTCTTCCCCGTGATGGTCGGGGAACGACTCGCCTATACACGATGCGGTGCGATGATTCTGAACGCTCGGCGCCATGTTTGTTTGTCGGTCCATGAAGAACTGGCAGAACTTCACCCGGTCATCGAAATCCCCGCTGATGCGACCAGTCTCGTGGTTACTGCTGACGGGAACTTTGAAGTCCTCGTGAAGTCGAAGGAAGGACCGGTAATGGTCGGCCAGTTACAACTCGCTCGCTTTCCGGGACCATCATTGCTGCGTCCGATCGGAGGCACCCTGCTCGTTCCGACCGAGGGATCTGGTGACGCTGAACTCGGCTCACCCAATGAAGCGGGGCGCGGAGGTATCAATCAGGCGTTCCTCGAACAATCCAACGTCGATTTTGAAGTGGAAACAGCCGCGATTGAACGCTGGCAGGGCCTGATGAAAACATTCCCGACCGGAAGTCGACCGGTCACGGCCAGTGGTCAGGAACAACGTTCCCGGTAGGGAAAGGATTGTACGACATGAAGATGGTGCAGGAATTCCGGCAGTTCATCCAGCGCGGAAATGTCATCGACCTGGCGGTCGGTGTGATCATGGGGGGCGCATTCGGCAAGATCGTGAACTCGATCGTCGCAGATATCCTGATGCCCCCGATTGGATACGTTGTGGGAGGTGTGAAATTCACAGAGCTGAAATTCACTTTGCCACCGATCACGATCAAAGTCCCCGATCCGGAAAAACTGGGGTCATTCATCGACAAGACGCTGGAACCGGCAACCATTAACTATGGTCAATTCCTGCAGACCTCTTTCGACTTTCTGACAATTGCGTTCTGCGTCTTTATGATGATCAAGGGTGTGAATGCACTCTCTCGCAAGGCTGAGCCTGCGCCAGCCCCGGCGGCACCTCCTGCGCCGACGCCGACCGAAGTTCTGCTGACCGAGATTCGCGATCTTCTCAAGCAGAAGTCGGCGTAAACGAAGTCGTGAAGGAGTGTCGCCGCGAAGTGTGGCGACACTGAACCCGGGCCGCACTCTTGAGAGGCGGTTTTGGGGTAAACGACACGCTACTTTCGAACGGCTTTCATCACGCGGAGCGTGATGGCTACTTTGTCGAACTCGGCATTCCAATGCCAGCCCGCCTGCGCGGGAATGACTGGCATAGTCCGCGGGCACCTCAATTCGATCTTCCGACAACTCGACACACAATTCCTGTTGGACGTTTCAGCAAGAAATTCAGTGCTTCATCCAGATGTGATCCCTGGAAGATCGCCTGACCCAGCGCTGTCATCACAACATAGACAGCTCTTCGAAACGGGTCGCATTGCTCATCTGACAGTCGTCGCACTTCACTCATCGAGTCGAAGTAGAACGATCGAATGGCATCGCGCTCCAGGTCATGGCCTGTCACCAGCCACCGTCCTCGTCTGAGCAACGGGTTGATGGCGATCGTCTGTGAATCCAACGGTTGGCTGGATGTGTCACGAATTTCTTCGACGACAATCCGCCGGGTTTCAACTGTGGTCGGTAGTCCGAGGTAATTGTGGCGGGGGTAATGAAACGAATAGGCGCACCCCAGTCGCAGTGGAAAGGAACGAGACATAGATGGTCTCCGTCGTGGAAACTTTGACGCGATCTCGGGCAGGGCGGTTCCTTGCACACCCCGGCGCGTCACCCGTGAATGAGTCACGGTTCCGATGCAGATGGGCATGATGATACACCTGTTCGACGCCGCGACCAGACACAAAATATAGATGTCTATTTTGGCTGTTCGCCACAATTTGCAGTTAACGAAGTCCTGCCAGCATCCCGTCGTTGAAATTGACCTGCGACTCCCTTCGTGCAGAATTGAGCGCAAGCCTGTTCGTCAAACAGGGGTTACGGATCGTCGAAGGATCGACGCCCAGAATTCTTGTGATCCATTTCCATCGGTATGCGTTGTGATTGTCCAGCGTCCCGACGAGTGGCTCGTCTTTCACGTGCCCGTCCGGAAAGAAAGAAACGCATGTTGCCAACCTGGAAGAAGACTTCGCCCGTGGCATGACCTCGCGGCGAGCGTCGCTGTAACGACTGCTCCAAGCTGTGGTGCGGCAGATGGCTGTGCTGTGGCGATTGAGCCGCGCGCTCTCAAGAAAGGATCGCGGAAGCGATGTGGGAAACTCTTTGGAAGAATGTGCACGAAGAATCCGTGGGGATTGTCATCGGTGCGGTGTTTGCCTTGTCAACAACCTGGGCCGCACGCTGGTGGCGACGACGTCGAGAAATGCGCGAGATTCATCATGGACAGCAGTTTCAGCAACTGGAATTTTCCTATGCCTTCGTCACCACGGCGCAGGATGGACGACTGCATCTTGTCGTGCGATCCATCGGCTGCCTGCCACTGAAGGTTTTCGTTGCCAAGGATTCCATTCGGTCCCACTTGCTCGGACTGACTCGCGAGTCGGCAGATGATGAATTGAACTCCGTCATCGCCATGGAAGGGAAACTCGGTTCGTTTGTACTTCGAGAACTGCATGGCCACCTGAGGACACTTCTGGAAGAAAAGGGATCTCAGCGTGAATGGTGGATCATGGCGCCGATCCTCGAAACGTATCGTCCGCTGCAATACGTTGCTCCGACAGTCCTGCTCGTGCGTAAGCAGGACCTGGATCTGTTTGCTTCGTTCGAGACTTGCCGGGATCTGCTGGTGCACCATGGGTCAGATGCCGCCAAGATCCTGACATTGATGGAGGTGCATCGTAAATTCAAAGTGCAGCAACAACGACTGGCAACAGCGCGTGCGACAGGTCAATCGACTCAGTACCTCGAAGAAATGTGGCTGCTGGACTTGTGCCTCGCCACAGAAATACTGGAGCCGACCGATGACGATGTCGCCAGCGGAACTCTGAAGCCGTTCCGTCAGCCGCCGTGGGATCGATTCACATCGACATTGAAGCTGCTTGGTTTGAATCGTTCCGGCTATACTCCATCGGTCGCTCCAGAACCAAAGTGTCATGTCTGACCGGGAAGTATCATGAAAGTTCAGTTTGGCACCAGTTCCATCGAACTGGTTCAAGGAGATATCACTCGGCAATCGGTCGACGCGATTGTCAACGCGGCGAATTCCGAGCTGATGGTCGGCGGGGGAGTGGATGGCGCGATCCATCGTGCAGCGGGACCCGCAGTGCATCAGGAAACGCTGGCACGGTATCCCTTGGGCTGTCCCACGGGTGATGCCGTTCCGAGCGGCGCGGGCAACCTTGCTGCCCGCTTCATTTTTCATGCGGTGGGCCCAGTCTGGCGCGGCGGCCGTGCCGGAGAGCCGGGATTGCTGCGATCGGCCTACCGTCGCTGCCTGGACCTGGCGGTGCAGAACCAGTGTACCAGCATTGCCTTTCCTGCAATCAGTACTGGAGTCTACAGTTTTCCGGTGGATCTGGCGGCCGAGAATTCACTGGATGAAACTCGTCAATTCCTGCTGCGTACGTCCGTGGTAATTGCCGTCCGCTATGTCTTATTCGATGCAGGGACGTATGCCGCCTACGCTCGCGTGTTGGACTCATTCGCCGAATGAGATGATTCAACACTTGTCGAAACGTGTCATTTCTTGTGGGCTGAAGGCCCAAAAGAACGAAGCACAGGGCTTCAGCCCTGTGGACGGGAAACATTGTCACCTGCGACCTGAAAGGTCTCGAGCGGTCATCGACCGGAGGTGATCGCTATGACTGAACTTCTTGCGACCTTTCAGGTCGCACTCGCTGTTCTGTCCTCAGTCACAGGGCTGAAAGCCCTGTGCTTTGTACTCGTGGGCCTTCAGCCCACAAGAGGTCGACGATTTCGACATCGCCGAGGCGGATGACATAATCGTCGCTGTTCGACTTCTGAGTAAGTTCAAGTGTTCAAGCCTTGGTCACCCAGTCTGACTCACCAGTCGCCGAATGAGGTTTCACACGCGGCGTTTGATCGTCTGGAAGGCAGCCAGAGCTAGATCTCGGGCCTCGCCGTGATCGACCATCGGCCGCGGGTAGGTTTTTCCTAATGACACGCCGGCGAATTTCAAGACCTCTGTCGGTGCTGACCAGGGAGCATGGATCCACTTCGGGGGAAGCGCTGCCAGTTCGGGAAGCCATTGCGCGAGGTATTCCCCCTGGGGATCAAACTTCTGCGACTGCAGGACGGGATTGAAGACTCGGAAATAGGGCGCCGCGTCGGCACCACAACCCGCACTCCACTGCCAGCCCAAGGTATTGTTGGCCAGATCTGCGTCGACGAGCGTGTTCCAGAACCAGCGTGCTCCATGTCCCCAGTGCAACCGCAGATCTTTGACGAGAAACGAGGCAACGATCATTCGGACTCGATTGTGCATCCATCCGGTCTTCCAGAGTTCCCGCATCCCGGCATCAACGATCGGGTAGCCGGTCATACCACGTTGCCAGGCTCGCAACGCAGGCTCGTTGTCCTCCCAGGGGAAATCCGCGAAATCGGTTCGTAAGGGGTGATCCGTTGTCTGGGGAAAATGATAGAGCAGATGGTGCGCGAACTCGCGCCAGCCAATCTCCTTCAAATATGTTTCAGGCCCCGTGGGATCTCCGGGAGATTGTGTCAGCGATTGATGAACGGCGTGCCAGATCGTCCTCGGACTGATTTCTCCAAAATGGAGATGAGGTGAAAGTCGCGAGGTTCCGATGACGGCGGGCTGATCGCGGTCGACCGCATACTGATTCACAGGAAGCCGAAGGAATTCTTTCAGACGCTCTGCCGCTCCCTGGCAACCGGGGTTCCAGTGTTCCTTCAAACCAGCCCCCCAGTCGCGTGTCGGCTCCAATTGAAAAGAGGCCAGCGGAACGGAATCGGGCCAGACTTCCGGCCATGGAATTGTTTTGGGGGCCGGGATCGGCTTCGACGTAACCCCCTTCTGCAAGCAGGCTCGCCAATAGGGGGTGAAAACCTGGTAGGGACGCCCCTCTTTCGTTGCAATCTCCCATGGCTCAAATATCAATTGGGAATTGAAATCGGCTGTCGTGATGCCCGCCTGTTGCAGCGAGGATCGGACCTTCAAATCAGAGTCCCTGACGGCCGGTTCATATCGTCGATTCCAGAAGACGGCACCAGCACCCGTTTCATGAATAAGATCGTGCAAAACGGCTGCCGATGGCCCTTGCCTTAGAACCATTTGTCCACCGACATTTTGCAGGGAAGACTCGAGAGAACTCAGTGACTGATGCAGCCACCAATCACTGGCCTCGCCGGATTGCCAGCCTCCTTCATCTTTGTTTGACCTGATGAAGACTGGAATCACCGGCCCCCCTCGATCGATGGCGGCCTGAAGTGCAGGATTGTCATCCAGACGGAGATCAGTACGAAACCAGACCAGGGACGGAATCAATTGACTGGAACCTTACAAGGCGGAACTCAAACTCGCAGACGATGCCAGTGGAATTATTCCTGCACCGTCCACTTCATCGCCCGGCTTTATCAACACCGGGTGGTCGAAGATCATGTTGCTTTCTTGGCTGGTCGCCCGCGTGGCCGCTTTTCGGGCTGTTGACCCGTGGCAGAGGCATCTCGTTCTTTGCGGCGGGCATAGTCGCGAAGCGACCGTTCCTGCTCCAATGCGGCTGTCGATTTACGCCCAGATTTGAAGGCGTTGATTTCGCTGAGGGTCGCTCCCAGCAGCGGGAGCCCCGCTTCGACCAGTTTATCGACGGATCGCCAATGGGCATTGGTCCATGGGAGCAATGCTTCGTTCATGTTGGCCTGCTTGAGTTTGAGAGCAACTTCGGTCAGTTGAGCTCCCAGTTCCAGCAGCTTTTCGGCGGTGTCTTCGATGGCAGCGACAGTGACGACGGTTCGTGGTCGAGGCACAGGAAAATCTCCGCACAGGAAAAATGCTGAAAATTATTTGTCTGCATCTAAGTCTAGCACTGGCAATCGGATGACGCCTGCCGATACTGACTCGTCTGCTGTTTTTCTGTTGCGGACAATTATTTTTATGTTGCGAATGCATGTGCGATTGATATAATCCTCGCATGCAACAAGAACTTTGAACCGCTGATGAACGCTGATCAAAAGAGGTTGGTCCACGAATTAAGAATTGATCGGGGCGGAGTGAAATTCATGGGAAATTTTACGCCCTGTCGTGTTAACGGTCGTCCTGCTGCCTGAACCGGACACCAGCGAGTTCCGGCTGATGGGCAGATTGAACAGAAGAAGCCGGAAGCTTCTGCCGAGCGGATGAGGCGCTGGAGCCTCATTGCAATTCGCAGCGAATGGAATCGAGGGACGATGGATCGATCCCCGCGGATTGCGGCTCGGTGGAAGCCTCGGGCTTCACGGATGGTAATGCGACGCGGCATTTGTCGTTTGACGACATTCAACGTTTGAACCGGACGCTAACGCGTTCCGGCTGACGGGTTGCTTGTGAATCAGGTCCCAGTGCGTCGGTGCGACGGGTGTCTGCCTTCGTGCTTTCTTCAAAATGAGGATGACATGTCGGTCATGCCAGAATTCTTGAATGCGGTCACGTACGAGCGAACGCTGAATCGAAGCGTCCTGGATCGTTGCCATCCGTGTGAATGGTGGTACGACGCCGATGACTCTGAGTTCCCCAGCAAGTTTGTTTTCGACCTGCTGTACCAGGTCGATGCGGGCGAAGTCGTGCTGCGTGGAATTGTTCCCAAAGCAGTCGTCACCGCAGACGTGCACGGGAATCCCCTGTTTCAGCATGAATTTGCCGACCGCGAGCGAGCGGGTGTCTGGCAGTGGTTTCACGCCCGGCTGATTCGTCAGTCCGAAAGACTGCGGTCGTTAATGGCGATCGAAATCGAGCGAGATCGCCAGACTCGCAGCACAGCCACGGAAACGATCTTTCTCGACCTGAAATCCGAACTGGCCTGTGCAGGGTGACTGCATGTACGGGGCTGACCGACAGCACTGCAGGAGAATCACATGGAACGCGAAACCTCGGACGACAGGACGACGCGACGTATCGCCGCAGCACAGCGGTGGCTGGCAACCAAAGTGACTGAAGTTCGACGCTCGGGCTTCTTCGGTGAACTGGCCATCACACTGAAGTTTGAAGACGGCCAATGTGTCGTCGGCGAGCAATTGATTCGTGAGAAATCGAAGTGATTCAGGGGCTCTTCTGGAGCCAGAGTGCCCTGTCAAGTCTTGTCTCTTGGGATTGATGTTGGGTGACCGGGATTGGTGTGTCTTCGCTCCCTCCGGGGCTTCGCAAAGCCTCAGTCCAGCCCCGGCCACCCAACATCAACCCCAGATTTAACACATGACAACGTAAGAGAGTGATTTTTGAGATCCATTCACCGGCGGAAAGGAGAATAAACGCCCATGGAAAATCGAGCGAATGAAATTCTGCGGATCGTGGATGAGATGCTCCGGCGGATTCAGCGATGGCTGAATGATCCCCACGGAGGACCGATCATGCCCGAGAACGTCGGACTTGGCATTCAGGCGGCACTGCAGACATGCGACACGGGCAACATTCCAGCCTGTTGTCGTGACCTGGCCACGGTGGCTGTTCCACGCCTGGCGGAAGAATGTCGAGCCTACGCACAACGCGAACATGGCAAGGTGCGTCCTGAGAGCGGAGCGCCGGGCCCTAGTTTCTGGGCATCCGTCAAAGCGGTTGCAAGAGCCCGGGCAGGGGCCGACACCCCAGTGATTGAAAAGCTGGAGCCGGTCGCAATTCTGCTGCAGCAAGGGGTGACTCACGATCAGATTGCCCGACACATCTACGGCCGCCGCGGAGTTGGGCCGTTTCTCCAGACAAACGGAGCCACTAATGTCGCTCTGATCGAACAGGAGTCTCGTGAACCTGGCTCTGTCATTGCAGCCGACTGGGTCCCTCCCTGGCATCGCGAACTGCTGGAACGTCGTCAGCACGAATTGAATTCGCAATTGAAGGGGTACGATCAGCAGGAACTGGCTCGCCATTATGATGACCCAGCCACGGTCGAAGAGATGTTGCGTGACGGTGCATTCGTCCAGCAGATTGAACGAGCCAAGGGTACCTTGCGCGAGGATATTCTGGAGGTGGCACGTACCATCGGCGTGACGCCCGTTGACGGACCAGGCTACCGTCCCGGAGTACGCGATCCTGTCTCAGAAATAGACGAAGACGAAAGTGGAGCCGCTTCGGCCGCCGATCGACAGGCCTTGAAAAGTCTCGTGATTGAATTGTACGCGCAGTCAGACTGTACGCGCGGTGCCGCGGACATTGCGACGGAACTGCGAAAGCTCGGCCACGACATCAACACAAACGCGGTCTCGGCAACAATCGGGCATTGGAAACGAAAGAACGGTAAAGCCGCTGCGACGGCGTAGTGGTGCATATCTGGAGTCCTCGACATGCCAAAGCGAGCACCGGTTCGAAAGTTCGAATCGTCGGGTCAGCCCATTGAGGCACTCAAGGGGCCCCTCGAAGAGAAACCGATCGAGCCTTACCAGCCGAGTGCTCGCGATCTGGCGTGGTATCAGGAATGGGCAGTCCGGCATCGTTCAGTCTCGGACATTGCTGCCAGCCTTGATGTCTCTTACCACGTTGTTCACCGGGTGGTGCGGCGTGTCGAGGAATGGCTGCGACTGGAGCTGTTTGACGATGTGGTCGCGTTTCGCGTTCGACAGACCGAAGCGTTGGAACGAGCGGCGGCTCAAGCTCTACAACGCTGGACCGAGACATCTGACATCCGCTACCTGGCCGAGTCTCGTAAACTGCTTGTCGACATACGAAAAATGTGGGGCGTCGATAAGCCGCAGCAGGTCGAGATCAAGGATTCGCGAACGGAAGGGTTAGACCGGGTGGCCGGTTTGAACCGTGCCGATGCACTCAGGCTTCAGGCAGCTCGATTGCTCGAAGTGGCCGACGAGTTATCGTCCGGCACGACAACCGTCAACCACCCTTAGACTTGGAAAGATGTCCCGGCGGCATTTCTTCACCGCACTTGAATTTGCCGTCGGCAAACGGATCGCGACCTTTACTTTTGGCGTTGGGGGCAACACATCCCACCAGCCAGACGAAGGCCAATGACAACAGCAGCCATTTGAACCCAAGCTTTGTCGGTGAAGACCGTCGTTTTGTAGTTTGAGGCATGATCTTCCTTTCGTAATTCGTGGCGAAGCCATTCATGAACGATTGTTTCGCAACCAGCTCCACTGACCTCAGTTCAGCGAGGGAGCGAAGTCATCTGTTCGATCCGGGGCTCCTGACACTACGTCCATGAAATTTTCGGTTAAACAGATCGGGATCAAATGGATCATCGGGACGATCTTCAGTCTTCGTCCGATCGAGTTTCGAAGAATCGCTTCTGGCTGATTCCGGTTTTTGAGGGGGTTTTGTCGTCTCAAGTGGCTGTCCATGGCGTTGAGCAGTGGTCAACTCCACCGGGGCACCAGAGAACGACGGAGGAGCAGTGGAGCCAAGCGCACGACTTCCCGGAATGGCAGGCTTCTGTACCGGATCTGCGGGAGGAAGTCCGACACCGGCAGTACGAAGAAGTGGTGCGGCGGAGTACTCGTCGTCTGACGGATCCGCAGCCAGAGGCCGCGGCGGGGCCGACTGGGGCTTGCCGACCAGCAGTGGTCGTCCGTTCCATTCTGCTTCTTCAGCTCGCTTCTCTTCCGTGACGGTCTTAATCCAGGTGCGGAGCATTTTGATCTGAGCGTTTCCGGTCGTTCCACTGAACACCCCCGCAGTACCGCCGTGTGCCCCTTGTGGCAAAGTCATCAGTGGACTGAGCGAAGGTTGTTGCAGGTCGACATACCGCATCACTTCAGCGAGGTTGCGTTCTGTATAGCGGCGATTCGCATTGGCCCCCGAACGAACCGGAAGCAGATGAAAGCCATCCGGCTTTTCAGGTGGAGTCGTCGTTCCGTGACAAGACGCGTTCCCACACTTGTTCATCAGCAACGGTTGAATCCGCTGAGTGAAGTTGATGGCAGATTCGTTTGACAGGCCACCCAGCGATTCCGCATCCGGGGTCAGGAACCCGTCGGAGGTGCGATGGGGAGGGCGTTCGACAGTCGTCGGCTTGGCCTTCGCGACATCCAGGATGTCATCCAGGCGTTGCAACAGCTTTCGAGCGGTGGAATGTTCGGGATCGAGTTTCAGGCACTTTCGAAGTTCGTCGCGTGCTTCATCGTGCAGGCGGTACGAGATACACCACTGAGCCAGCGCGACGTGCGATGCAGGGGTCGCTTCAACGACAGCGTCGCGCTGCTGGCGATAGGTATCGATCAGACTGGTGCCAACAACCCGCACCTGATCCTCGGGCACCTGGACCCGCCCATTCGGCTGTTCGACCAGCCAGCCACCGGCATTTCGGGATGCGAATCCAGACATGACTCGCCCGGAATTCAGGACAATCACTCGTTCACGAGCTTCGGCTTCATCTGAGCTTGCTGGAGCTCGTCCCGTGTCAGACGGCCCACCGCTCG
>Ga0194055_10004362_pt1 | contig 10619 bp, 10 predicted proteins | sample SepL449m_MetaG_FD_155482 | JGI IMG/M metagenome (GOLD analysis project Ga0194055, IMG submission 155482) | Anoxic zone freshwater microbial communities from boreal shield lake in IISD Experimental Lakes Area, Ontario, Canada - Sep2016-L442-9m | ecosystem: Environmental > Aquatic > Freshwater >... | reverse complement strand
CAAAGGTGCCAACATCGTTTTTAACGACGCAAATATTGACGCAGCAGTTAATGGAAGCGCATTTGCAATTTTCCACAATCAAGGTCAAGCATGCATTGCTGGTAGCAGATTGATTTTACAAGAAGGCATCGCTGAAGAATTTGTGAACAAGTTTGTGAAACTTGCCAAGTCGATCAAATTAGGTAATCCACTTGATGCAACGACAGAGATGGGTCCGCTTACATCCGCGATGCATCGAGACCGCGTTCTTGATTATGTAAAGATCGCAATTGACGAAGGTGGTGAAATACTCGCGGGAGGAACAGCGCCCGATGATCCGCAGCTCCAGAACGGCTGCTATGTGTTGCCAACTGTTGTCAGGGTGCGCGATAACAACAGTCGTGTGTGTCATGAAGAAGTGTTTGGACCATTTGTCACAGTCACTACTTTTGCAACAGAGCAAGAAGCTCTCGATATCGCAAACTCGACCGAATACGGACTTGGCGGTGGTTTGTGGACAACTGATTTGTCTTGTGCTCATCGAGTTGCAAGCCAGATTCGCAGCGGGATGGTGTGGATTAACTCTTATAAACGAGTCAGTCCTAATTCTCCGTTCGGTGGCACCGGAAAGTCGGGTTATGGGCGCGAGATGGGTTTCGAAGCAATTCGTGAATACACCGAAGCAAAAAGCATTTGGGTCAATGTTGACGCCAAGCTTCCTCCTTGGTATCCCCGCGAAAAGACGGGTAATTAATGGCCGAGATCCTCTCTCTTTCTGACGCAGTAGAAAGTCATGTGCGCGATGGTTCGACTATCGCTATGGAAGGATTTACTCATCTCATCCCGCATGCGGCCGGACATGAAATCATTCGCCAAGGTCGTCGCAATTTGCATGTCATTCGTATGACGCCAGACATGATTTACGACCAAATGATTGGAGCGGGGTGTGTTGCAAAACTTACGTTCTCTTGGGGCGGAAACCCTGGCGTCGGATCGTTGCAGCGATTTCGTGACGCTGTAGAAAATGGTTGGCCGCACAAGATAGAAATTGAAGAGCACAGTCATGCAGGCATGGCTGCGCGGTATGTCGCAGGTGCATCTGGTTTACCGTTTGGAGTTTTGCGTGGATATGCGGGAACAGATTTGGTTGAACAATCTTCGTCAATTAAAACAATCAAGTGCCCATTCACTGGCGAAGATCTCACTGCTGTTCCTGCAATAAATCCTGATGTGACCTTTATACATGCGCAACGTGCAGATGTGGCTGGCAATGTGCAATTGTGGGGTTTGCTTGGAGTGCAACGCGAGGCAGTACTTGCCGCAAAAGCGTCGATTGTGACGGTTGAAGAAATTGTCGATGAGCTTTCTCCAATTGCTGGCTCGATCGTTTTGCCAAGCTGGGTTGTGAGCGCAGTGTGCTGTGTTCCAAATGGAGCACATCCAAGTTATGCGAGTGGATATAGCGAGCGAGATAACGCTTTTTATAAAGCATGGGATGACATCGCCAAGGATCGAGAATTATTTCTCGAGTGGATTTCGCAGCACATTATTGGTACCGCTGATTTTACACAGTATTGCGATTCGGTGGGTCTTGGTCGACTGGTGGTAGCAGGTGAATAGCACGTTGAATATCACTACCGACGAATTGATGATTGTTAACGCTGCACGAGCCTTGGGTAATGCGGCTGCTGCCGGCAAAGGTGTGTGCTTCGTGGGTATTGGCTTGCCAAGCACTGCCGCAAACCTTGCACGACGTCTTTATCAGCCAGAACCAGTTTTAATATACGAATCGGGTTGCATTGGATCCAAACCAACTCGTTTGCCATTGTCAATCGGCGACGGGGAATTGGCCGATACATCCGACTCGGTTGTAAGTGTCCCCGAAATTTTTGCATATTGGCTGCAAGCAGGACGTATTGACATTGGGTTTTTAAGTGGGGCTCAGTTAGACAAATTTGGAAATATTAATTCGACAGTTATTGGCTCTTATGACGCGCCTAAAACGCGGTTGCCTGGTGCGGGTGGTGCACCAGAAATTGCGTCTGCCGCCGGCCAAGTGATGGTGATCATGCGTCAATCGAAACGATCGTTTGTTGACAAAGTTGATTTTCGATCGTCGATTGGTTTCGGCGAAGGTAGAGGACATCGGGAACGTCTCGGATTACGAGGCGGTGGACCTCGGATTGTGATCACCGATTTAGGTGTAATGGAACCAGACCCAGAAACGTGTGAACTCGTACTTACTCAAGTGCATCCAGGAGTTACCCCAGAACAATGCATCCTGAACACCGGTTGGCAACTACGGGTGGCATCGACTCTTTTGGTGACGGAGACTGTCACAGATAATGAGATTGAAACCCTGCGCGCACTACAGGCGGCCCAATGACCGTTACCTCATTTACGTATGCGCAACATGACCGCAGAATGGTTTTCGGCCCAGGCGTGCGAAGCACTTTGACAGCTGAAGTCGCATCTTTCGGAACTGCCAAAGTTTTTTTGATACTAGATGGCGGTGCATTGAGCCTTCAGTCAGAGATCGAAAAATTAATTGGTTCATCACTTGTCGCTACTTGGACTGACGTGCAACAACATGTACCAATTCCACTTGCCGAGTCGGCTCGAGAATTGGTGACTGCTACAGGAGCGAACTTGCTTGTATGCGTTGGTGGCGGTTCGTCAACAGGGCTTGCCAAGGCGATTGCGCTCTCACATCGATTGCCGATCATCGCAATTCCGACTACATATGCAGGTAGTGAACAGACAACTATTTACGGACTGACTGGAGACAGACATAAGCAAACAGGAAATGACCCAATTGTTCTGCCGCGCGTGGTGTTGTATGACGCTGAATTGACGGTTGGTCTACCTGCAAACGTAACTGGAGCTTCTGCATTCAATGCATTGGCACATAGCGTCGAATCGTTGTATGCCACAGGATGCAATCCGATCACGACAGCAATTGCACTTGAGGGTGTGAGAGCTATCAACCGATCACTTCCCAAAGTGATGGCCTCACCAACTGATATTGAAGCGAGAGGGCAGTTGCTCTACGGGGCGGCGATGAGTGGAATTACTTTGGGTGATACCGCTCCGGCGTTTCATCACAAGATATGTCACGTACTTGGCGGCACATTTGGAATGGTGCATGCTGACGCGCATTCGGTTGTGCTGCCCCACGCAATTGCATTTAATGCGCCAGCTTTGCCATTGGAAATGTCGCAACTTGCTTCGGCGCTCGATTGTCGCGCCGATGACGTTGCAGGAAGTTTGTGGGATCTCGCTAAAGCAAGCGGAGTTCCAACATCACTCGCAGATCTCGGCTTGCGCCGAGATGATCTGGGCGAAGCAGCCACTCGTGCTGCAGCTGAGATCCGCACCAATCCTCGGACGTTTACTGCGGGAGATATTCAACATCTCCTACTGGATGCGTTTGATGGAAATAGACCAAAACCAATCCTTTAGGGGGAAACACAAATGAGTGAAGAAAAAGATCAAGAACAGAGCTTTAGGGCTCCAATGAGTCGACGACGCTTCTTCGCATTGAGTGGTGGCGGTATTGCCGCTGCACTTCTCGCTGCATGTGGAAGTAGCTCGTCTTCATCAGACACAACCGCGACATCCGACACAAGTGATACTACAAGTGGTATTACTGGTGGCGGCGGTACCGATGGAACCATCAAAATTGGCTACGTTTCACCTGCGACAGGTCCACTTGCCGCATTTGCATCGGCCGATGCATTTATCTTCGAAGGAATCAAAACCTTCTTGGCAGATGGACTTCGTGTCGGTGGCAAGTCGTACAAAGTGGAAATCTTGTCTGAGGACTCTGAGTCTGATCCAACCAAGGCTGCTGCCAAGGCTGGAAAGTTAATTACCGAAGACGGCATTGACTTAATGCTTGTCGGTAATACTCCAGACACAACGAACCCAGTATCAGATCAGTGTGAAGCAAATGGTATTCCATGTATCTCGAGCCTCGCACCTTGGCAAGCTTGGTTCATCGGTCGTGGTGGAAAGCCAGGAGAAACTACTTTCAACTGGACATACCACTTCTTCTGGGGTCTCGAAGACATCATTCCACAGTTCGTTGCTATGTGGAACGGCCTTGAGACCAACAAGTCGGTTGGCGGATTGTTCCCGAACGATGGAGATGGAAACGTATGGGGCGACACCACAGTTGGTTTCCCACCAGCGCTTACAGCTGCGGGATACACACTGACCGATCCAGGTCGTTATGAAAACCTCAACCAAGACTTCACCGCACAGATTGCTGCATTCAAGGCAGCAAAGGCAGAAATTATTACTGGTGTAGTGATTCCTCCAGACTTCCCAACTTTCTGGAAGCAAGCAAAACAGCAGGGCTTTGTTCCAAAGGCTGCATCGATCGGAAAAGCATTGCTCTTCCCAGAATCGATTCAGGCACTTGGCAAAGATGGCATTGGCTTGTCTTCCGAAGTTTGGTGGAGTCCTAACCATCCATATTCAAGCTCACTCACTGGAACATCAGCGAAAGAACTTGCGGATGCATATACAGCGTCAAGCGGTGCTCAGTGGACACAACCAATTGGTTTTGCTCACGCATTGTTTGAAGTTGCAATAGCAACTCTCGTTGCAGCCGGAAGCACTGATAAAACTGCAATTCGTGATGCAATCAAGACGATGAAGATTGACACCATCGTTGGAACGGTTGACTTCACTACAGGACCAGTACCAAACGTTGCAAAGACAGCGTTGTGTGGTGGACAGTGGCGCGAAGCTGATACTCCAACCGGATATGACCTCGTGATTGTGGACAACAGCCTCAATCCAGGTGTGCCAACTGGTGGAACTATTGAGCCGATCTCGGCATAAGTAATAAGAAACTTAGAAGTGACAGCGTTACTTGAACTGGTGGGGGTCTCGAAGCAATTCGGGACCCTCACTGTTCTTGATTCATTAAACGCAACTGTTCAGCAGGGCACAGCGCTTGGCATCGTTGGACCAAATGGTGCTGGCAAAACAACATTGCTCAATATTCTCGCAGGTGATTTAACACCTACGCACGGGAAAGTTTTATTTGATGGCTCAGACATCACAAACATGCCAAGTCATGAACGATGTCAATTAGGAATAGGTAGAACTTCACAAATTCCTCGCCCGTTCGAAGGTTTAACAGTTTTTGAAAATGTGCTTGTTGGTGCGACGTTTGGGCGTGACAAAGCTCGTATCACGACAACACAGCACGAAGCTTGTATGAACGCTCTAGAGCGTGTGGGCATGACCATGAAAGCAAATGTTCTGGCTGGTCGGCTCACGTTGCTAGAACGAAAGCGACTCGAATTGGGTCGAGCGCTTGCTTTAGAACCATCAGTGTTGTTGCTCGATGAAATAGCTGGTGGACTCACCGAGATGGAAGTGCTCGAGCTTGTTGACACAATCACTTCCATCCAACAATCTGGCGTCACATTGGTGTGGATTGAACATATTGTTCACGCGCTTCTTAAGGTCGTCGATCAACTTCTTGCAATTGACTACGGAAAGATGTTGATGATTGGGGATCCGCAAACAGTAATGGCTAGCCCAGCTGTGCAAAATGTTTACATGGGTGCTGAGTAATTGACAATGACACTTCTTGAAGTTAAAAACCTTGACGCTGGCTATGGGCAGTTTCAGGCATTATTTGATGTCTCGCTCAACCTAAAAGAAGGTGAAGCTATTTCAGTTATTGGTGCGAATGGTGCTGGAAAGTCAACATTGCTGAAAGCGATCGCAGGCACAGTCAACATGAACTCTGGCGATGTTTTGTTGAATGGAAAGTCAATATGCGACATGCAACCACACGAACGCCTTCTGCAAGGCATTGCGCTTGTGCCGGAAGGACGGCGAATTTTTCGGAGCCTGACTGTGAGGGAGAATCTCTTGATTGGGGGGTATTCATCTCGATCCGGATCATGGAACGTGGCATCAATTCTTGAGGCATTTCCAATCTTGGAAAATTTTATTGGACGAGATGCTGACCGGTTGTCGGGCGGAGAACAGCAAGCTCTTGCTATCGGGCGTGCACTGATGAGCAACCCTCGAGTGTTATTGCTGGATGAAGTGTCACTTGGACTTGCACCAATAGTTGTCAAGCAGCTTTATGCCGCACTTCCAATAATTCGCAACAAAGGCTGTGCGTTGGTAATAGTTGAACAAGACACAAACCAAGCACTAGCCGCGAGCGATCACACGTACTGCATGTTGGAAGGCCGTATTTCGCTGGAAGGAAAACCATCAGAGTTGACGCGTGAGCAAATTTCCCAGGCTTATTTCGGACTTGGAGCACATGCATGAACTGGATAAATGCAATCGTGCAAGGAATTTTGGTAGGCGGACTCTATGCAATGTACGCAACTGGTTTGTCGGTGTCATTTGGTGTAATGCGCTTGGTCAATTTGGCTCATGGAGATCTAGCAGTTGGTTCTGCCTTTCTCGCAAGTACCTTTTGTCTGAGTACAGGGTTGAGTCCGTTTTTATCTGTATTTATTATCTTGCCAGTTGCTGCACTTTTTGGAGTTGGGCTTCAGTTTCTCGTATTTAGTCGAGTTGTAGGAGTTGAACCTGCCTATCAAATCGTTGCGACGTTTGGACTTTCGATTGCGATTCAAAACGTATTATTACAGCGATACTCGGCGACTCCGCGCGCACTATCTATTGGCGATTTTGGCAATCGTTCATTAAAAATTATCGGAGACCAGGTTGTTGTCGGATGGTTTCCACTCGCGAGGTTTCTCGTTGCGGTCATCATGTTGATTGCGCTTTCATTGTTCATCGGTCGAACGCGATTAGGTCGTGCATTTCGAGCGACATCTGATGATCCTGAAACAGCACAACTCATGGGGATCAATATTCGGATTGTGTATGTGATCGCGTTTGCGATCGCAGTAACGACGGTCGCTTTAGCTGGAATTTTTAATGGGATGCAGACTCAATTTTCGGCAAGTGATGGTCCGGCATTATTGATTTATGCATTTGAGGCGGTAATCATCGGTGGTCTCGGATCTCTCTGGGGCACCTTGTGTGGTGGGATTATTCTCGGTGTTGCACAAACAATTGGTGCAGAAATGGACCCAGGTTGGAAACAATTGGTGGGTCACTTGGTATTTTTGGTGGTGCTACTTGTTAGACCTACAGGCATTTTCGGTAGGGAGGAACTGAAGTGACATCACACGACTCGCTTGTTATCCGACGCAACTCGCGTACAAGCCGAATCGCACAAGCAGTACTTGGGCTTGTGGTGTTTCTGATGCTCGTTGTCGTATTGGGTGACAACAAAGCATGGCAGGGCAAGATTATAGATATCTGTGTTCTTGTTGTGCTTGCAACGATGTGGAACCTTCTGACCGGTTACAGCGGACTTGTCTCAATCGGGCAACAAGTTTTCGTGGGACTCGGCGCCTATGGATTGATAGTGATGGCAAATGGAATAGGACTCAATATTTATGTGTCAATTATTCCCGCTGCGATAATTACGTCGATATTGGCGATTCCGATTGGCTTTATTGCGTTTCGATTGCGCGGTGGTTACTTTGCAATCGGTACTTGGGTGTTGGCTGAAGTAGTCCGACTAGTAATTAAAAGTATTAGATCTGACGTTGTTGGTGCGGGCACTGGAACAAGCCTCAAAGTTCCTGAAACATTAAAAGATGGCCGGTATACGACAACTGGAGTGGTGATCGTAGTGGTGACGGTTACCGCAGTTGTGTCGACGTATGTTTTTCTTCGAAGTCGATTCGGTTTAGCGCTGCAAGCAGTTCGCGACAATGAAGGCGGAGCACGCTCGCTTGGTGTCGATGCTTACCGAGTTCGATTCATTGTGTTTATTGTTGCATCGTTCTTTACTTCGTTGGCTGCTGCAACGTATTACATCAAGGGTCTCAATGTGCAACCCGATGCGGCTTTCAGCATCAGTTCGTGGACTGCTCCGATCATCGTGATGGTGGTAATTGGTGGCATTGGCACCATAGAAGGACCGATCATTGGAGCCATTCTCTATTATCTCGTGCGTGACTATGTCAGTTCACATGAATTTTTCTCTGACCCAGCATTTCTTATTGTTACTGGAGTCGTGGCAGTTCTTTTCTCGATGTTCGTAAAAGGTGGAATTTGGGGACTTGTGACTTCGAGATTTCCTGGTTTCACAATATTTCCTGTGCGACGTCAAGTTCATCTTGACAACGTCAATTTTGATCAGAGAGGTCATGGAAAATGAGTAACACAAATATGAATGATGTTTATATTGTTGATGCGGTTCGATCTCCAGTTGGCAAGATTGGTGGGGCGCTGTCAGGTGTGCGCCCTGATGATTTGGGTGCTCATGCATTGAAATCATTAATGGGGCGTATGAAATCAGTCGATCCGACCCAAATTGAAGAAGTGTATTTTGGTGCAGCCAATGGAGCTGGCGAAGATAATCGCAATGTTGCTCGAATGTCTGTGTTGCTCGCCGGATTGCCTACTTCGATCCCTGGTGCAACTGTCAATCGGCTTTGTGGTTCGGGTTTGGAAGCAGTATTTAGCGCTTCTCGCGCAATTGCGGTTGGTGATATCGATGTAGCAGTAGCCGGGGGCGTTGAGTCGATGACTCGTGCGCCGTGGATAGTGCTGAAGCCGGCGAAGGGTTTTCCGACTTCGCATGAGCAAATGTGGAACTCAACTCTTGGGTGGCGAATGACCAATCCGAACATGCCGAGCGAATGGACTGTTGCATTGGGTGAGGGTGCCGAGATTTTGGCCGATAAGTACTCAATTAGTCGACAAGAACAAGATGAATTTGCTGCTCATTCGCATGCAAAGGCAGCCGCTGCATGGGCGGCTGGTCACTTTGTAGGCGAAGTTGCTCAATATCCAGGCGTGACGCTTGAACAAGACGAGTGCATTCGAGCAGATTCGACAGTCGAAAAACTTGCAACATTAAAGCCTGTCTTTCGTAAAGAAGGTTCGGTCACTGCAGGAAACTCTTCGCCCATGAATGATGGTTCGGCTGCAATGTTGCTGATGTCTGGGGCTGGAGTCGAGCGTCATTCCGTGAAAGCGCGTGCGAGGATCGTTGCGCGTGCAACGAGCGGAGTAGAGCCCCAGTTGTATGGGATAGGACCGGTTCAAGCTGCACAAAAAGCTCTGACAAATGCTGGGCTCACATGGTCAGACATAGATGTAGTCGAACTTAATGAAGCTTTTGCTGCGCAAAGTTTGGCGTGTCTGCGTGAATGGCCAGAACTTGATACTCAAAAGGTGAATCCTTTGGGAGGAGCAATTGCAATTGGACACCCACTCGGTTGCTCTGGTGTTCGATTGCTTACAACCTTGACAAACCAACTTGAGCGCACTGGCGGGCGTTACGGTCTTGCAGCAATGTGCATAGGTGTTGGTCAAGGCATTGCATTAATTATTGAAAACAACTTATAAATCAACACGAAAGCGAAAATTATGTCATTGCCAATGTCACCAGATGATCACCTCAAGCAGGTGTTAGCTTCATTCGACGAATCAGTTAATCCGAGAATGGTGGAGATTCTTCGATCAGCCGTTAAGCATCTTCACGAATTTACTCGCGAGGTAAAACTTACACATAAGGAATGGTTTGCAGGTATTGAGTATTTGACTGCGACTGGTCAAAAGTGTGACGAAGTACGACAAGAATATATTTTGTTATCCGACACACTCGGTGTATCAATGTTGCTCGAAATGATTAACTATGCAGCGTCCGAAAAAGCAACTGAGCCAACTGTATTCGGACCATTTCATGTAGATGGTTCACCTCATCGCAAGAATGGAGAATCAATCGTTGACCAAGCGAATGACACAGGTGAACCAATGGTGATTACAGGAGCTGTGAAAGACACGAATGGAAAACCAATTGCCGGTGCAGAGCTTGATGTTTGGCAGGTGCAATCCAACGCTATGTACGACGTTCAGGAGGGTGCAGACTGGCGCAACATGCGAGGCATCTTCACAACTGATGCACAAGGCAAATTCGAAATAAAAACTGTTCGTCCTGTCAATTACACGATTCCTGATGATGGTCCAGTTGGGAAAATGCTACGTGCTGCAGGTCGCGATAAGTGGCGCCCCGCACACGTACACACTGTGGTATCGGCAAAGGGTTATATACCCGTAATCACTCATCTATTTGATAGTGAGTCGCCGTATTTGAAAAATGACGTCGTGTTCGGTGTTCGTGAGTCGTTAATTGCCGATATGAAAAATGGCAAATGTCATTACGACTTCGTTTTAGACCTTTTGTAGTGCTTGGGTTTACAGGAATCCCGTTGGTTTTTGCCTGTGAATTTTCTGTCAGTAGTGTTGAGTCTTAGGGGGTAGTTGTGGGGGCACAAATTCCGGGGGTTATTGGCGACGTCGATGCGATGTGGCTGAAGAGTGAATTGGGTTGGGATGTCGACTCGATGGACGTGCTGCAGATTGGTGCTGGCATCGGAGTATCGAGTGCGTTATATCGACTGAAATTACGTGGAGCAAATTGTCCGTCGTCGGTAATTGTGAAATTGCCAGCACTCGACGAGGCTGCAGTGTTTACGAGCACGATGTTGCGAATGTATATACGTGAAGCAAACTTTTTTGTTTCACTCTGCAACGAAATGCCGATTGGCGTACCTGTCGCG
>Ga0194055_10004359_pt1 | contig 10628 bp, 9 predicted proteins | sample SepL449m_MetaG_FD_155482 | JGI IMG/M metagenome (GOLD analysis project Ga0194055, IMG submission 155482) | Anoxic zone freshwater microbial communities from boreal shield lake in IISD Experimental Lakes Area, Ontario, Canada - Sep2016-L442-9m | ecosystem: Environmental > Aquatic > Freshwater >... | reverse complement strand
AGAATCTGGGGGTGTTGCCTGCCATGGCCGCCCCAGCGAGGTCAGCGACGACTGGAAAGCCCAACTGTCCTCCTTTAACACGGAGGCCAGTTGATTCGCCGAATCAAACAGCGAGTTACAGAGGAGATGTTGATTTATCCTTCTCATGACCTCGCCCAAACGAGTCTGCCCAATGAATCTTCTTTGGGGTTGGCAACGCACGAGACTCCTTTGGGCCAGTTTCGCTAGGCCCTTTTAACGCATCGCCAGATCAACGCCCCCGAGATATGAACTGCGGGAGGGTGAGCATGTGGGCGTAGAAGATTGCACCGCCTTGACATGCTCGTGGTGAATCTTCCAGTAGCCGTTCTCGCAACGCATATCCAGTACGGCCACGACATCTACTTGCCGCCCAAAAGGCCCTGCCCGGTACCTGACGGCAAGTTCGCCTTTCTGGCTCGAGCAGTCGATTACATGGCAGTCGAGCACCTCAAGGGCAAACTTGTGCTGGACGAAAAGCATCGCTGTCTTCTTGCGAAGTTTTTTCTGGGTGCCGTTTGTGAAGTGAACGAGAAAGCCGTCTAGATCCTCGGCCCCAGCAGCATTGGCAGCAGCAAGAAAACAGCCCTTCATGTCGCTGGATTCTGAAAGATCCTCGCCGACTTCGATGCGTGGCGACTGAGCGTTCACGCCTACGGGCGGCAGCAAGATGGCAACTAAACAAAGAGGCAGGAAAATAAGCGATTCAGCACTGGTCATAGATCGGTTTAAAAACTGGTTCATAAACAGTCTCCTCAGTGGTACGGTTTGAATAGATAAAGCATATAGCTCTTTCGGATTGTGGACCACATAAAAAGTGGGGCACGCTCGCGGATTCGCATAAACGACGTAGAGATCGTTAGAATCGCGCCCGACTTTACTGCCCGCTATCGACACCCACTCGCTTTGAGGGCCGCCGCAACCAGCTGATCGCAAGCCGGAATCGGGGAATGGCTGCGCAACTGATCGCCGAGCGGTGGTTTGGGTGAAGGTTGCAGCCGCTCATCGCCAGCCGAACGGATGCGGAAGTGCCGTTGGCCGGGCTACCCTCACTCAGGTCCGGATAGGAAGTCTTCCCACCCGAGGCTATACTACCCCCCTCGCAAAGGGCCCACCTTGGGTTCTTCAGTATCGCCTTCGTCGAAACAAAATGCTGTGGGTAGAACCGCCATTTGCGCGCTATTTGTCGCATCCTCGTTTTTTGCAAGCTGCTCGCCATCGCCCGAGGGCACAGCGAAGGCAAACGTGGCCAAGTATTTAGCAAAGAAACTGAACGACCCGGACAGCTACAAGCCAGTTGATGGGGGAACGCTTACGCCGATCCAGGTTTTTCTATCGCTGCGGCAGCGACCAAAGGCAGGAAAAATGGAAAAATACAATGCGTAGGGAATGTCCAAAATGAACCGATACACGGGATTCTTCTTCCGCCACTTCCAAGGCATCAAGTATTCACTCTGCTTGTAACGGACGATACGCAAAATACGGGGGAGTTTGAAATCACCGTTGCAATCGATACTGGCATTGTGATTGGTGAATTTCCAAGTGCGCATGCTCGAACTGCTTAGTTCACGCGGCATCTCGTGGCTCGCAGTGAGCGAATCAGAAATGATGACCCAAGGCAGCAACATCTTGGCCATTCGTCCAAACGTCGTTGTGCTCGTTGCAGGTAACCCCGAGATCGAAGCGAGGTTACGCGAAAAAAATGTCGAGGTACACTTGTTCCATGGTGAAAATATCGCCGTGCGGGGCGACGGCGGCCCAACGTGTCTCACTGCTCCGCTGCAGCGATTGCTATAAAAAAAGTGATCGCGACGAAACCGCCGTGACGGCCGGTATCGAGTGAAGCGTCAGCAGTAAAGATCTATAGCCAGTAAGACTGCTAGCCTCCGATGCCCCGACATCGTAACCGACACGATGCCCAATATGACCCAGGGCGTTGCCCTGGGCTACCGTAGGTCAGGCCGTTGGCCTGCAGGTGACAGGCAAATGTGGCAGGTGTGGCGGGAGGCAGGGGAGGCAGGTGCGTTTTCCAACCGGCTGCTTTTCATATGCCCACGATCTGGGTCGTGATTGTCTCGTCGCGGCCAATGATGCGGAGCTGTACGGGAATCGCGCGTTGCATCTCCTCGACATGCGAGATCACGCCGACAATGCGGCCCTCGTCACGCAGTGATTTCAGTGTGGCCATCGCATACTCAAGCGTCTGGGCATCGAGAGAGCCAAACCCCTCGTCAATGAAAACGGTTTCCAGCCGACGGCCCCCCTGATGCTGCTCTGTTGTACGGGCTAGCGCCAGCGAAAACGCCAGCGACGCAAGGAATGTTTCCCCACCAGAGAGCGTGCGGACCGATCGCGTCGTGCCGCTCCATGTATCCACTACGTCAATGTCGAGACCCGCCAGTGAACTTTTGTGACCACTGCCAGCAGCCCGCAAAAGTTCATAGCGGCCTTGGGTCATCTGCCGCAGGAGTGTTGTGGCTTCGGCTACTACTCCTTCAAGCACCGTGCCCAACACCCAGCGATGCAAGGAAAGTTTTTCTTGCGAGTGCCCCTGTCCTGAAACCATCTGATGCAGCGCAGAAGCCGATTGGAATGACTCGTCTGCGGCGGTACAGCGTTTGGCAATTGCCTCATGGTCGACTTTAAACTTTGAAAGATGCTCCAGTTGTCGGCGTGCCAACTCGTCGGCTTCGCGGGCTTGGCCCTGCTCAAGCGTGAGTGTGGCATGCACTGCTGTCAGCTCTGGCTCATCGGAGCCGGTGCGGCCGCCGAGCGACTCTCTGGTTTTGAAGAGCACCTCGCAGGCCAAAGCCGCTTCTTGATCGGCCGCAGCGATTGTGGCCGAGAGCGATTCGATCGTGGCAGCGTCGCGAGCGGCTGCGACAACGCCCTCTTCGCTTTCAAATCTCGAAGCAGACAAGCTCGACTCAAAGAGAGTCTTGGCATGGCCAACTTTTTGGAAGAGATGCTGCTGGGTGGCCGATGCAGCAACTGCACTCATCTTCTTTTGGCCCTCCGCAGCGATCGCGGCGTCGAGGGCTTTTTGGGCAGCAGTCAGCGCTTGTGAAAGAGTCGATCGCGAAGTTTTTAGGGTTACTTGCTCAGCCTTGAGCGCGGCGGTGTCGGGGGGTTGGGGCATCGATGAGAGAGCGCTACGTGCCGCGGTGGCTGATGCGACCGCTGCTGCATTTTTCATCCTCGCCTCGCCGAGGGCCGCAAGAGCCGTGGTAAATAAGTGTGTGGCGGCAAGCTGCTGCTGGGTTCGTTTCTTCATCGCCTCGTCGGTGGGGATGTCGGCAGAGGATGTCGTTATAGCCGGATGGTCGATGCTGCCGCAGACCGGACAGGCCTGATCACTTTTGAGCGTGGCGGCGAGCCTGGCGGCCGTGCCGGCTTGGTACTGCTGGCGACTCACGTCAAGAAATTCATCGGCCTCGGCGAGCGCTCTTTGAGCCACTGCTAAAGCGACAGCCTCAGCGGCCTCATGGGCTTGGGCTGCCGTTTCCAAGGTCTCAGCTACCGCCGCATCTGCCCGCAGTTCGGCGAAGCGAGTTTCTGCTGACGCAGCTTCGCTCAGTACGGCGGCTATTTCTCCCAGACGCGTGTCGATCTGCGCTGTCTTATCTGAATGGATCGCCTGATCACGGGCGAGAGCCTTGGTGCTGACATCCGCCAACGCCGCGAGAGCCTCTGCTGCGAGGCCCGCTGCCTCTAGAGACTTTGTTGCGAGTTCTTTTTCGAGAGACCGCCACTCTGCCCGCAGTCGGACCGGTTCGGCGGCGGCTCGGGCATCGTCGAGCACCCTGCGAACGGGCTGGAGAGTTTCAAGGGCCGCGTCGGCGGTCTGCTGCCGGGCCGCTGCCTCGGTGACGGCACGGGCGAGCCTGGCAATCTCACGCACCTCACCGAGTTTTTTATTTAAATCGTCGTATCGACGGGAGACTTCTGTGAGCAACTGCCGAGCCGCTTGGGCAGCGACGCCGGCCTGTGTGAGTCGCTGGACAATCTCCTCGGCAAGCTCACGATCGTTGACAATGAGGCTGGCCCATTCCTGATTGATAAAGAGAGCCTGACGTTCTTGTTGGGCCTGCCTGAGGAGTGCCTGTGTTGTCTGGCTGCCCTCCTTCACAAGCTCCTCAAACCGCTCAAAAACCGCGGTGCCAAAGATTCGCTTGAGCAGATCCTCGCGATCCTCGGCCGATGAGATCAGCACATCCCGAAACCGCCCCTGCGGGATGACGATCACGCGGCGAAACTGTTCGGCCGTGAACCCTGTGATGCGTTCTATTTCGGCAGTCGTTTCTATCACCTTCTCGGCCCTCAGCTGCCAGCGATCGATCGCCCCCCCTTCGCCCGGAGTCCATAGATAGAGCGCTGCACACGCCAGCTCGTCGACAACTTTGTTGCTGCGGCGTGCGGGGCGTGGGTACTTCGGGTTACGGACGACTTTGTAATCGCGGCCGCCGACGGTGAAGATGAGCTCGACCTCGGTCTTCTGTTCAGGCGTAGACCGCGTGCAACGCAGCTCCGCACCACTGCGGCCGTCGAGAACGCCGCTGCCTTGGCCTTGGCCTGTTGTCTGGGCGAAGAGGGCGTAGGAAATAGCATCCAGCAGCGTTGTCTTACCGGCACCCGTGGGCCCAGAGAGCAGGAAGAGTCCGGCCGTTCCCAGCAGGGCGAAGTCGATCGTCTCTGTGCCGGCAAATGGCCCGAACCCGTGAATGGTGAGCGTCTTAAATTTCATATGCGCTCCTGCTGCTGGAGAGCTTTTTCCATACAAATGTGTGCCAGATCACTGATGCTGGCTGTACCGCTGTCGGGATAGCGTTCGGCCAGAAAATGTCTGATATAGGAGTGTTCATTGTGCTGCTTGAACTCCGGCAGCACTGACGCTGGCCCCCCGACGGCCACACTGGGTGGCGGCTCATAGGCAAATCCTCGTAACAGAGGATACAGCTGCCGCAGTTGCTCGTGGGCCCCGGGCAAGGGAAGCGGATCGGTGAGCACGACCCGCACCAAGTCGAGCGTGCGGCGTTGGTCGTTGGCCGCGGATGATAACAGATCTAAAAAACGGCCCCGCAGCGTCCGCATGCCGTACTGCTGCGGCAGATCGATCTCCTCCACATGAACGCCGCCGACGGCGTCGAGCGTGACGAGACTGACGGTCTTTCGATGACTCTCCTCAGAAAACGAATAGCGTCCCAGCGAACCGCTGTAACGCACGCGGCCTAGGCCAATGAAATGAGGCCGGTGGAGGTGGCCAAGCGCCGTGTAGCAAAATGGAGCGAAAATACTCGGGTCGACGGTGGAGACGCCCCCGACGGAAATGTCCCGTTCGGACTCTTTGGTTTCATCTCCGCCCTGCGCAAAAAGATGGCCAACAAGCACATGCCGCCCAGATGTCGGGGCAGGAGCGATTGCCTCGATGCGGGCTCGCGTGGCGGCGTCGTGGGATCGCAGATCCTCGCGCTGAAGATCGCACCGCACCACCTCGGGGCTGGCAAAGGGCATGAGATGAAAGGAGACCGGGCCGTGGGCATCGGCCAGATCGACGCGTTCGATGCCGTCTCGTGAGCTGCCGACGATGTGCACGCCAGCCTGTCGCAGCAGTCGGCGGCCAAAGTCGATCCGGCCAGCGCTATCGTGATTGCCAGCGATTGCCAGCACAGGCGCGATGCCGGCGAGCTGTACGAGAATCTCATCAAAGACCTGCACCGCATCCTCCGGCGGTACGGCGCGGTCGTATAGGTCGCCGGCAATCAGAATCGCATCGGGGCAAAGCTCAGCGGCGATCGCGGCGAGCGATCGGAGAGAGTATTGCTGCGATTCGAGGAGTCCGCAGCCGGCAAACATGCGGCCTAAGTGCCAGTCGGCGGTGTGGAGAAAACGCATAGTGTCGCCCGAGAAACCCGTGCTACGAAAATCCGATGCGATTGCCTTTGAAGCCTCGGAAAGAAATCAGCAATGGCTATGCAGGATAACCGATTGTGAAAATAGGGTGGCCGACAGATCACGATGAAGGGCTTGGTCGTGACCCAGTGCCCGGTCCTAGGCAGGCCCCGATGGCGGCATCCGCAACTATTTGTAAGAGTGCGGCGGTGATCACTACGATGGGGAGTGTTTTGTGTTTGTTCGGGGTTCGTCCACGGCCCAAGCTTAAAGCTGACTTCTCGAGCTGTGCGTTGCCCGATTACTTTCGAGTGGGAGCTCTAGAGAAAGCCATGGCTTAAAGCCCACACCGCTGCTTGGGTGCGGTGATTTACATGGATTTTTTTAAAAAGATTTTGCACATGTTCTTTGACAGTCTCGACGGTGATTTCAAGCGACTGGGCCGTTTCGTTATTCGAAAGACCCAAAGCCAAGTGCCTGAGGACCTGCTGCTCGCGGGGAGTCAGGTTGTGCTTACTATTGGCAGTTCGATCTTGAAGAGTGGCTTGGATGGTCCTGTACGTGCTTTTGGCTTTCGAACCGGCGGGCAGCATTGCGGCCGGTTTTGGCGTGGTGCCGGCAGCCACCTTACAAATGGCATCGATCAGGTCTGAGCGGCAGATATCTTGCAGTAAGTAACCGCTGACGCCGACAACAGCGGCACGGGCCATGTACGTGGGGTTATCCGAGAGCGAGAGCATGATGACTTTTGTTGCGGGCAGCTTCTGGCTTATTTTTTCAGCCAATTCAAACGCATCTGTGTCGGAAATCAAAACGTCCAGCAGCACAACGCTCGGCTTGAGCTTTTTGGCCATGGTAAGAACAGCACTGCCGGTTGAAGCGGTGCCAACAACAGCGATGCCGGGTACCTCGAGCATGGCAACCAGTCCCAAACGGATGATTTCGTGCTCATCTGCGATCAATACCTTAATCAAGCCGGCTGGTATTTTAGACATTGAATTCTGTGTGTTTTGAAGGCGAAAAGGGTCAGCCTCGAATTTTAGAACATAACGCGCTTCTATTTTTGAACGCCAACCGAATCCTAACAAACGCACATCCTGAAGCAAGCTGCAGGTGGACGCCCAGCGAATTTAACCGAGACGCTGATTCCCCGCGACATGAGCCGGGATGTAAGGGCAGTGCCGGCAGCCACTTCCGCAGCACTCACCGCGCCGAACGTGGTAGGCCTCTGTAAAAACAAGCAGGCCGTTGTCCAAGTAGAAATCCTTGTGCGGCGTCGGTTGTTGCAATGGGATTTCCGGAGATTCGTTATCCGTCATGGCGTTTTACGGGGCCAAGGAATCGCTACCGTCGCAGAGAAAGAGTGCCAATGGCAAGTCGCCCGTCAGTGTAGTACGGATCGCCACCACCGTTACGCCCCTCGCGTTGGCTGTGAAACTGATCGATCCAGTAAACGCCATCGAGGACGCCTGAGGTTTTGGCGTCGGTCACGAGCTTATTGCGTTCACTGTCGATATCGGCGTTGATTCGGTGGGTGATGCCGCCAGTCGTGTGGCTGATTTCAACACGCTCGTCAAATGTGGCTGCTCCGAGCCAGAGCGGTTCGCCCTGTTTATCAATTTCAGCCGAACGCCAAAAACGCACATGATGCCGTTGCTTGGGGCTTTGCCCCACGGGCTGTTCAAAGGCCATGTCCTGCTTGCGGCCCCAAAGATAGAGATCGCTGACGGGTGCATGGGGGTAGGGCTTTTTCAGGACGACATCGACTGCGATTCGCATTGAGGTTTTCAGCGTGATGGGATCGGCCGCATACCAACCTGAAGTCAGCAGCGTGCGATGCAATTCCTCGTCTGTTCCGATAAAGGCAACATTGACTGCATCTCCCGATCGGCCCTCTTTTGTCAGCGTTACCTGCGGCGCTTTGACGAGCGCCGGGTGGGGCAGGCTGTCGGGCTCAGCCGACTGGCAAAGCGGCAGCATGGCATTGCTGCCAACGAAAAGAACGGCCGCACAAAAAGTGGCAAGCCAGGGAATCGTGTGAAAGAAGGCGGCGACCGGTGCCACGAGAGTGCGATGGGCTGGCATAGGATTGATCACTTACGTTGACATTTGTAAAGGATAAATAAGAAACGGTCCTTGGGCGTGGCAGACCGTAGCGATTGCCGAGATCAGCCTCAATCCCACTTGGCGGCCTCAGCGATCGACGAGCAAAGATCCGTTGAACCCGAAATTGCTAGCGATGTGCCAATGGACACGGCTTTTAGGCATTGCCAACGAACAACAAAGCCAAGACGACCGTGCTGGACCCACTTGCGATGCCCCTGTGGCGAGGGGTATCATCATCGGGTCCTGTATCAGGATGATGCTCGGGCTTTTGTCGCGATTCGAACTTGATTGAAGCGGCTCGTGAAGTCGAGTGCGGAGGGCCTGTGGGTTCAAAGGGGATGGGGAATTTTAATCTCAAGAATGGAAGGGGGTCATACCATGCGAGTTTTCGTCAATTTGACTGTGTGCGTTCTTATGTCGGCAGACGCTTTGCCACTTTATGCCGAACCGCCAGATGAAATCAGGGCGGTGACCGCAGACGCTGCTCGAGAACTCGTAGGCAAGTCACAGAGTGACAGCGCGCTATCACTGCGGAGTGTGAGTGAACTCTCGGTTGAGGTGGCGGCTATTCTGGCCAAGCACGACGGCAATCTTTCGCTAGACGGCTTGAAGCTATTGTCGAGCGATTCGGCGAGGGCTCTGTCGCAGCACAAGAAGTGGAAGCTCTCCTTAAATGGGCTGAGCGAATTGTCGCCTGAGGTGGCCAAGGCACTCGCCCAGCACGAAAGCGCACTTTCACTCAACGGCTTGACAACGATTTCAGATGAGGCCCTGCAAGCATTAATCGGGCACGGCGGCCAGCGATCTCTTTACGGTCTCACGGCTCTTTCTAATGCGGCACTGGCTAAAAACTTATCGCAGCGTAAGGTAAATATTCTCTTCCTCGATGGGCTCGCAACGCTCTCCGACGAAGCGATTGGACTGCTGGCCAAGCGCAAGGGAAACCTATCCCTCGGCCTCACATCGCTCGGGGACAATTCGGCGCAACTCTTGTCGCAGCATCAAGGAGATCTCTACCTCAACCACATCACAACGCTTTCCCAACAGGCGGCCGAAATGTTGGCAAAGCATAAGGGTCATATTTCTTTGAATCATCTGGCTACATTGACTGACGAGTCGGCTCAAGCGATTGCCGAGCACAAGGGCGGCGTCGGTCTTTTTGGCCTGACGACGCTGTCGGCCAAAGCGGTTCAATCGCTGCGCACAAATCCAGAGATCCGCCTGCCCGAAAAGTTCCGCCATTAAAGAGTGAACCGCTCGTCCGGGCAGTGATTAAAATAAGGTATCACCGTTGGGACGCCCAGTTTTCCCCGGCGGGGGCTCGGTCGGTTGCACACCCGCCGCCGTTACTTGTCGTCTGGCGTCCACCCTCGCAAAGCAGCGTGCATCTGGGCCACGCGACCCATGTAATGCTCCATCGAAAACGGCCCGGCCGCGAGGCAGATGTGGTGTTTGGCCCGATCGGCATCGCCCAGCGACTCGGAGTAAAGCCCTAGGTAGAGATGCGCATAAAACAGTTGGTCGCGGCGAGCGGTTTGGGCTCCCACTTCGGCGGCCATCAAGACCGCCGCTGAATCGGCCCGGCCAGCGTAAAAATCAAGCACTTCTTTGAGCGGGATGCGGCGATCCTGTCCAACTACAAGCAATGCTTTTTGGGCCGCCTCTTTGCCGCTCTGACGGGCCACGCAGGCAAAGTGCCAAGTAGCATTTTCAATGTCATTAGGATTGACTTTGCGATGCTCTTCAAATTGCTGACGACCGTCAGCAAATCGATCGGCGTAATAGAGAGCCAGACCTCGCTGCCATAGCTGCAGCTCAATCTCCGGCCGTGCTCGAGCCAATCTGTCGAATAGCTGCGACGACTCCAGCGGTTTACCAGCAAAGAAAAGTCGAGTTGCTTCGCCAAAAAGATTCTCTGGAGGTTCAGGAATGTCTGCGGCTACTGCCCATGGCGGTAGGGCCGTAGGGATGCACACAAGAGCCGTGACTGCCAGCCAGCGAAAGCAGCCCAAGGCCGTACAAAAAAACATGGTAGGCCTCATGCGATCAAATGTGCGTGTGAATCCAAACATGCGTTCAATCCGAAATTAAAAAGAAGCTTCAAAGAGTCTCTGAGCTATAGAGTTGGCGTCGATGTAAAAACTTCTGTTTACTCATCAGCCCCCAGCAGGGCTAAGAGATCGCGGAGATCCTCATCTGACAGGCCCTGCTCCAAGCCTTGCGGCATGATTGAGGTCGCCAGCGGTTGGCGACTCTCAATCTCGGCCAGCGCGAGTATTATTTCAAGGCCGTCCATGCCAGCAAATCTTTCCCGCAGACCATCGTCCAGCAGTCCGAGCGAGATACCATGTTTCACGCGGCCATCAACGAGAGTGACTGCAGAGGTTTGATAGCTGGGGCCAATTTCACGACTGGGTTCCAGCAGCGACGCAAGCACGCGACCTCGCCCCTGAGCTTTGCCAATGCCAGTGAGATCGGGGCCGATCGCCGCTCCACGGCCGCCAAGCATGTGGCACTGCGAGCAGCGTCCCCCGCCGGCACTAAAAAATACCCTCCACCCAGCTTCCGGATCGCCACCGTCTCCCAAGTGCACTAGCCAAGCGGCCGTGGAGCGG
>Ga0194055_10004358_pt1 | contig 10629 bp, 11 predicted proteins | sample SepL449m_MetaG_FD_155482 | JGI IMG/M metagenome (GOLD analysis project Ga0194055, IMG submission 155482) | Anoxic zone freshwater microbial communities from boreal shield lake in IISD Experimental Lakes Area, Ontario, Canada - Sep2016-L442-9m | ecosystem: Environmental > Aquatic > Freshwater >... | reverse complement strand
AACTTTTGTGCCATCAACTTCAAGAGTCGTAGCTCTGGTCTCAGGAATAATGCTACCCTGTTGATCAACGCTAAATGCACCGTTGTCTGGCACGCTCAGTTGTGGCATTTCTGAAGTTGTTGATACAGCCTGAGGCACTGAAGTTGGAGCCTTTGATTCATGAGAGGCGCCGATACCCATTGCGAGCGCAGCGGCTGCGACTAAAGCCGAAGCTCCGATTTTGCGCACATTACGAACTGGCTCTTTTTCAGATGTTACTGCAGTGTCATTTCGGTGGAATAGTGACATGTATTTGATCCTTTTTTTGTTTTGTATGAACTTACCACCATACTAGCATGCTTATGCTTATTTGTCAATTTTGTATATTACTATATTTTTAACGTTGGTCGATTTTATTTTGTAGGTGTATGACTGCTTTAGCCATAACGTTTAATTCGCTCGGAATCTGATTGATAGCGGTCGGTTCTGCAACAGGGTTACCCTGTACATTTGCAAGCGTATTTCGACCATACATACCAACGGAAAATTCACGATTTGAATCAAAACCGGCTTCTACGACACTTATTGCTCTGGAAGCATAGGTATTGCTCGTAAGAAATCCAATTGTTGATGTCTGGTCACCAGCTGCAGTTCTTGCGTCCGCCACTACCTTTAGGAGATCTAGAGCACCGGGCTGATTCTGATACGTACCGTCTAGCATATTTTCGCGGTCGACTCGTAGAATCACGACTTGGGCACCATTGATAGTTCCGATTTCGACAAATTGTCCTGTAGGTTCTTCGACTAATTGATGACCTGCCTTAATGTCATAACCGAATGGCAAAATAACATCTTCCTCAAGTGGAACAAATCCTTCAGCACCTTCAGCTATTCTCCGCACCATATCGTATTCTGTTTCATTTTCTATCATAGTTTGGTGTTTTGTAGTCATGTATTTATGCTCATCATCACCTATTTTCCTATTTGGTGATCCAGCTAATATTACAGTATTTGATCCACTAGATATGGCCATTTCAGATGCGACTTTCCAAGGTTTTCCACCTTCGAGCAAGTGTATCTCTGATTCGGCTAGAACATCCTGTTCGCCTCCAATACCGAACCTACCAGCAATCTCCCGAAGTTTGGCTTCTTTTGCGTCATCTAGATCCCAGCCTTCGGCGTCAGCACGAGGCTCAGTTGGTTCAGGGAGTAAGCCAATAATATCGCCTTCGATCTCTGGCCCGTGATATAGTTCTGCAGCTTCTCTAAGCCAGCCTAGTCTTTCTTCTACAAACTCGGCCGTTGAGCGATTATTAACTTCGTTACTGCTTGGTTCTTGACCTGGTTCCATTTGATTGCCCTCGTTAATGTCTACGTTTACTATAGCACCATCAACAGAACTATCTTGATCCAGACCTAAGTCAGCCATCGTAATACCTATATCAACGCTTGATGAGCAAATAAATCTTGCTCCCATTCTGACTGGACCGTTTTTGCAGCCCTTTAGTAGCTTGTCTTTCAGACCAGCGCTAGCATTCTGTAACTGATATCCAGCCTGTCTCAATTTCTCGGCAGCTAAATTTGGCTCGGGTGTACCAAAAAATTCCTCACCATTCACAAAGCGACCATCCTCTGTCTGGTACTCAATCATCGAGTCATAGACAAAATCAGTTCCCGCAGAACTAACTGCCTCGAAACCTTTAAGTCGCATCTGTTCACATATCTCATATTGTGGGCATAGATCCCTACAATCAGAATTATTAGTCATACGTTCTCCTTTTACATAAGAATGTTCGGAAGTATAGCATGAAGTATATATATTGTCAAGTATTAGTTCACATTATACGTTTTTATTGTATATTTTTTATATTTTAGATACCTTTTTGTGAATTTTTACTTCACAAAACATAATTTATGTGCTATTGTTTACGCATGGATATTTCAGAACTCGAAGCAATTGGCTTAAGCCCCCAGCAGGCTGAGGTATACGCCTACTTAATAAAAAACGGGTCCACCAAGCCTTCTCTACTGGCACAACATCTACGGCTAACAAGGACAAATGCCTATAAAATTTTAGATTCGCTCGTCGAACTAAACATAATCATCAAAGAAGTTGACGGCAAAACACTCTCCTATAAACCGGATAATCCTCTGGCCTTAGCTACACTTACAGCGAAATATAGAGCCGAGGCAGTCAGCCGCGAGGAGAAGGTCAATAGTATTATGCACGATTTACTAGAGACCTATAGTAAACACACTAAAAAACCAGGTGTCGAGGTATTTTCTGGCCGAGATGAGGTAGCAGTCGCTTATCGCAAACAGGTTAATCTGCACGAAGATATACAATTTATTCACACCAAGGCAGACGTACCAAGTATGGGTTTTGATGTAATGCATGAAATTAGGGTTACTCCTGCTCGCCATGGTAATACGCGAAAAGGAATTATGGCGCACCAATTGAATAGTGCGCTAAATTATGATCAGCACCAGCGGAATAATCTAGATATAACGTGGATTGAAAACGATAAATACAGTCAACCTATTGAATGGAGCGTCACTGACTCTTCACTACTAATCGTTTCCTATGCCACTACCCCCCAGGCAATCTTAATCATTGACCCGTTAATTGCCATTGCATTCAAACAGTTATGGTCTCTTATCGACGCCAATCTTCGGACATCTGAGTACCACAAATCCCTCACTGCTAAAACATCCGCGGCTACAGGTAACTAGCGAGGGTTTTTTCGGCATCTACTTTGAATTGTTCGATGTCGTTGCCGTTGTTTTGGATAACGTAATCGGCCTGTTCCTTAACCGCTCCCATGTTGAGCGTGGCAGTATCTCCAGAAGGAGACATTTCGGATGCTTCCTCGGCAAGAAATTGTTCAAACGTCTTTTGGTCTTCAACTCTGCCCCGGTTATTGCTCGTGATTCGGTCATACCGGATTTGAGGTTCAGCATCTACCCAAAGCACCATCCCGCCAATCTCATGGACGCGATCTGCTTCCCCTGGATGCCGCAAACTACCGACGATCAAACCTTTGTAGTCACCAGCATTAAACATTTCAAGAGCTTTATCAACAATCACGCCCATACCGCTCTCACGGCGCCATTCGGCGCTCAAAGCAGCTTTGTTGACGCGCTCATGAGTCAATCCACGTTTGTCGAGCTCTGCTCCCAGCATTGCGGTGGCATCGGCGAACAAATATCCGTGCTTTTTTTCAAGTAAATGGCCTACGGTGTCCTTGCCCGATCCATTCGTTCCGGATAATCCAATAATTTTCATAGAGGTAGTATACCTGATTTCTAGCCCATGAAGTGATAGTATTTTTACTCCTTATTGCTTTTTATGCAATATTATGCTAATGTTTATATATAAGGTCTCCATAAAACAAAAATATGACAAACTTCGAACAACTACCTCAAACAATGCCAGCACCGATGGCTGAGCAATTACCTCCTGTTGGCGCAGAGCTACTTGCAGCTCCCCTAGAACTATCCGAACAGATTGGACATACTGCGGTGCAAACAGAACTTGAAATTACTGAAGCCACTGTTGCTGGTCGCTATGATCATCTAACTACCCCAATGCCCGCCGATAAAGACAAGCTGAAGCAAGCACTGGGCTTGAGTGACAGCCCTGATGGTGATAGCTACCTTGAATCTTTGGCTTGGCAAACCGAACAAGACCGGCCAAATGCACGTGTTGCAATCAATATGCCTGTTCGGGTATTACCCAGATTTTTAAAAGCCGGTAAATATGAGTCCGCTGTCGAAAGCAATGTTGGCACCTCCCCGAACCGAGGTATTTCTGAAGTTCGAAGAGGATATCGAACCGAGGAAGAGCCCAACTTAGTCTACGGTTATCTCACGACCAAAGATGCGAGCGAAGTCGAAAAACCAGATGTTCTGGGATATGGTGGTGTTCAAATTACACTTAAGCCTGATGCAGCTAGCCGAGCAACATTTATAGCCGGTGATAGTATGGATATGGGCGCAAGTTCAGGTAGTCTAATGAATATTGACGATGCCCTATTAATTGAAGAAACAAGACGATTGGGTACACAGATCGGTGCAGATAAAGCTTTCAAACCAAAATACGTAGAAGCACAGATTCACGAAGGTGTTAGTTTGAACGATATCGAATCAATTAGTGTACCTCTGGATACTACCAAGCAAAGTGTTGCTGAGTCACTACAGCAGACGGTTGAGATGCTGGAAACAATTGCACCAACAGTAGATAAAATTATTAAAATTGACTTAACGGAAGATATTAGAGGCGATGAACTAAAAATAATCGAAACCGCTATAAAATACCCAGGTGTAAAAATTGAATTAGTAGTTAGACAAACCGATCGTGAATTTTATGACGAAACACAACGAACTGCACCATTTATTGCTCGTAATATCGGTAGTGGTGTACCCGTTGAGACAGTTGACCTAGCCTATCAACGAATGCAAGAACGTTACACCGAATTATCGGCAAAACTTCCAAAAATAGCCAGTGAACAACTTGGCATTAAAGAGTTACCAAGTAATCTAATCTTAGTAAAAGGCTATAACGAAGGAAGCCAGGTTGCACGCATAGAAAGTCACGATCCGTACGGAAAACTAATTGAGCCGTTGGCCAAGCCAGCTATACCTACAATTGAATCGACTAGAATTTCAAGATTGCCTGCTGGTCCAATCGACAAGCTTTCGAACGATATACTTTAGCTAATGTAATCATGTAATTTTTTTGCGTCTTTATGTTTACGCAATTTGGCAAGAGCCTTGGCCTCAATCTGACGAATACGCTCACGGGTGACGTTGAATTCCTGCCCTACTTCCTCAAGGGTGTGGCTTTTGCCGTCTTCAAGGCCGAAACGGAGTTTAAGAATTTTTTGTTCACGTTCGGTGAGTGCGCCGAGCATGTCTTTGACATGTTCTTTGAGTAGCTGGCCAGTGGCTGATTCTTCAGGGCTAACGGTATCTTCATCTTCGATGAAATCACCAAGAACAGAGTCTTCTTCGTCGTCACGTACTGAAGCGTCGAGTGAACTAATGTCCTGTTTGATCTTCATAATGTGTTCGACTTTTTCGACGTCGATTTCCATCTCTTTGGCGATTTCTTCGTTTGAAGGTTCACGGTTGAGTTCTTGGGTCAGGCGACGTTGCGTGCGAAGCAATTTGTTGATGGTTTCAACCATGTGCACAGGGATACGAATAGTCCTGGCTTGATCGGCAATAGCTCGAGTAATAGCCTGACGAATCCACCACGTTGCATAGGTACTGAATTTAAATCCTTTATCTGGATCGAATTTTTCAACAGCACGAAGGAGCCCGGTGTTACCTTCTTGGATAAGATCGAGGAGATCAAGTCCACGACCAACGTATCGCTTAGCAATACTCACGACAAGTCGCATGTTTGCTTCGGCCATCTGATCTTTGGCATCCTTATCACCGGCAACCACTCGTTGAGCGAGAGCAAGTTCTTCGTCAGCCTTCAAGAGCGGGATTTTACCAATTTCTCGAAGGTACAAACGAACTGAGTCGTCGGCTACGTCATCGAGATACAGCTTATCGGTAATAACAATTTCTTCGTTGTCTTCGGCTACCCAATCTTCGCTAAATTCTGGGCCATTGGCATCAGCTGCAGTAGTAATTTTGATATTGTTGTCGGCAAGCTCGGTATAGAGATGATCAAGCAAATCGACGTTGTCTGGTGTGTCGGGGAAAATAGCCGTAATATCGCGCTGGGCGATCTCACCAGTTAGTTTAGCTTTGGCAACGAGTTGTGCTTTTGACTCTTCGCGAGTTGGTGGTGTCTGGTCTTTTTTAGGGGCTTGTTTTTTTACCATATTACTTGTGAGTCTCCTTGGCTGACTTTAATAGAACATCGAGCTTTTTTGCTGCCTCGAGCAGTTGATCTGTCTCTTGCTCATTAGCCGTTTGCATGGCACGTGCGAGCTGGCTTTTTTTCGTTTTTACGTACATTTCTATCTGACGAATCTGCAATCGAGTGGCTTCATAACGAAGCTCTATAACCTCGAGATTCTGATAGAGTTCTTCATATAATAATGACAGAATTTTACCATATTCTACGATTTCGGGCAACAGATGGATATCAGAGGTGCCTTCTCGATCACCTTCATAGCTATATTCTGGTGCTGATTTTAAGAAATTAAGTAGAGATTGGGCCTCCGGCTTGAGGAACATATCGGGCGTGAGTGGGTCGAGATAGCTGCGAAGACTTGGCAAGAAAAGGGTCAGAGCCATGATTTTATTTTGAGCCTTTAATTGATCGGCTGTGCCGCCATCAACCAATGGCATTTCGGGTAATTTCTTGACCTCCTGCACGGGCGCCTTGCGAACAACTTTGGCTGATTTGAGTCGGAGTGCTTCAACGCTCACCCCCAGCATGTCGGCTGTTTTCGAGAGATAGTGGTCTTTTTCGACGCTATCGCTGAGATCGTCGATTACTGCTAGAACGCGGTCGCTAAACGTTCGCTTCCCTTGCGAGGTAGAAAGATCAAGAATGCTTGCGTATCGGTCCATGATCCAATCAATTGCGTATTGTGGTTTCGTGACCACCTGCCTCCACGCTTCGGGATCTTTTTTGCACAACTCATCGGGATCTTTGCCTTCTGGCACACTGACAATACTTAAACTGACCCCAACACTACTGGCAATCGGGATGGCCCGTTCGGTTGCCCGAAGACCGGCTTCGTCTTGGTCGAATGCTAAACGGATGTCGGCGGTGAATCTACTGAGAGCCTTCAAATGGGCATCGGTGAGGGCCGTCCCCGCAGTTGCAACAACATTCTCGACGCCTGCCTGATGACTGGCAATAACATCCAGGTTACCCTCAACCACGACCGCGTAGTTTTGTTTACGAATGGCATCTTTTGCCAGATGCAGTCCAAAGACGTGGCGACTTTTATCGTACACCGGGCTTGCTGGTGTGTTGATATACTTGGGGGCATCGGGGTTAGCGTCGAGTTGTCGCGCCGTAAAGCCAATAACCCGCCCGGTACTGTCCTGCAGCGGCACCATCAGTCGATTACGGAACATATCACCAAAGCCACGATATCGTTTTGTGCCAAGCCCGGCTTTTTTGATGATATCGTCCGTAAAACCTTTACTCCGTAAAAATTTGATGAGTGCGTCGTCTTGATTTGGTGAGTAACCCAGACGATAGGTCGTGGCCGTTTGCTTACTGAATTCTCGCTGCGTTACCACATACTGCAGCGTACTCTTACTCCGAGCAAGGTGCACTTGATAAAATTTAGCGGCCAATTCGAGAACGGTATATAACGATTCTTTTTGCTTAGCTGCTTCACCACTGCCTGCTCGCTGAAATTTCGTGAGATCGACGCCAGCCTGGCGAGCAAGTAAATCAAGTGCCGCCTTGAAATCTATTCCTTCCAGTTCCATGACGAAACTGAACATATCTCCACCTTTGCCACTACTAAAGTCATGCCAGATCTGTTTTTCAGGACTAACCATAAGGCTGGGGGTGCGTTCTTGGCTAAACGGACTCAGGCCTTTGAAATTTCGGCCCGATCGTTTCAATTCAAGATACTGCGACACCACGTCGTCTATACTCAACCTGCTTTTAATCTCTTCTACCGCGTCCATGCTTTTAGTTTAGAGTGAAATCAGTAAAGTAGAAAGTATAAGCAGATTACAGCTATGCTTTGGACTACTGGACGTGGACTGTTAAAATAGTGCTTATGCAGCCACAAGACCTGAATACACCTCAGACACCGCCAGCCCCCACCCCGGCACCCACAGGGGCTCCCAATCAGTATGATTTCTTCATGAACTCTGGTCCTGCGCCAGCGCCTAAAAGCGCATTTTCGTTGCCTTCAGGTAATTCCACTAAAACACGTGTGATGATTATAGCTGGCGGACTATTCGTACTTATTGTTGCAGGTTTTATCTTAGCCTCAATTCTCGGTAGCGGGAGTAGTTCTAACGTCACTAAACTAACTGGCCTCATCCAAGAACAAGCCGAAATCATCCGCGTAGCCAATGCTTCACAAACCGAAAAATCGGTTCGTGATACTAAAACAGTGGTCGTGGCTAGCAACATTTCGCTCAGTGTCAAGACTACTCAAGTGCAAGTGACGAAGATGCTCCCAAAAAAGAGCCAAAAACTGAGCGAAAAAGTACTTAATCTCAAAAAGAACCCTAAAACCGATGCAGCACTTGCAACTGCTGCTCGAAATAATAGCTACGACGCAGCATTCAAGAATTATATGAAAGCCGAGCTCCTAAAGTACCAAGCAGAGTTGAAATCAGTTAGAGCTAGTACTTCAAATCCTCAAAACAAACTCATACTCCAGAATGCCGAAAATGGCGTTTCTCTAATGCTTAAAGACATTGGCAACTAACCTATTTTTGGGATCGCGTTTTCGGCCCCAATGACAAGGTCATAACTGTGATGAATAAATCCTTGGATTTCTGACCATTCAATTTCGCCACTAAGAATGATCGTATTCCAATGCTTCTTGTTCAAATGATAGCCTTCCATAACCGTGATGTACTTCTCCCGAAGTAATTTGGCAAGCTGAGGATCACATTTTAGACTTAATCGGAGCGGATCTGAACCTTCGGCAATAAGTGCATACATTTTGTCATCACCTTCAGCATCGGACAGCATTTTAACTTTATAGACAGCAGTGTCTTTGCCAAACGGATAATCAAGTCGGGTATTGGGAAAACTAAGCAGGTATTCTTCGACTTGTTTATGATTCATGATTAAACCACTTAATATAGTCTTGTAATTCAGCAATGGATGCTTGGATGTCGTCAAAAGCCCGATGATTTGAGTCTTTGTCGAACACGTGACCGTACTTGCCCTGCATTAGAATCTTGAAACTGCTGACGTCAAGCATTCGATAATGTAATTTAAGATCAAGCTCTGGCCAATATGATTTAATGAACGCACGGTCGCTATGGATTGAATTCCCTGCCAGCACTGCCGGCTCTTTGCCGAACTGATCATCTAGAAGCGCTACGAGCTCATCTTGGACGACGTTCAGTTTTTTACCCTTATCCAATTTCTTTAAAAATTCATCTCTGTTGTGAGGGTATGACTGCCACCAGTTATTGAGCTGCATACGACTGGCGACGAGCTCACGAGGATGTTTGATACGAGCTTCGTAGCTGGCGATAGTTCGAAAATTAAAATCGGTTACTTCGGCGGCAATTTCGAGTATCACATCGTTGTTGGCGTCGAGTCCAGTCATCTCTAGGTCTACCCAGAATAGCTTAGTCGGAATACTATTTTTGTCTTTCATTGGAGTTATTGTACCAGTATTATCCTTTGGTGTTGTTTACTTATTGGCAATTTCATTCTCTTTGTATACATATTTGGCTGTAAAACTACACATTCCAAACAGCAATACGCTGGTGATTGGCTCAGGATGACTTCCTCGCAGCGAAGTAAGTAACGATCCGACCCCATGCAGAATGCTTGGTGCTGACTGGTTGGGGTAGCTCAGGTGCTACTTCCTGAGATTGGGTAGTCCATTCTTGCTGTTGTGGCTGTGCGTTGATGTCTCGTAAATATTTAAAAGGATTTACCATACGATTGTCTGGACCATGATCAAAAATCGATTCTGAGGCGGGCGCTATCTCGTCGCTTTGGACAGTCTCATATATTCCTCGAGCCAACAAGGCTGCAGCCGTGTCGGTGAGTGAGCTTCCTGTATAGTCATTAAGGTTAGCTATGGGGTGACCTTCTCCGTCAAAACCATTTGCAGTGTGTGTGGTCGCTTCCGACTTATTTTCTAGAACTTTTAGAAGGACACGTCGAGATTCCGTATCTTCTACAAAAATTACTGCTTCACCGTAATAATCATTACCAATTTCTGACATTATGCTCCCCAATTCAAAACTATCTATATCGTGTCATAATTTTATAACAATTTAGGGCTATTTGTCCAATTACTGTGCTAACAACTACTTAAGAAATGTAATCACGTCTTCTGCAGCTCGGCGAACCTTTGGTCGGGCTGCAGCGGGATCATCACCCCTATAGCCAAACGCTACTGCGTAAACACTAGCCAGATTCTTCTCCGTTAGACCAAGCAATTCATCGAACTTGGCATGGTCAAAACCTTCCATTGGCCCGGCGTCTATGCCAAGGAGAGCCGCCGTTTCAAGCATCATGCCAAGTGGTATGTAGGCTTGTGATGTAATCCAGGTGTTAAGTGCAACGTCGTCACGTGAAGCCACCACTCCACTGATCATGTCGCCAAGACCTTTGAAGTTACTTTCGTCCATATGGGTGACTTTAGCAGTTCGAGCTACTCGCTCATCGGCCATTGCTTCTCGAACGTCGGTGCGCTTTGCAACGACAACGAAAACTGGCGCATCAATTACCTTTGGTTGAGGACTCGCCTGGTCATGAAGCTGCTGACGCAATTCTTTGTTTTCTACCACCACGAAATGCCATGGTTCAATACCAAATGAACTTGGAGCCATGCGCCCTGATTCGAGTATGGTGTCGAGATCTTTTTGAGCTAGCTTTTTAGTCGTATCAAACTTCTGGACGGCGTATCGCCAGTTGAGGGCTTCGATTATTTTATCATTCATGCATATCTCCTTTTTGATTGTGCTATACTTTGTATAGTAAAAACTATAGTCCTAAAACTATAC
>Ga0194055_10004357_pt1 | contig 10630 bp, 8 predicted proteins | sample SepL449m_MetaG_FD_155482 | JGI IMG/M metagenome (GOLD analysis project Ga0194055, IMG submission 155482) | Anoxic zone freshwater microbial communities from boreal shield lake in IISD Experimental Lakes Area, Ontario, Canada - Sep2016-L442-9m | ecosystem: Environmental > Aquatic > Freshwater >... | reverse complement strand
AGTAAGTGATTCTTCCATGGCGCTATCACCACCGCCCACAACAACCACGTGCTTGCCAGTAAAAAAGAATCCGTCGCAGGTGGCGCAAGACGAAACGCCCTTACCCATTAGGCGCTGCTCATTTTCTAAGTTTAGCCAGTTAGCACTTGCGCCTGTGCAAATTATTACGGCTTTTGCCGAATACATGTCCTGGCCAACCCAAACTTTTTTGGCAGAATCAGTAAGCTCAACTTTTGTTACAAAATCGGTACGCATTGTTGTGCCAAATCTAAGAGCTTGTTTTTTCATTTCTTCCATTAAGTCTGGGCCCATTATGCCTGCACTAAAGCCTGGAAAATTTTCCACTTCAGAAGTCAAAAGTAACTGGCCGCCAGGAGAGTCGCCGGCAATCATCATGGTTGACAGATTTGCCCGAGCTGTATATATTGCCGCGGTGTAGCCTGCTGGCCCGGCGCCGATAATTATTACATCGAAGTTGTTGGTGGTTTTTGAATTGTTAGTAGCTTTTTTCATAACACTATTATAGCAAAGAAAACTAAAAAATATTTGTCTAAATTACATATACCTACAGCAAATACCCAGCCACATCACTTTTTGGTCAATTTTTAAGGTAAAATAGTAAACTATGCAGACTCTTTCTAATGAACAAGCCAAGATTATTGGCTCAATTGCTGTTTGGCTCAAAAACTACGAAAAAGACAAAAAAGACCAGTTTTTGACTATTGGTGGCTACGCCGGCACTGGCAAAACAACGCTTCTCTCAGCGCTGCGCCAAATCTTGCATCAAAACAGACCAACTATGCGAATTGGCTTTGCGGCCTACACTGGCAAGGCCACCCAAGTATTAAAATCTAAGCTAAAAACCCGCAAAACACTTTTGAGGGGCGATTCTGTATCAACCCTTCACGCTCTTTTATACTTCTCAGAAGCAAAAAAAGATGGTGCTGTAAGCTGGAGAAAACGCGATGAGCTAAAACTAGACCTAATAATAATAGACGAAGCCAGTATGGTGAGTGAAGAGCTTTGGCAAGATTTACTCAGCTTTGGCTTGCCCGTAATAGCTGTTGGCGACCATGGCCAGCTACCACCCATCAATTCAAATTTTTCTCTTATGGAAACCCCCCATCTAAGGCTTGAGCAAATATGGCGGCAGGCTCGTGACAGCCCAATAATAAGCCTAGCCACAATGGCCAGAACCAGCGGCCAAATACCAATTAAAGACTACGGGCAAGGCGTGCAAAAGCTAGATCAAGCTGACCCTCAGACTGGCGATATTATTGAAGATATATTTTCGGGTTATACCAGCGACACCATGGTGCTCTGCGGCTATAACAATACCAGGCAAAAGATTAATGGCCATATTCGTGAGCTCAAAGGCTTTGAGTCACCAGAGCCTTTGCGCAATGACGTGATAGTTTGCCTGCGTAACAGCCGCACTTCTGGGTTAAGTAACGGCCAAATAGGCATAATTGAAGCTATAATTCCGGCCGACGATGACGAAGATGAGCTGTGGTACTACATTGTGGCTGATTTTGATGGTCAAAAATTCGAAGGTTATGCCCTGCGTGAGCAATTTGGTGCCCCGACCACCATTACTCGCCCACCGCAGCGGCCAAAAAACGACATTACTGGCTTATTTGATTTTGGCTATTGCCTAACAGTACACAAGGCTCAGGGTTCACAGGCCCAAAAAGTGCTTATTTTTGAAGAACGTTTTGCCCGCATGACTCAAGACGAGTGGCAACGCTGGCTGTATACTGCAGTCACCAGGGCCCAGCAAGAGCTATATATTGTTGGCCACTAGCCTAAGTTAAGCTATTTAAAGTCAATAAACGCGCTATGCGTTGCAATTGCCCCCAATCTATGACATAATTATAGTCTTACTGGTAGCGCTTCTAGGCTCGAGCAACCGAAGCGCTTTTTATTTTAATAAAGAGAGAGAAAAATGTCACAAACAACACAAGATCCAAAAAATATTCGTAATATTGCAATTATAGCCCATGTAGATCATGGCAAGACCACTCTAGTTGATGGTCTACTTAAGCAATCTCAAACATTTCGTGATAACCAAGCCGAAATGAGCCAAGAGCTAATAATGGACAGTGGTGACCAAGAGCGCGAGCGCGGCATCACAATTACTGCCAAAACTACTGCCGTACAGCACAACGAGTACCGTATAAATATTATCGACACACCAGGTCACGCAGATTTTAGTGGTGAAGTAGAAAGAACTCTAAATATGGCCGACGGCTGCTTGCTAATAGTTGATGCCCAAGAAGGCCCAATGCCCCAAACCAAATTTGTTTTGCAAAAAGCTCTTGCCGGTGGTCTTAAGCCTATTGTTGTTATTAACAAAATCGACAAAGTAGGCTCACGTATTAAAGACGTCGAAAACGAGCTCGCAGATCTATTCTTAGAACTTGCGATTCACGAAGACCAGCTTCACTACCCAGTATACTTCGCCATTGGTAGAGCTGGTAAGGCTTGGGCCGAAATGCCTGTAGACCCAGAAGCCGAAGGTGATCTTTCAGTTCTTTTTGACGCAATTATTGCAGATGTTCCAGCCCCTAGTGTTGAGCTTGACGGTCCTTTTCAAATGCTAGTCACAGCTCTGCGCTGGGACAGCTACAAAGGCAAATACGCAATTGGTAGAGTAAACCGCGGTAGCGTGAAGCCAGGCGACAGTGTTGTTTTATGTAAAAAAGACGGCACCCAAGCCAAAGCCACAATTGATCATGTTTTTATATCTCACGGCATTACTATTGCCGAAACCCCAACAGCTATTGCTGGTGATATTGTTCAGCTAACAGGCGTTGGTGATGCTCAAATTGGTGAAACAGTTGCTGACAGTGCTAACCCAGAAGCCCTACCTATTTTAGAAGTAGAAGCTCCAACCCTAAAAATCTACTTAGGCCCCAATACTAGCCCAGTAAAAGGCACCGAAGGCGACTTTACTACCAGTAGACAGATTGGCGACAGACTAAACAAAGAGCTCGAAACCAATGTTGGTCTTGAGCTTACATCGAGCGATGTGGGCTTCTTGGTGAGTGGTCGTGGTGAACTACACCTGAGCGTACTTATAGAAACACTTCGCCGCGAGGGCTTTGAGTTTGAAGTGGGCAGACCTCAGGTTGTGACAAAAATTGAAGACGGCAAGACAATGGAACCTATTGAAGAGCTTATTGTTGAAGTACCAGCAGATTTTGTTGGTGCTGTACAAATGGAGCTTGGAACAAGAAGGGCTATGCTAAAAGAGCAATTTATTAGCTCAAAAGGTGTAACAAAACTAGTTTACGAACTACCTACCCGCTCTATTTTGGGCTTAAGAAACGTACTTATGACCAACACCAAAGGTGCAGCCGTACTAAATAGTCTTATGGTAGGCTACCAGCCTCAAGGCCAGGCTTTGCAGCAGCTACGTAATGGCGCTCTTGTTTCTTGGGTAGCCGGCAGTACTACTGCTTATTCTCTTCAGAAAGTTGAAGAAAGAGGCACTTGTTTTGTAGGCCCAGGCGTAAAAGTCTATGCCGGTCAAATAATTGGCCTTAACAACCGAAGTGAAGACATGGACATCAATGTCTGTAAGGGCAAACAACTAACAAACATGCGCACCAGTTCTAGCGATGGTGTTGTGCAGCTTATGCCCCCAACTATTTTCAGTCTCGAAGAATGTATTGATTTTATAGAAGATGATGAGCTACTAGAAGTTACTCCAGTTGCTTTGCGACTACGCAAGCGCGAGCTAGACCCCAACAAACGTAAGAAAAACTAAAGCAAGCTCATTTGCTCAGCCGGGCCAGAGCTATCTAGGTTGAGATCGGAATCTGACTGTGGCGACAAACTATCATCAGTTTCTGATTCTAGAACAGTATCTGCTATTTGGCCTTTAGAAATAGCCAGTAAAAATTCAAATATACGAACCATGGCATAAGTATCAAGCTCACAATATTGTAGTAGGTCTGCCATTATTTTATCGACTTCACTTTGCGAGTGAATGTCTTCATATACTGACTGCATCCAGAGTCTCTGAGCGCTTCCCCCCTCTTGTATTTCCATATCTCCATAGCTCAATTCAGGAGCTACAACTGGCAACACCTTTTTGATACTGGCACTGCCCTCAAAAGCCTTATCTACGTAATAGCCATTTTTAAATGGCACCATCAAATCAATAATTCGAGAGTTAACGTCTTCTAGAAAACCAGCATACTCTGGTAATATCCTGGCCATTCGCTCGTTACATTTTTTCTCAAAGCCTTCATACCACACCAGCACTGTGCCTTTTGGGCCGATACTTGAGCTAAGCGCACTCATAAGCTCTGGTATTGGGTTGGTATCAAGAGTGTGCAAAAATTCTTTGTGCTCTAGATCAGCACCAGGCTCAGCGATAATGTGCAGAGAATACTGAAAAGGCAGCTGCTCGTAAGGCTTGGTGCCATCAAAAGGCGGCACTATAGATGAAAGTGTTTCGTAGTCTAGAAAGTAGAGTGGGTATTCTAGCGACTCCACAAATTTTGTTATTTTATCAGTATTTATAGCTGGTAGCTTACTTTTATTGGCCTCGACCTGCCTAAGCTGAACGTCTTTGAGTTCAAAATCTTCTGGTATATCTAAAAGACTTACTATATGCATATCTTCTAGCTGACCAATTTGTTCTGGCATAGCCTGAGTAAGCTTATATATTGAGCTGGCATCGGCTTGGGGCTTTAAACTTAAAAATATATCTAGCCAGTCTCTATAGGAGCCTAGTTTAGCCCGGCGGGGCGTGGGGTCTGGCATTTCAGCTGATACAGCTGTTTTTAATGCTGCAGATATATTTCGCATAGTACTATCAATCTTGCTACGAACTTTTGTAGTCACATCTTCTTGGACGCTCATTTTTAGCGGGTCAACTCTGCCCTGTCTTACATATAGATTATTACAATAAATAACAAAAACATTTCGAACCTTATAGCCGGCTTTTTCTAGCACCACAGTCTGAAAAGCTAAGTCATATATATGCTCTGGCTTGACCTTGGTACTACTTTTTATTTCGTATAAATCAAAAGTCTTAGTGCCAACTTTTTGAATGACATCTACAATGCAGGTGATCTTTTGGTCGTCAAAGCTTGTTTCAAAACGACCCTGCGAGAGTACCTCTGATCCTTCGTCTATAGCTTGCTGGGTGCGGGTAGGCATACTCAAATACTGGTCATAGCTATCAAAGCCTACCCGTTTTATATTCTCAAAACGAGCCTCGCCGAAGTCTTCAAAAAGATTGCCGGCATCAAAAAGCGCCTGCAGATTGGCATCTGGTTCTGGAAGCTTTTTTTTGTCATTTTTTTTGAGCCACAACCATGCTGGGTGCTTCAAAAACATCATATATTCAGATTTTGATAGTGTTATCATGTTGTTATATCTATTATAGCTTACTTGCACAAGATAGGTAGTAGGTGCTACATTAAAACCTAAATGAAATCTATCAAAGCCCAGCTAACCCCAAACAAAACACTATTTCTAGTAGTTGTAGCTCTTGCTCAATTTATTATTATTGTTGACTCGACATTTATGAGTGTATCAATATCAACTCTAGTTGTTGACCTGCACACTACCGTCACAGCTGTACAAACAGCAATTGCTCTCTACACCCTAGTAATGGCCAGTCTTATGATTGCAGGAGCCAAAATTGGCGATATTTTTGGCCGTAGAAAAATATTTTTTGTGGGCCTTACTATCTATGCCACTGGTACCCTAATAGCATCACTGTCTCCCAACATCGTGACATTTATTCTTGGCTGGTCATTTATGGAAGGTATAGGAGCAGCCCTAATGCTACCAGCGATGGTAGCTCTAATAGCTGGTAATTACCCTGCTGGCATAGAGCGCACTAAGGCCTATGCAGTACTTGCCATGGTCGGCTCAAGTGCAGCAGCCATTGGCCCAATTGTAGGTGGCATTTTTACTACCTACTTGTCTTGGCGTCTAGCATTTTTCTCAGAGCTATTTGTAGTGGCCTTTATTGTTCTCAACAGACAAATAATCAAAGATGCAATCTATCAAGGTAAGGCACCTAGCTTTGATTTTAAGGGTTTTATACTTACCGTAACTGGCTTTGTCTCTCTTGTGGGTGGCATTATTTTGGCTTCTTACTATGGTATTTTGCACGCCCGCACAGACGTAGTGGTGGCTGGTCAGACAATCATCACGGCAGGCCAACTATCACCAACAGTATGGCTAGTGCTAACGGGCTTAAGTATCTTAACGATTTTTTACTTCTATGAAAAATCTCGTCTCGACAAGAAATTATCTGTACTAATAGACGTAAGGCTTTTCACTCAGCGAATAGTTGTGGCCGGTTCATTTACCATGTTCGCTCAATACTTGGCCACCGCGAGCATTATATATTCACTAGCACTTTATCTTCAGATGGGCCTTGGCTACAACGCGATACAAAACGGCCTAACTCTTTTACCCCTAAGTATAGCTGTGGTTATAGCAGCATTATTTGGAAGCAAGGTGCTTGCTAGCAGAATAGCCCCGCGCTGGGTGGTTATGGCTGGCTTTTGTTTTATGACTCTTGGCGCAGCTAGCATGGGCCTAACTGCCCGTAACGCAACCAGCGGCATAGACTTTGCGCTTGGCATCTTTTTAATAGGTTTAGGTGTGGGGCTAATCGCTTCTCAGAACCAAAATCTAGTGATAAGTTCTGTTCCAAATAAATTCTCGAGCGAGATTTCTGGAGTTCTAAACACTTGCCTAAACATTGGTAGCTCTATGGGAACAGCACTTGCTGGCGCAATAATTATTACTAGTTTTATATTTAACTTTACTACTCAAGTAGACAACTCTACAGCTTTCACAGACGGCCAAAAAACTCAAATAAACACCGCTGTAAACCAACAAGCCCAAATAGTCTCAAACACCGCCTTTGAAAGTTTGGTTGTAACTGTTCCTCAGCCACAGCAGACTGATCTTGTAAATATCAACTCTCAGGCCAGACAAACAGCTCTTACCAGAATATACATTGTTATTGGCGGCATAGGTATTATAGGTATTCTAGCAAGTCTACTAATACCCAAGACCAAGCCTCTAGACTATCTCAAGAACCCAAAGCAATTCTCATAGCCAGCTAGCTCACTCACTCAATAGATATATTGATAGCACACTAAAAAACCACCATGATCTATGGTGGTTTTTATAGTTACTGCTACTTTTATATAAGCTAAGGTCGTAAGGTTCCAGCAAATACTTGCCATACCAGTGCGGTTTTGGCTACAAGACTAAGTATAATGTATACTCTTTCACCATACAGATAGTTGCTCCATGGTCCCCATTTTTTGTACTGCAAGAACATATTGATAGCAAAGCAGTTGAAGAAAACAAAGATAGTTATAAATATCCAGTAAACAAAGGCAGGTATTTGGGCGCCGCCTGTGGCACTAGAGGCACTAGCCCAGAAGTAAATTGCAATCACTGCCCAAGGAACGATGCCTGCAATACAGCCCACGATGTAACTAATCCAATTTGTTTTTTCTGTTGTTTGGTTATGTATTTCCATTATCAAACCACATAAGTTCATAACCATAACCAGCGCAAATAGCATTATTAAGCTAGCTAGGTCATATATACCAGTAAGTAAAGAAATTGCCACTATCATTATGCTGGCAGAAAAACTGTACTCTATCCAGCGGGCTCGGTTCATGCCAGCTTTTAAGTCTTTTTTATAGCCTCTAAACCAAATTGTAGAAATCAACAGGTGTGAGAACATACATATTAGAACAAAGGCTATTATTGGCCAAACTAGTGGTAAATCAAATAGCGTTTTGCTAGATGATACTAGAGTTTTAGTGGCCAAATCAAAAGTTAAATAACTGGTAGTTATAGGAAATTTTACCTTTTGGCTGGCTATAAGTAGCATTAAGCCAGCTTGCAGGGCAAAAAAGAAAAACATAAATATATTAAATTTTCTTAAGCCCTCAATCGTAATTTTCTTTTTCTTCTTTTTGGCCATTTGTGGGGGTTCCTTATTTAGTTTGTTAATACTTATGGTTATTATATACTTTAATTAATTTTGCTACAAGCTTGATTGACAAAAATATACTAAGGAGATCACCTAGCTATCATGCCATAGCCCATACTTAGTAGAACCACTAGCCCAAATATTCGCCTAAAAATTGTATCCCCCCAGCCAATCTCTAGTACTCCCCAGCTGATCAAAGCTATTCTATAAATAAAAGTCAGTATATCTCTGTAAGGAGAGGCATCTACAAAAATTAAGCCAAGCCATGCAATGATTGCCACCCACAAAGAAGTGTTAGGAAACTGCACCAAAACTAGCTTGTTGTTTTTGTCTAAAAATATTCTTGAGTATAATGATTTTTTGGTTTTTGTCATGTGTATGGCGCTTAATCAATAATAAATATTGCTACTTAAGTGCTCGGTGGCGCTGGTAGCGTCGCCGGCGCTACTGGCAAGGGCTGGTCACAGTTTGACGTGGCCGGCTTACCACTAAAGCGGTCTGCTATCCAGTTGGTTACTGAAGGCCCAGCTACCATCGCAGCTTGAACGTGGCCGGTATTACCTAGCCAGTTTGTGGTGATATTTACATTTTTAGAGCAGGCATTTTGTACGAGTAGAGCGGTTGTTGGTGGCAAGACAATGTTATCTGTAAGGCCCTGGGCCACATAGATTGGTACTCCAGCAAGCTCTACTTGGGGTGTTTGGGCTTTAGCAGCATTGTACCACTGGATATTGCTGTTGGGGTCGGTTTCAAAAAATCTCTGGCCAATCCCCTGCCTTAGCTCTATTTCGGCCAGCTCGTTTTTAACACAGCCGTAGGCAATAGACTTGTAGTTGCGAAGCGCAGCCTTAGAGAGCACACCTTCTAGCGGCAAATTATAAACCAGTGGCCATGAAACCGTAGCGTCTGGGCCAATTCCCCAGGCAACAGAGCTTGCGTACTGCAGGCTAAATAGCGCGTTTAGCTCAGCCGCTGGTGCCGCAGCAGCTACAGCCAAAAGCTTTAACTCTGGAGCATAGCTTTTAGAAAGTTGGGCTGTGAATAATGCTGAATGACCACCCTGAGAATGCCCCCAGGCTACATATCTTGACCCGGCAGAAGCTACTGGCAAGTTGCGGGCCGCTCGTACTGAGTTGATTACATCGTGGGCTTCACTTTGCCCAATTAGGTAGTAGGGCTCGCCTGGCGTGCCCAGACCAGTGTAGTCTGTAGCGGTCACCACCCAGCCGCGTTGCATCATTGAGCCTAGCCAATTGTCTGTGTCGCCCAGTGGGCCAGAAGGATTACGAGAAGGCACACAGTTGTCACCAAAGCCCTGAGTGCCATGGGCCCAAGCCACAACGTTTCTACCGCCTGCTGGTGCTGGGGTATTTGGCACATACACCACGCCAGAGCTTACCGCTGCTTCGCCATTAGCCAGCTGAGTATTGTATAAAACCCTGTAGGCTGTGCCCCCACCTGGCACCACTACACCAGGCATTACTTCAGATTTTAGCAAAGCCCCCGCCGCACTACTTGGGCTAGTGGCTGGTGGAACATAGAAAGCCTCAATACCAGCTTGAAAACTTGCATTAGAACGATTGACCATAGCTATTCTTATACAGATACCAATAATTACTCCAAAAACTAGAATAAAAAAACCAGTTGCAAATTTATGCCTAGAAAACCATGATCTGCTGTGTTGAGTGTACTGTTTGAGGTCTTGATCTTGATGAGTTGTCATATAATTCTCCTTTTACTATTTCGTCTTAGCTTGTTGGGTACTGCTATTTTTTGACTCGTCTACTTGTATGGATATTTCGTTGTGGCGTAAAAACCCAGGCTTGTAGGGTGCGTCGTAGCGCAACACGCTTACCGGGCCTTTGGCTGCAAGATTTATTGAATCAGCCCAAGCTTTTAGCTCAGCGGTCTTTTTATTAATTTTCTCCTCAGATGTATAGCCAGAAAATTTTATAACCACAGCCTGGTAAGGGTCTCTAGCGGATATTATTACCTGGCTATTATTTGGCTTAGGTAGCGTACTCAAGCTATAGCTAGATGGCATAGTAAAACTCACGCTGTAGTGACCAGTCTTGGTCTGACTAGTGCTAACAGGTGCAGTCATAGCAATTTTTTCAGAGCTTAGCTGTTGACTAGCCACAGGAGTGGTCATGGCAATACTGGCCCGCGATGTATTGTTACCAAAAATATAGTCGGCTAGCATACCAAAAGCCTCATTGCCAGCACTGCCGTGCTCCGTGGCATCTACTAGTACGCTAGCAGTTATACTTTTAGCATAACTACGCAGCTCACATGTGCCAGAAGACTTTAGTATTTTGAATTTGGGTGTTTCAGTAGCCATAGTAGTGTTTTTATTATAGCACGAGCACTTAGGCTATGAATATTTAAGAAAATTTTGCTTTGATGATTTAGATATTTATATAAGGCAGTATAAGCATAAATAGCGATATTGACATACCAAAGTCGTAGATAAGTACTAAGCTGTTATTTGGGGCAAAATTTTTATTTTTAATTATTTCGTAGAGGTGGTTGAGGCCAGCAAAAAACAAAAATGTTATCACCGGTAGAGCGATCGCCACGCAGGCTTCAATGCTGCGGCCAATAGCGTAAAAACAAGCTAGGCCCAGACCTAGG
>Ga0194055_10004355_pt1 | contig 10632 bp, 9 predicted proteins | sample SepL449m_MetaG_FD_155482 | JGI IMG/M metagenome (GOLD analysis project Ga0194055, IMG submission 155482) | Anoxic zone freshwater microbial communities from boreal shield lake in IISD Experimental Lakes Area, Ontario, Canada - Sep2016-L442-9m | ecosystem: Environmental > Aquatic > Freshwater >... | reverse complement strand
GCCGCCATAGATCGCGTGGATGAGGCCGTCGCGGCCGCCTCCCATATCGTTGGAGATGAATGTTGCCGAGAGAATCCGCTCGCCCGACGGCGTGAAAGCAAGTTCGACGGGGTTATTCATCCCGCCGGTCATGACCATCTCGCGATCGGTGCCGTCCGGCCGGGCCCGAAAGACATGCGCCGCTTTCGACTTCCAGCCCGGTCTCCCGGGCAGATCATGAACCTGCGGCGAGAATTCCCCCTTGCACCAGTAGAGGCGACCATCGCGGCCGATAGACGGGCCATGCACATCATTGCCACAGCTCGGTGGCACCTTGCCGTCGAACCACTCCACGCGTTCGTCGGCCACGCCATCGTTGTTGGTATCGGTGAGCTTCCAGATCTTCGGTGGAGCGGCAACATAGAGTGAGCCCCTGTACCACTGCGTGCCCTGGAGCATCATGAGCTTGTCGGCAAACACCGTGCGGCGGTCGAAGGCACCGTCGCCGTCGGTGTCCTCCAGTCGCAAGACCTTGTGCTGCGGATCGTCCTGTTGCTCCCTGAGCGGTTTGTTTGATCCGCTTGAATCGGCAACATAGAGCCCGCCATTTTCGTCGAACGACACCGACACAGGCCGATCGACCAGCGGCGGCCCCGCCACCCGAGTGACGGTAAACCCTGTGGGGACCTTGAGCTTCAAATCCTCAAACGCGAACTCCGCCGTCTGGACAGGCGCGGTCTCGGCGGCCGCTCCGATCGAAGCGGCACAGACCGCCAGAATGATGACGACAATCGCGTTTCTACGATCAAGAGCGGCAGGTTCTGACATGTGCCGCATGGGCAGTTCGCTCGAGCGAGTTCCGGAACAGGAGAGACGCAACACCACTTGCAACAAAGTGACTTCGATCACCCGTACACAATATAATACGCCATGAACTTTCCTCAACCATTAAACTCAGGCCGGGCCGGTAGGAACATGGGCGGCCCGGCGGGGCTCGATATACAAATGCCATCGGTGGCGCAGGCGTGGAGTCGCACATGGTGCTGCGCCGCAGTTGGATGCCCGCATCGGCTCGCAGGATGCTGATGTTGGGGCCGTCCGACGTGGGCAAGGCAGACATCGCCTCACGTATGTTGCCGCTCCGCCGAAGATCTGGAAGCTCACTGATACGCGCTGCACCGATGACTCGATGAGAGCTCAATATAGGATAGTCCGGTCAATGGCACTTCCGTAATTGTTGAGGCTCAGAATCTTGATCGATCGCGCAAAGTAAAACCAAAGTTGTGATAAAGGTTTCCAGATAAACAATAAAACAAGTTCGATCATTTGAACGTTTGGACATGCTGTTTCGGTCTGCCGCTAATTGAGTGGCCTGCCCGGGTCATGTTTTGGCTGTCGGTGGCGTAGATTACCAGGGACAGAAACACTCTCTTCGCAGTAGCGTTCGGTAGGAGACCGAACTGCAGTAACGCCGAATGCACCTGCGTCTGTGACGAGTGACATCACTTCACCGGCAATAAAAAATCACCGTCAAGTGAACTGCGGCGCATTGAGCCGGGCTGCCGCATGAGCTCCTTGAGCAGAGGCAGGTGCGTTTGATAGACGCCGCGCGGCGAGGTCTCGTGGCGAGCGCATATCCACGCGGCCTTGCCGACGATTTCACCCATCATACCGCAGGTCCGCATCACGCGCACCGCGCCCAGCGCCTCACGCGTCACGCTGATGTCACGGCCGGCCACGAATAGATTGCCGATGTTGCGGCTGTAAAGGGTACGGTACGGCGCCCAATAGGGGCCTTGACAGGTATATTCCTTGCTGTGGGTGAAGGTGGAGACGAACTCCTTGCCTTCCAGTCCGGTGGCGAACTTCGGATCCGGCGAGTGGACGTCGATGTGCCAAGTGCAGGGAAAAGCCGGGTCGGGAAACGCCGTTGACTCGTGGAAATCTTCACCGGTTAGCACCACGTCACCTAACAGGCGGCGCGACTCGCGTTTGCCGGCGATAAAGGCCGACCAGCCAAGACGGTGGTTCGGATAGAGTCCGTCCACATTTTTCAACGCGTCCCAGGAGCCGTACATCGCGCGCATGTTCAGATCGCGGATGCGTTCGATGTCATCGATCGGATGCTTGTCGAAGCCGCTCTCCCAGAACCATCCGCCGAGGTCGCCAGCCGGTGCGGCGGGCTTCGGGAGATTGAGCTTCCGACGACCGGGGAACGGCTTGTCGGATAGATCTAACGCCCACGGGACGCGAGGAAAAGCCGCGGCGACATTGCCCACCTCAGTGGACATGCTGAGCGCGTCCTTGTCCTCGCACTCGCATTTCAGCACTTATTTCGGATCGGCGGTATCGAGCACGTTCCACAGGTTGCTCGCACCCATGTTGCCCTCGTTCGAGAGTTCGTAATCCGCTCCGGCGAGAAAGCCCACCGTGCCGTCGCCAGTGCAGTCGGCGAAAAATCTGCCGATGACTTTCACCCGCCGCGAGCTACGGATGTTTTGCGCTGTAACAGAAACGATACGCTTGTTGGTCGTCTCCACGGCATTCACGCGGTGTTCGAAGAACAGCTTGATGCGCGGCTCGGCACGGACGACGTTCAGCTTGCGTTCGTCGTCATAGACCGCGCCGCCCTTGGCGTTGCCAGTGCCTTTGGCTTTCGGCGGGCAGATTTCCTCCACGATCTCACCAATGTGTGTAAACGGTTGCTGCCGCGTGTGCCCTTCCGGCCAGACGCGCACCTCGGATCTGCCGTTGCCGCCAAGCACCGGCCGGTCCTGCACGAGAGCGACTGTAAGGCCGTTGCGACCTGCGGAGATCGCCGCCGCTGTGCCCGCCACACGGCGGCCACGACGACCAGATCGTAATCGCCGCCGTCATCCGCGTGCGCTGGGATTCCTAGCAGTTTCTCGCGGAGTTCCATCAGTCCGGCGCGTTCGTTAGGTGGCTGAAACGCAGCGTCGCTGGAAAACAACACGGCGTCGCAGCGGCCTTCAAAGCCGGTGAGATCATGCAACGCGATCTTCGCTTCCGCACCGACTTCGATCAAACCGCCATCGTGCCATTGCCAATCCATTCCCTTGGTGCCGAAGGTCTCGGCGAGTGGCTTTCCATCCACGAGCACCTGGAATTTCCCAAGCGCCCCCGGGAGCCTTCCATGGCGCGACCCAGTCCTTCGTCCGCACCCAGAAGCGGTAGGTCCCCGCTGCCGGGAACTTCGCCGTGGTCACCGCGTCTTTCACCGGCACGCCAAGCCCATGTGCCAGCAGATAGGAGGACCCCATCTGCTCCATGAACTGCTGGTCCACGTCCCAGCCGCCTGGTTCGGTGAATTATTCCGCTTCCAGCAGAACCTGCCGGGCATTCGCTGTTAGGGGCGGCGCGGCGAGGCAGGCAACGAGCGTCAGGAGTATTTTGATCATGCTCATGGTGGCGTGAGTGTTTGGATTATTCATAAACGAGCGTGGCGGTGGCAACGGCTTCTTGATCCGCGATGAAACACTAGCCAATAGGCTCAGAAGGCATCAAAAAGCCATCTTCCGCCGGGATGTCGGATGGAACCGCAAACCTACCGGTTTCCTCTCGCATTCGGAACGCACGGCCGCAGGATCCATGGTATTGGCTAGCCGATTCTGTTCGATCTCCTCTATCACAGCAATCGTTGCTGGCAGTCCACAATGCCGGAACGCTCAGAGTATTACAAGGCGATGTTTTTCTGACTCCGCGCTCCTCCGAGAAACGCTACTTTGTTGCAGATAATCGAGATCAATTTCATTCGCTATGGAATGATCCCGATCATGCCACACCACCCGGTGAATCGCGTGGTGCAGATCAGGTCAATGTCTCTGATACTCGATAACAGGCGACAGCACTTTCAGAGAGACCAGTTGCTGTGCCCGGCACCACGGTGGCTTCACCACTTGAGATGTCATACATCATGCCCACGATGCCAACGCGACCGGCTTGGATCAAATCCTCGAGAACAGGACTGGCTGCGCGAATTTCACCAACCACGCGCGAGACGTTGAGCCAGGCAACTGTGTCTGCTGCTGATCGCTTTGTTGTTGGGGAATCGTTCAGCTGTGTCTGGCACACCTCCGCATCGACTGACCGACCGATGCTTTCTATGATCGGCTTCAGATGTACGCAATGTGGTGCGACAGGCACATCGGGGTGGCATATGGCCTGTACTGCAGCCGCAACGGCTCCACATCGGGTGTGACCAAGAACAACGATAAGCTTTGCTCCTGCCAGTGAACAAGCAAATTCTATGCTGCCAAGGACCTCATCCGTGGCAATATTTCCGGCCACGCGCACACTGAAAATATCTCCTAGTCCGAGATCGAAAAGTAGTTCAGCAGGCGATCGGGAATCGATACAGCTTAAAACGACTGCGATTGGATGCTGTCCATGCGCTGTCAAAACAACCTGACGAGTGAGATCTCTTTGGAGGCGATGTCCGGTTCGGAATCGTTCGCTCCCCTCCATCAAATATCGAAATGCCTTTTCAGGATTGAGATCCTGCTGGAATTCCCGTGTTGAAAAATCAACAAACTCAACGTGGTCTTCGATCAAATATTTTGGGCGAAACCCTCGCGTACTCACGTGGACACCGCGAGCCGGCCCGATCGTGTTACGAAATTCACGAATGATTTCTAGAATATCTGGATCAATATAGACCGTGTTGTGAGCATCAATAAGAATATGTTTGCCCCGAGTCACGGCGTTGAATGCGGATTGGAGTGCGGCTCGATTGAGAAAGCTCACCTGATTTGCGAGTTCGATGCGGGTAATATCTCCAGAAATATGGTGCTCTACGGTCTGCTTCATCGGCCAGCGGAGAGTGCTCCAAAGGATAAAACTGACGCTGACGATTAAACCAATCACGATCCCTACAAGTGGATCGGTGAACACAATTGCCACAAGGGTGACGGTGTAGGGAATGAATTGGTAGCGACCTGCCTTGATCATGGCGGTGAACACTTTTGTGTTTGCCAGACGAGCGCCAGTCGCGATCAAAATTGCAGCCAACGATGACAACGGAATGAGATTGATCAAATATGGAAAGATCATTAGGGATATTGCCAACAGAGATCCGTGAGTGATTGTCGCAGCTTTCGTACGAGCGCCTGCGTCGATATTGACACTTGACCGCACGATCTCGCACGTGATCGGGAGCCCACCGGTAAGTCCCGAGACGCAGTTGCCAACGCCCTGCGCTATCAGCTCACGGCTCGCCGGTGTGTTGTGCCGAAACGGATCGATTCGATCAACCGCTTCGGCCGTTAGTATTGCTTGAAGCGAGCCCACAAGAGCGATTGTGATTGCTGCGGTATAGACAGCCGGATCTGACCATACTGAAAAATCTGGTGTGTGGAGAAAACCTAAGAACCCCTGAACGCTGTCGGCAACGGGAAGACTGACACGATGCGACGCTTCGATTGCCCATGGAGCGCCACAGAAATCAAGGAAAGACGCAGCCGCAACTCCAAGTACCACAACAGGCAACGGGGCCGGAATGCCGAATGATTGTGTCAGCCGCATCCGATTCCAGATTGCGATGAAAAGAAGCGACACCAATCCCAGGGATGCTGCGCCTGGATGAAGCGACGGGAGCGACTCGATCAGCTCGGTGAATGTGTTAAGTCGATCCGGCTGGAAAAACGACATTTCCCCCTCGGGATCGGTGTCACGACCAAATAAATGTGGAATCTGTTTGAGAATCAGGACTACACCAATCGCTGAAAGTAGGCCGCGAACAACGCTCGTCGGCACAAACGATTTAAGAAATCCTCCCTGCAGCACACCCAGAACAATTTGTATTGCTCCGGCAATGACAACGGCGAACAAAAGACGCTCAAATGAGCCAAGCGTTGCAATCCCTGCAGCAACCACAGCCGTCAGACCAGCAGCAGGTCCTGACACAACCACATGCGCTCCACTCAACGCGCCAACTACCACTCCAGCGACGATACCGGCAATCACACCGGAAATGATTGGTGCATCCGATGCGATCGCAATGCCTAGACAGAGCGGAAGGGACACAATAAATGTCACGGTCCCAGCCAACGCATCGATCACTAAATGGTGCGGGTCAAAAACATGATCCCGTTGAGTATTACTATTCATGTGGTGTACCAAGGCGTTGCGAGCATGTGGAGAGAGGGACGGATTGCAATCCAGATGGGACCGCAAGAAAAATCCGCCCGCTACGTCAGAAAAAAATGATTACAAGCGCAGCGGAGCGCACCGGCCTAGAGGCAGGGCGTGCCGATCGGCATCATTGAAGAGAGTCTTATGGCGCGCAAGCATGACCTCAACGCGTGGCAGCGGTGGTGAGTGGGATTCCTGCCAGATTCCGGGCCGGGAGATCCTCATTCGTCTGAGGCGACTCACCATGCCGATTCTGTGGAAGACGGAGTGTGCAGAGGCCGGTTCGGAATCTGTTGCCTCGGCAGATTGACTCATTTCAAAATCATGCAGGAGCACAACCGATGGCAGCGCACTCCCGATTGAAACAAAAAGTGTCGCCAAAACAATGATTACACTGCGACGAAAACCACTCCAGCAAGAGTGCAAAAAAGGCGTCGCCATAACGCATGCCTCAAAGGTCCCAAGCAAGAAAATCGAAAAACTAGCCGTTTAGAACTGTTTTTTTGATACTAACCGCTTCCTTACTTTATAGAAAGGTTTTATCGGCAGCAAGCCCGCCATTCAAAATCGCGGTATTCCCCAGATTTCCTGGTTGCGGAGTGTTGAAGCGATGACCTGTAGGTTGATCGGGTGCACAACCGAGTGAAACCAATGGTCCGAGAAGGCACGACCCACAGATCCAAGCTCTTCGAGATGAACTCCGGACCGTTATCCACTCGAATCGTCTGCGGCTTGCCGAGCTCCGCAGAGCCCCGCTTCAAGACCCGTACGACATCGTCCCCTGTCAGCCGTTGGCCGACCTCATCGCCAGACTTTCGCAGCTATGGTTATCGACTAGCGTCAAGAGCCGGAACCGCTGCCCGCCAACCAGCTGATCCGACATGAAGTCCATGTTGCGCCTACTTGCACGACTCTCCCAACGGCATCGCCGCGCAGGACTATCTGGGCGTTGAAAAACGCTCCTACGAACCGACTGATCGCGGCTACGAGCGAGATCTCGCCGAACGACTCGCCGAGATCAGACGGAGGCTGTCGTCCCAGTAGACGGCTTTTGCGGGAGAGATGAGGGTGCACTGGCCACATGTGTTTTGCGGAGGAAGAGTACTTCGTCCATGAGTTGGCCTGTCAGCACTTCCTCCAGTCTCACCAAGGCTCGCGCCACTGCCATGCCATCGAGCACGCGATGGTCGGCTAAGAGAGTTACGAGGCAGCGGCCGTCGGATTCAATCGCGGCGTAGGTCAGGCTTGTTGTGCAGATCGTGGGGTGCATGCGGTTGGTCGCATGTAAGCCGGACAGCGTCGACAAACTAAATGTGCCGATACGGCTGGCCCGCTTGCGGGAAAATGAATTCATATTCCAGTAGAGAATCTGGCGGCGAAGAAATCCCGGCATCCGTTCCAGTTCCAACTGTCGCTTAAAGCATGTGGCGACTGGCTGGCTCTGACAGTCGCTAATAAATTTTTGGATCTCGACAAGGCTGCAGGCGTTGGGCCGCCGCAGTCTCGCAAAGAAAAGCCGATCCTCGCCCGCCTCGATCCGATTCACCGCCAGAGTCGCCACGCTTTCAGAGCAGTTGGCTAGTTGAGGCACCAGGCCGCCGAGAAAGCTGCGGACCAACCACGTTCTCAGCACCGGCATTTCGTCAGCCACAAGTGCATAGGCCTTGAGAAAGAGGGCAGCCCAACCGATCCGCACCTCAGTCGCCGCCCGGGCTGCAGCCAGTGGTCCCAAATGCATCGTGCGATCGACGGGGAAAAATGGAATACGCTGCGCCAGTTGGGCGACATCGCCGACGCAGCCCCGGGCGTTGCTCAGGATGGATCGTGTGACAGTAGGAAGGCTGGCCATGGCTTGAGTCTCTTGAGAGATTCGAAACGCTCATGTGTCGTTTCGCTCCCTCGGCAACCGAATCAATTGAAACCGTTTCGGGCTGTAAATGAAATGTCAATTCAGTCGGTCTTTCTTCCGGGCAGCTTTGGTAAAAGCCAACTGACGAACGAGCTTGCCGAACGCGATTGAATCAAGACGCGTCCCGGACCGGTTAGATTACAAACCAAACCTTCGCCTCCCAGCAGGGTCGACTTCCAGCTACCAGATTTCGCCACGTTGAAGTTTAGGCTGCTATCCATGCCCACAATATGATCGGTATCCACCACATAACTTTCGCCTGTGGCCAACGTCTTAGTGAAAATAGCACCGTAAGAGCCGGCGACTAATTTGCCCGTGCCACTGACCTTGAGCAGTATCAATCCACCGCCCCCAAAGAAGCCTTTGGCACCGCCCCAGCTAGCGTCGATGGTGAGACTCATTTCGCTGGCGACATAAGCCCCGCTGGCAAGCAGAAAATCGCCGCTGACGGGAAGCACAAACATATCCCCAGCGATTGCTGGCGCGAGCGTGATTTCACCACCTTGGGCGGTTGCTTTCCATGTGTTTTGGAAGAAGCTCTCACCCGCCACCATTCGTTTGAGGCCGCCAAAGAATCCGCCTTCCGCCTTGGTGTTCATGGTCATGCCAGCGGTGTGACTGACCATCGCACCGGGTTCGATACGAATTTCCTCATGAGCCCCCACTTTGACAAAAGCCAGAGTGAAAGCGGGCTGAAACTGTAGCGTAACTTCCATCAGCGTAGGTCCTCGAATGAAGTGGATTGACTGCCGTACACAAAGTATGTCCTCGCGCAGAGACAGTGTAATGATTGAGTTTTATTCAGTGAGATTACGATTGAGCGTCATTCGGAATCTGGAGGTGCGGCGACGCTGACGAAAGGCCCTTTGCAGCCCCTCGCAAGAGTAACGAAGATGATGAGTCGGCCTGTTGGGCCAAGTAATGACCGCCGCACCGGCCCTGTCCCCGGTTTCCGGACACCATGCCACCCCCAGTCCTGGGGCCGATTCACGCAGGCCGTTTCACAGGGTACCATTCAACGATCTCTCCTCTATCGCGATAGCCGCTGCCTCTCCACTGCGTCCTGGATCTCCCCTACCATGAACGTGTTTCGCTACCGAGAAGACGGGCTTCCGGTACTGTGCATTGTGTCGCTGAGCCTCCTTGATCTGCTTGTTTTTTTTCAGGCACGGGGAGTGTGGCAACTTGCGCTCTGGCTGATGCTGGGGATCGGGCTGAAGGCGTTTATCTGCTCATGGAACCATCACCACCAGCATCTACACACCTTCCACCAACCAGTTCTCAACCGGCTTCTCGAAATCTGTTATGCCTTTCACACCGGCATCACGACCAACGCTTGGGTGCTGCACCATGTTGTGGGTCACCATGTCAACTACCTCGATCAAACAAAGGACGAGTCAGCCTGGAAGCGGCGTGACGGATCGACGATGGGTGAGCTGGAATACACCGTCGTCGTTGCTCTGACCGGCTACCTGCGTGCTGTCCGCATCGCCCTCCGGTACCCTCGCTACCAACTGGGCTTCTTTGGTATGGGCTTTGTTATCCTTGCGCTCCTCGGGGGGGCATTTGTTTGGAATCCGCTCAACGCGATGTGCGTATTTGCGATCCCCATGGTGGCGGGCTATGTCATCACCTGCTGGCACACGTACTGTCACCACGCCGGTCTCGACACCCAGAATCCCTACGAGGCCTCCCACAACATCATGCACCGCACCTACAACATCCTCACTGGAAACCTCGGGTTTCACACCGCGCACCATGTGAAGCCGAAGCTCCACTGGTCGAAGCTACCGGAGTTTCATGCCACGATTGCCGATAGGATTCCCAACCATCTCTACATTGAACCCTTCTTCCCGATGAGCCTCCTTCCGGCCGGTGGCGTCCGGACTTCCGCCCGTCGGCGAGAAGTGTCGAGGGCAGCGGCGACCTGCCCTCATGAATGACGCCAGATTTTAGGTTAGGGCTTTGGCCCCCAATCGGCATTGGGACACATTCAGCCGGCAGGACGAAGGACCCCGCGAGAAACAATCATGTCGCGGCGGTTTCGGCCGGGGTAGGTGCGAACCCGTGCGGCGAAGGAACGGGTAAAACGCTCAACGCAGGGAGGGTGCGCGAGCTAGTGACTTCGCCTTGGAAGCTGAGACAGCGGTGATTTTCGCTTGGCCGGCCTCCGCTGGCTGGTGCTTCCCGTCGCATCCATGCGACGCGTTTTTTTGTCTTTCGGGGGATAAGTTTCTAACTTGTCCTACAAAGAAGACGAAGTCGGGATCGGCGGAAGCTCGACGAGCGTTGGAATTTCACCCTGCCAAGGTCTGCACTGCCACAAAAGACTCACGGCGAAAGTCTCCGCGAAGGAGACTTCTGCCGGCCTGACCTGCCCCCCTTAAACGGCACCACTTCCAGAGCGATAATCTGGTGGTGTCAAAACCAAAGCAGGGCATTCCATGCCAACTCGGCTTTTGCAGTTTACACAGCCATTGCGACAGCGTTTTCCAGCAGTCTGATCAGCTTTCTGGAACCGTGTCCGCTGGGTGCCATCGCTAAAACGTGCTGCCGTACACTGGCCTGCCGCAGTGTAACGAGCATGTCCAGGA
>Ga0194055_10004354_pt1 | contig 10633 bp, 12 predicted proteins | sample SepL449m_MetaG_FD_155482 | JGI IMG/M metagenome (GOLD analysis project Ga0194055, IMG submission 155482) | Anoxic zone freshwater microbial communities from boreal shield lake in IISD Experimental Lakes Area, Ontario, Canada - Sep2016-L442-9m | ecosystem: Environmental > Aquatic > Freshwater >... | reverse complement strand
CGACGCGCAGACCGACTTCAGTACCTGTAGAAGATTGGTTAGCAGCAGTTACAGCACCACCGCCAACAACAGTGGCTGAGCCACCAGAGTTAGCAACGCGTGCGTATGTTGCGTACACGTATGTGCGCTTGCTCAAAGCTTGCTCAAGACCAAAAACTGTCTTCTTAGCTGTTGGGTTGCCAGCAGCATTTGTCTCGTACTGTGAGCTAGCAACTTTGAAAGTTGTAGCACCCATTGGCGCTGTCAGACCCATCAAGCGGCCTTTGCCTTGCAATGTAGCGCCTACTTTGTCTGTAGCTGTTTGAGCCAAGACTTTAGCAACGCCCAGGTCATATGAGCCAGCCAAGTTGCTTGTCTTCACATCGCCAGTTGTAGCAGATTGTGATTTGAAAGTTGTTGATGAGTTAGCGTAGTGCACAGACAAAGGACCTGCGATGTAGCCCAAGCGAACGCCTGTACCTGTACCGTCATTGGCACCAACTGGTGCTGCAACGTTGGATGCGTTTTCACCGTAGTAGTGCTGAACTTCAGCGCTGAAGCCTTGACCGCCAGAAGAACGGCTGCCGTTAACTGCATGGTTCCACAACCATGTCACGCCATTGGAAGAACGCACGAAAGTACCAGAAGTACCACCGGGAACCAAAGCTGCACCGTTCATCATCACTTGGCCGCCGATACCGTTCGTGTAGAAGGGATCATAAGCTGTCAAGTTCCAGAACTGAGGCGTGTAATCGCGACCAATGCGCAACTCACCCATTGCACCAGCCAAACCGGCTGTTGAACGGCGGTTGAATGTCAGGCCTTGTGTGCCGTTAGCAGCAGCGTTGTTGCCACCAGTTTGGTTGTTGGTGCTTGTACCAGCGCCAGCACCAGAATCATTGGCAACGCCAGCTTCCAACCAGAACAGGGCAGACATGCCACCACCGAGGTCTTCAACGCCGCGGAAACCCAACTGTGAAGAAGAGCTTGAGCTGGTGTTCATTGAAGTCTTCTTAGCAATGCTGCCAGAAGCGTTGGTCAAAGCAGTATCCAACACGCCCCAGATGGTGACGGAGGATTGGGCCATAGCGGCGCCAGAAGCGGCCAAAACAGCCAAAGCGACTAGGGTTTTTTTCATTTGAGAAGTTCTCCAAGGTTTAACAAGGGCCCCAGTCCAAGTGTTTGCGACATTGCAAACCACCGTGACCCATGAGCCAACCTCCGTTAGGGAAGTTGGGTCTATTGCACCAGAGGTGGGACCGGTTCGCAAAGAAAATCACTCTAAACCAAGGTTTATTGTTGCTTGAGCACAACAAGAGGGCTAAACTTATTCCTATGAATGCCGATGCTTTGATCCTTGCCGCTGACAGCGCCCTGCGCACCCTTTTTGCGACACCTAGGGCCTCAAGGGCCACACCCAAGCCCCCCAACCTGCTAGTGCAGCTGCCCGATGGGCAAATGCTTGCGCCAGCTGAACCACCCCAGCTCACAGAGGCAGAAAAGTCACTCTCTGCGGCCCTGATGCGTGTTAACCATGTAGGCGAGGTATGTGCCCAAGCCCTTTACAGCGGGCAAGCCCTGGCCTGCAAAGACCCCGTTCTGCGTGCCAAGCTCGATGCTGCCTGCCGCGAAGAAACCGATCATTTGGCTTGGACCATGGAGCGTTTGGAGCAACTCAACAGCCGCCCTTCCTTGCTCAACCCCCTCTGGTATGCCGGCGCTTTCGCCATCGGCTATGGCGCGGGCAAACTGGGCGGCGACAAGCTCAGCTTAGGCTTTGTGGTGGAAACTGAAAATCAAGTGGAAGCGCACCTTGCACAGCACATGTCTCAATTGCCCGCCCATGACTTGGCCTCCAAAGCCATCGTGGCGCAAATGAAGACAGACGAAGCCGCCCATGCGCGCATGGCCCAAAAAGCAGGTGCAGCGGCTTTACCCGAACCCGTCAAACGCATCATGGGCGCAGCGGCCAAAATGATGACCACGGTAGCGCATCGCATTTAAGCCTCGGATCGTCATGCAACCCACATGGCGAACTTAAACCTCAATTTGCTCAAAGCTGGTGCTTATCTCGGCTGTCTTGGCCAACATGATGCTGGCAGAGCAATATTTCTCATGGCTCATGGCCACAGCGCGCTCAATGGCAGAAGCCGGAATGCCCTTGCCTTTGACAGTGAAGTGCATGTGAATTTTGGTGAACACCTTGGGGTCGGTGTCTGCCCTTTCAGAAGTGAGCTTGACGGAACAGCCCTGAACATCATGCCGACCCCGCTTCAAAATCAAAACAACATCATAGGCAGTGCACCCCCCAGTTCCTGCTAGCACGGTTTCCATAGGGCGAGGGGCCAAGTTTTGCCCACCGTTTTCAGGTTTGGCGGCATCCGGTGCGCCGTCCATCACCAACACATGCCCACTGCCTGTTTCGGCTACAAATCCCATGCCTGAGCGCGAGCCTGAGGCGCCGGTCCAGCTAACTGTGCATTTCATTTTGGTGAATTCTTTCTTCAAATTTTCTAGGTTGACTTGATCGTCATCGTAAAGCTTTTGAAAAGGTGTTGCACTGCAACATTTTTTATGTAGAATTTCGATCAGTTGTGCTTTTTTAGTTCTTCAAGCATGAACCCATTGTCTCCTCCACCCTCCGAAAAGGTGGATTTGCCCCGAGTCGCAAGGCTCGGGGCATTTTTTTCGCCCGCTATCATTCGGGTATGACTGCGAAAAATCTCAAACCTTCCGATTACCTGAAAAAAATTCTGAATGCACGTGTTTATGACGTTGCTACGGAATCGGCTTTAGAGCCTGCAAAAAATTTAAGCAAGCGCCTGCACAACACCGTTTTACTGAAGCGAGAAGACCAACAGGCGGTGCACAGTTTCAAACTGCGCGGTGCTTACAACAAAATGGCGCACCTCACACCAGCTCAACTGAAAAAGGGCGTCATTTGCGCTTCTGCGGGCAACCATGCACAAGGGGTTGCCTTGGGTGCAAGCAAACTGGGTTGCCGTGCTTTCATTGTGATGCCCACCACCACACCGCAAATGAAAATTGAAGCCGTGAAAGCTTTGGGCGGCGAGGTGGTTTTAGTGGGAGACAGTTACTCCGACGCGTTCAAGCACGCAGTCTTGCTTGAGAAAAAAATGGGCCTCACTTTCGTCCATCCATTTGACGATCCAGAAGTCATTGCAGGCCAAGGCACCATTGCCATGGAAATGTTACGCCAACACCAAGGCCGTTTGGATGCCGTGTTTGTGGCCATTGGTGGTGGTGGCCTCATTTCTGGCGTGGCCAATTACATCAAAGCGGTGCGACCCGACATCAAAGTCATTGGCGTTCAGATGAACGACTCTGACGCCATGATTCAATCTGTGAATGCCAAAAAACGCGTCACCTTGAACGATGTCGGTTTGTTCTCTGATGGCACTGCAGTAAAGTTAGTAGGCGAAGAAACTTTCCGTGTCACGCGCGGTTTGGTCGACGACTACATGACGGTAGACACGGACGCAGTTTGCGCCGCCATCAAAGATGTGTTTGTAGACACACGGTCTATTGTGGAACCTGCTGGTGCATTGGCAGTGGCCGCCATCAAACAGTACGTTGCGAAACACAAAACCAAAGGCGAAACCTACGCGGCCATTTTGTGCGGCGCCAACATGAACTTTGACCGCCTGCGTTTTGTGGCCGAGCGCGCCGAAGTGGGCGAAGAGCGTGAAGCCATTTTTGCAGTCACCATTCCTGAAGAGCGCGGCAGTTTCAAACGCTTTTGTGAGCTGATTGGCAACTTGCCAGGTGGCCCGCGCAATGTCACAGAATTTAACTACCGCATCAGCGATGCTACCAATGCGCATGTGTTTGTGGGTCTCACCACACAAGGCGCGGGCGAGAGCACCAAGATCTCCAATAACTTCAAAAAACATGGTTTTGAAAACTTGGATTTGACGCACGACGATTTGGCCAAAGAACACATTCGGCACATGGTGGGCGGGCACACCAGCTTGGCGCAAAACGAACGCCTCATGCGTTTTGTATTTCCAGAGCGCCCCGGTGCTTTGCTCAAATTCTTAAACCTCATGCGCCCTGGCTGGAACATCAGCCTGTTCCACTATCGCAACCAAGGTGCTGATTACGGCCGCATTTTGGTAGGCCTTCAAGTGCCCGAAAAAGACGGCAAGGCTTTCGATAAATTCTTGAGCACTTTGGGCTACCCTTGGGTGGAAGAAACACTCAACCCGGTCTACAGAATGTTCTTGCAGCAGTCTGCTTAAATTCAGCAGAAAACATGGCTGATTTTCTAAGCGCGATGGCTTAGTTTTCGGCTTTAGGCAGTTCCAAAGTCACAGTGGGTGTATCTTGCTGGCTAGGCGCCAAACGCGCAAGCCTGTGCCCCACAGAATGCAAGACCCAACCTGGCGCCACCGTTTGGCCAGGCAAAAAGGCTTTGGGGGGCTGTCCGTCAACCGCCAACAACGCACTGCCCTTGCCGGATGCACCAGCCACCACCCCCAACAAAGACCATTGATGATCTGATGAGGCGCTGGCATTGACGCCAGACTGGCCCTCTGCCGCTTTGGGAGCTCCTAAAGCGGCAGCAACATGGCTGCTTTGAATGGCATTTTGAGCCATTTGGGAGGCAGCCGCCTGCGTGGCATTGGGCACCGCTGAAGGGGCCACCGAAATGCTTTGAATTTGCAAAATCCATGCAACGGCTGTGTAGGCGGCCAAAGCCCCTAGTCCCAATGCACAAAGCGCGGGCCAGAATGATTTGGAATTGCCTTGAATGACTTGCAACATGAGGGGATTATGATGGAGAAGTGTGAAAAAAAGCAGAGAGCGTTTTTGCTATGAAATTAGAAATCCAAAATTCAGCCACCGATGTTCAAAATTTGAACACCACAACGCCACTGCGCCGCAGCCAAGCTAGAAAACAGCGCGGCTTCACCTTGATCGAGCTCATGGTGGTTCTGGCCATCATTGGCATCTTGGCGGCCTTGGTGGTGCCCAGCGTTTTAGGCCGCGCCGACGATGCCCGCGTCACAGCGGCGCGAACCGATGTGGGCAACTTGGTCCAAGCTCTGAAACTCTACAAACTCGACAACCAGCGCTTTCCCACCGCCGAACAAGGTCTGCAAGCTTTGGTGATCAGGCCGTCAGCCGAGCCTTTGCCTACCAATTGGAAAAGCTACTTAGACAAATTACCCGCTGATCCTTGGGGCAGGCCTTATCAGTACCTCAATCCTGGCCTCAAAGGCGAGATAGACGTGATGTCATGGGGCGCTGATGGTCAATCGGGCGGTGAAGGCGTGAATGCCGACATTGGCAGCTGGCAATAAATTCCGATGCGTGCATCACATGGCTTCACCTTAATTGAATTGCTGGTGGTCATTGCGCTGATTGCCATAGGCACAGCGGCAGTCAGCTTCAGTTTGCGTGACTCTGCTGAAACCGTGCTGGAGCGAGATGCAGAGCGTTTGGCGGCTCTGTTTGAATCTGCAAGGGCCAGGTCTAGAGCCAGCGGTGTGCCCGTGAAATGGCACCCTCAGTCGCTTAGCAACAACGGCAGTCCAAGAGCTTTTGTGTTTGATGGTTTGCCCCCCAAAACACTTTCGGAACAATGGCTCTCGCCGCAAATTCAAGTGGCCGCCAACGCATTGGTGGTCTTAGGCCCCGACCCCATCATCGGTCCTCAAAGCGTGTCGCTGCGTGTGAAAGATTTTCAACTGTGGGTCAGCACCGATGGGCTCAGGCCCTTTGCAGTGAAGCGAGCAGCACCGTGAATTTCAAACCTGCCCCTGTTCGACCAAAATCACAAAGCACCCAAGGCTTCACGCTCATTGAGGTGTTGGTCGCTTTGGGCATTGTGGCCATTGCACTCATGGCGGGCTTGCGCTCTACCGATGCTTTGAGCAGAAATGCTTCGCGCCAATCTACCCAATGGTTGGCTCAAATTTGCGCTGAAAACGAGTTCAGTCGCTTGCGTTTGTCTAGGCAAGTGCCCCCCGTAGGAGAAAGCAACGCCAGTTGCTTGCAAGCCGGCTTAGATTTGCAAGTGAATTTGTCGGTGCAAGTCACGCCCAATCCCAATTTCAGAAGGGTTGACGCCAAGGTTGTTCAGCGCAATGGTCTAGACAGTACACCCCTGCTTCAGCTCTCAACGGTCATGGGGCGCTATTGATGTTAGGCATTGACCCCTCATTTAAAAAGCCGAATTTCAAAGCGTCGAAGCTCAAAGCCATTGCAGGTTTTACGCTGATTGAAGTGCTGGTGGCCAGCGCTATCTTGGCGCTCATGGCCCTCATTTCATGGCGTGGTTTGGATGGCATGTCGAAAGCGCAAGTAGTCTTGCAAACACGCAGCGATGCCAACCAAACATGGCAAGTCGGTTTGGCGCAATGGCGTACCGATCTTGACAACATGGTCACCTTGCAAAACACACCCGCACTCGACTGGGATGGGCGTGTGCTGCGCATCACTCGGCAGCATTCACAAGACCCGCAAGCGGGCATGCAGGTGGTGGCATGGACCCTGGGCAATGGCCAATGGACACGTTGGCAATCGGCCCCGCTCACCCAACGCGACGCTTGGGCTCAAGCATGGACGCAAGCGCAGGTCTGGGGTGAATCGGCCGGCAACCCCATGCCCAACAATGCGCACGAAGTCTTGGTGCATGCCATTCGGAGTTGGCAAATTTATTACCACCGCGACGGTGCGTGGAGCAATCCGCTTTCAAGCGCCGCCAACGCCGCTGGCGCCAACAATTTAAGCAACGCCAGCATGTTGCCAGAAGGCATTCGCTTGGTGATTGATTTGGCTGACAACGCGCAAGTGCAAGGCAAACTGACCTTGGATTGGGTGCGCCCCACTTTCACGGTGGCCAAACAATGAGCGGGCTCAAACAAACCACCAGTCTGAGCGCGCAACGCGGCGCCGCGCTCATCAGCGCCATGCTGGTGGTGACCTTGGTGGCCACACTGGCCAGTGTGGCGCTGTGGCAGCAATGGCGACATGTGGAAGTAGAAAGTGCAGAGCGGCACAGGGTGCAATCGTCTTGGCTTTTAAACGGTGCTTTAGATTGGTCACGTCTGATCTTGCGAGAAGATGCCATGGCAGGCGTCGCAGGCTCTGCGGCCAACTCGGGAACCATGGGAAGTACAGGCAGTGCCGCCAATGCAGGCAGTGGCTCCGCAGACCATTTGGCAGAGCCTTGGGCATTGCCCCTGAAGGAGGCCAAACTGTCGACATTTCTGGCGCAAGATCAGCAACTTCGCGAGGGCGACCCAGAAGTCTTTTTGTCAGGTCAAATCACCGATGCACAGAGCCGCATCAATTTGACAAATTGGTTTGAGGCCAGCGACAGCAAAGTCAACGCCAAATTGAATGAGCCTATGCAAATGGCCCTAGTAAGGCTCTTCAATGTCTTGGATTTGCCGCGCGCCGAGCTAGAAAGACTGGCCACAACATGGCGCGCAGCCGCTCAATCGGCTCGCCTGTCAAACCCGGCAATGGGCCAGGCGTCCCAGGACATGGCAAGCGGTTCTGCCCTGCTTCCCCAGCAAATCACACAATTGCAGTGGCTAGGTCTGAGCCCAGAAACAGTTCAGCGCTTAACCCCCTACGTGACCATCTTGCCCGAGGTCACGCCCGTGAATCTGAATACGGCCAGCGCCGAAGTCATTTATGCCACAGTGCCTGGTTTGGAACTCTCAGCAGCGCAGCAGTTTGTGCAACAACGCACACGTTCGCACTTCAGCAACTTAACCGATGCCAGCAAGGCCTTGGGCGGCAAAACCCTGGAAGCGCGATGGCATACCGTGGGTACCCGGTTTTTTGAAGTTTGGGGGCGCTTGCGCATGGAAGATCGAACCCAAGAGGAAACCGCCTTGATCCTGCGAGACGCTGGCAATGTGACATTTGTGTGGCGGCAAAAAATTGCGGGAATACTCCCGCCCCCAAACCGCGAGTCGCTTCTACAATCAAGCCAGCCATGAGCACACTCATTTTCACGCTGCCGCTTCACTCTGAAACCGGCGCAACTTACTCCCAAACAGTCTTGCCGACTCAAACGGCTGGCGCTCGCGACAAAGAAATTTGGGCCATCGTGCCAGCAGCTGCGCTTTCTTGGCACCGCATCGCGCTGCCGGTGGGGCTTCAAAGGCAAGCCAGCCGCTTAAGCGCTGCGCTGCAAGGTTTGATGGAAGAGCCCTTGCTCGATGAGCCCGAGGCCATGCATTTGTCCATGCAAGCTGAATGGGTGGCCAACTCGCCAGGCTGGGTGGCCGCTTGCAACAAGGCTTGGTTAAAGCACCATTTGTCGCAGCTTCAAGCCATGGGCCATGTGGTGCACCGCATCGTGCCGGAGTGGGCACCTAGCACCGTGAAGGGTGAAGTTTCGGCTTGGATCAGCGGCACGCCTGAAGACGCTTGGCTTTGGGTGAATGACGCCCAAGGCGCATGGCGCTTGCCGCTTCTTGCCGGCATGAAATATTGGACCGAACAACTTCAGTCTTTGGCTAGTGCACAAGACATTCCCTCGCACCTGACGCTTCAAGCCGACCCTGCCGTGGCAGACCTTGCGCAAAATGCTTTGCGCCAATTGCAATCACACAATCAAGCTGCTTTTTCAGAACGTTTCAACACATGGCGCATCGAAGTGGTCACTGCCGTGCAACGCTATGCAAAAGCCGGTGCTGCCAATTGGGACTTGGCGCAGTTTGAATTTGCAGCGCACGGTTCTGCGCGCTGGCTTCAAAAAGCCAATCGACTGTGGCAAACGTTTGCCAAGGTTGAGGCATGGAAACCTGCGCGTTGGAGCTTGGGCTTGCTGGTGCTAGCGCAATGTGTGGGTCTGAACGTGGCGGCATGGCAACTCAATGCGCAAGTCAAGTTGCAAAAAGATTTGCAAAAATCCATCCTCACACAAAGCTTTCCCAACGTCACGGTGGTTGATGCGCCGGTGCAAATGGCCAAAGAACTCGAACGCTTGCAACGCAACTCAGGCGCAGTTTCAGTTCGCGATCTGGAGTGGGTGCTGCAAGCAGTTGGCGCAGCGCTGCCAGCTGGCCAAAGTATTTCCAATCTTGACTATCAAGTTCAAGCCAATGGCGAAACTCGGCTTCAGGGTTTGCAATTGACGGAAGCGCAAAACAGCGAGTTTGCCAAAGCCCTTCGCAACCAAGGTTTGGACGCTCAACTCAGTGGTTCGCAATGGCGCATCGTTGGCACGAAGGCAGGGTTTTGAGCATGAAATTCTTGAACATCTTTCAAGCGCTTCCTGAGAAAGATCGTCAACGCCTTTTGGGATTGGCTGCTGTATTTCTGGCGCTCATGCTTTGGACATGGAACTTGGCACCCGCTTTGAAAACTTTGCGCGAAGTGCCGCTTCAATTGTCGCAACTCGATGCGCAAACTCAGCAACTAAAGGCCATGCAAACGCAAGCGCAAACTTTGCAAAAATCGCCCCGCATCAAACCCAATGAAGCCAGCAGCCTTTTGCAAAAAGCAGCCGCCGAACTTTTAGGCGGTGGCGCTAGGGTCAACATTGAAGGCTCACGCGCCACCCTCACGCTGAGTGGTGTGTCTGCCGATTCTCTGGCGCAGTTTTTGGCATTAGCAAGAGCGCAGTCACAAGCAATGCCCATTGAAGCGCATCTTCAAAAATTCTCAGCTGCTGGGCCGGCCAACAAAGACAGCAAAGAACTTTGGCGCGGGGCGCTCATTTTGAGTTTGCCAGGCGGATAAGCATGCCGGCGCAGCCATCACCCTTCACCTCGAAACTGGGCATCAGCGCCAGCGACAAGCTGAGCTCTCCATTCAATCAAAGAGCATGGTCTTGGGCCGTGGCCGGCGCCGTCATTGGCGGCTTGATGGCCTTGCTCATTCATTTGCCAGCACAGTGGCTGGCGCAAGCTTTGCTCAAGGCCACACAAGGCCAAGTGCAACTTCAAGAAGTGCAGGGCTCTGTCTGGCAAGGTTCAGGTAAATTGGTGTTAACAGGGGGTGAAGGCAGTCGGGATGCCTTGGCTTTGCCAGGACGCATTCAATGGCAAACAGACATGTCGCTTGATGCTGCGTATCGCCCCAACTTCAATTTCAATTTGAATGCAGTTTGTTGCATGGCAAAGGCAGCGCGACTGACTTTGCAACCCACTGAGCGTCTGCAAGTGTGGCAATTGCAAGTTGACGACCATCAATCCCAATGGCCTGCGCATTTGTTAAGCGGCTTGGGCGCGCCGTGGAACACCCTTCAACCCGAAGGCACCCTGGTATTGGAAACCAAGCAATTAAGGGTCAATTTCCAAACCCAGCCAAGTTGGCTCCAAGGCGGCATCACACTCACGGCAGAAAACATGTCGTCCAAATTGAGCACGCTCAAGCCCATGGGCACTTACCAAATCAATTTAGGGGGCGCATCTGCCGCCAACCCTTTGCCTTCTTTGTCCTTGACCACGCAGTCAGGCAGTTTGTTATTGAGCGGCCAAGGTCAATGGCAAGGCTCACGACTTCAATTTCGGGGCGAAGCCTCTGCAGTGCCTGAGCACGCAGCAGCTTTGTCAAATTTGCTGAACATCATCGGACGGCGCCAAGGGGCGCGCAGCTTGCTTTCACTAGGTTGAACACCATGGCTTCACAATCACATTCATTCAAGAACCTCACCCTGCGC
>Ga0194055_10004353_pt1 | contig 10633 bp, 5 predicted proteins | sample SepL449m_MetaG_FD_155482 | JGI IMG/M metagenome (GOLD analysis project Ga0194055, IMG submission 155482) | Anoxic zone freshwater microbial communities from boreal shield lake in IISD Experimental Lakes Area, Ontario, Canada - Sep2016-L442-9m | ecosystem: Environmental > Aquatic > Freshwater >... | reverse complement strand
TGCGGTTTTAGTAGTATTGAAAACACCTTTAATAGTCAGTGATCCTAGTTCTTTTTCGACGATTTCTGGACTGAGTAGTTTAGACAGTTCTTCTTTAACGTCGTCGATAAGTTCATAAATTACACGATAAAGTCGTATGTTAATTTTATCTCGATTAGCTTGCTGTTTGGAGTTAGAACTTAGCTGGACATTAAATCCGTAAACTATGGCATGGCTACTATGAGCTAGGTGCAAATCGTTTTCAGAAATGGAGCCAATGCCAGAACTTACAATTCTTACCGATACTTCGTCTGTATCCATGGCCTTTAGGCTGTCAATCACGGAGGTTAATGAACCTTGAGCGTCGGCTTTTATGATGATGTTTAATTCGCTCATGGCATTATCACGATTAATTAAGCGAATTAGCTCGCTACTACCGATGTTGTTTTTAGTTTTTGAACTATTGTCTTCAGCGGTTTTTTGAGCAACTAGGCGGGCTTCTTTTTCGTTTTTTACGACAATAAATTCATCGCCAAATTCTGGTAGAGATTTGAATCCAGTGATTGTAACAGGTGTTGAAGGACCGGCCGTTTTAATGACTTTACCGCTGGTAGTTTCGAGGTTTCTGATTTTGGCGTAAGTACTGCCGGCTACCACAAAATAGCCAGTTTTAAGGGTGCCTGATTCTACCAAAGCTTGAGCTACAGGTCCACGACCAGTTTCTTTATGAGCCTCAATAATCAAACCCGAAGCTGGGCCGGTATCATCGGCTTTTAGCTCTTCTACGTCGGTAACCAGTAAAATCATGTCTAAAAGTTCAGGTATTCCCTGTTTGGTTTTAGCACTTACTGGCAAAACAATTGTTTCTCCGCCCCACTCTTCGGTCATTAAGTCGTGTTCAGATAATTGCTGTTTTAGACGATTAATATCGGCGCCTTCTTTGTCCATTTTATTGGCAGCAACAACTATTTTTACGCCTGCTTTTTTGGCGAAGCGAATAGCCTCTATGGTTTGAGGCTTAATACCGTCATCAGCGGCTACAACGAGCACAACTATATCTGTTAATAAGGCGCCGTGTTCACGAATGGCAGCAAAAGCTTCATGGCCTGGAGTGTCCAAAAAGGTGATTTTTCGATCACCATGGTCAATTTGATAGGCCGAAATATGCTGAGTAATTCCGCCAGCTTCACCTTTAACGACATTGGCTTCACGAATAGCATCTAGCAAGCTAGTTTTGCCGTGATCAACATGCCCCATTACAGCCACAACTGGCGGTCTTGCAGTGGCCTTGTCGCTAGCTACAGGTTTGCTACGAACTACTGCAACCTCTTGATTTTGTTGGGTTTTAACAAGTTTGATTCCTAGATCAAGTTCACCAACAATAATTTCTGCGGTATCAAAATCAATACGCTCATTGACTGTGGCCATAACGCCATTTTTCATTAGCTCACCAATCAAGCGAGATACAGGAATCGATAGTCTTTCAGCCAAGTCACCGACGGTAATCATGTCGGCGATTTCTATATTTGTAACGTCTTTAGTTTCGCTCATAATACCTTCGGCTCCTTTCTGTCCCTTCAAAGGGACGGCTTATTAACTTTTCATATTAGTCGGTTTTTTTGGATTTAGGATCGCTTTTGTCTTCAGCTGGCTTTTTAGTAGCTTTCGCTTTAGTGCCCTTTAGGCTGAGTGCAATCTTGCGGTTTTCAGTATCAATTTCTAGAACTTTGAAGTCTTTGGTTTCGTTTAGCTTAAATAGCTGTTCCGGATCAACTGATTCATCGTCGCTCATTTCACTAACGTGCACCAAGGCTTCAACACTTGGACTTAGCTGTACGAATGCACCGAATGGTGTAATGCGAGTTACTTTGCCGGTGGCACTATCGCCAACTTTGATTGCTCTAACCTGTTCTAGCCATGGGTCTTCACTCATTTGCTTAATACTTAGGCTCAAGCGGTCTTTATCGATAGCAATTATCTTAGCTTTGATTTTATCGCCCACTTTAACGTAATTTTTCGGATTATCTACACGGTCCCATGAGATCTCAGAAATATGCACTAGACCTTCAATACCGTCTACATTTACGAATGCACCAAAGTCAATTACGCCAGTAACGATGCCTTCTACGGCTTCGCCTACTTTTAGTTCTGAGAATTTAGATGCCATATCGTCTTTCATGGCTTCTTTTTCAGACAAAATAAGCTTATTGTCTTTGCGATTCGCGTCAAGTACCCGAACCCTTAGGGGCTTGTTCTTTAGGGCATTTAGTTTTTGCAAGATTTCATCTTTGTCAGCACCAGAAACTCTTGGGTAATTAGATGCAGATAGCTGTGAAACCGGCAAGAATCCACGAATTCCCTCTAGCTCAACAAGTAATCCACCTCTGTTAGCGTCATAGGCTATGACTTCTACGATTTCGTTCTCATTAACGATGCGTTCAAGCTCATCCCATCCGCGATCTTTAACAGCTCGCTTCATGCTGAGTAGTGCGTAGCCTTCATCCATTTCTGGATCAATCACACTAACTGTGACTTTTTGACCGTCTTCTAGTTTTTGACCGTAGCCGATTTCGCGGCGCATAACCACGCCAACGCCTCGGGCTCCTAAGTCAATCCAGACTTCGTTCTTCTTTATAGCTGTGATTTCGCCTTCGACGACCTCACCAGTAATTAATATATTGATGTCACTGCCTGCTAGCAGTTCATCCATTGTTATTTCTTTAGACATCTCTCTAATGTCTCCTTTTCTTTCCCTATCAGGGGTGTATTTCTTGCTACTTGCCACTTTTAGTCACCGAAAAAGGGTTAATTGTAGCCGTAAGACTATTCCCTTGTGGCACTATTTTGATTAAATTGCTAATAGTAAGATTACTATTATTGTATCTGATAAACCCCTATAAGTAAAGGCTACTGGTTTTGCCAGCCGCTATGCTAAAATTAACTTAATAAATTATGTATTTAGCAATCGACGTTGGAGGGACCAAAACATTGATTGCCGTGCTAAATGAGCATGGTGTTATTCGAGAAAAGTTTAGATTCCCCACCCCTCATAATTACCATGATTTCTTATCTGAATTAAAAGCAAACATCAAAAATTTTGAGCATCAAGATTATAAGGCAGCTGGAGTTGGCATACCGGTGTCTTTATATGATCGAAAAAGCGGTATTGCCAAAAACTTCAGTAATTTGCCCTGGAGAAATGTAAAAGTTGCCAAAGATATTCGAGCTTTTTTGCACTGTCCAGTGGTAGTCGAAAACGACGCCAAACTAGCCGCCCTCAGCGAATCACGCCTATTTGGAGATGCTTATACCAAAGTTTTATACGTAACAATTAGTACCGGCATTGGCTTTGGACTAATTGTAGACGGTAAAATCGATCCAAACATCGGAGACGACGGTGGCGCCAGTCTGCTAATTGAGCATCAGGGCAAAAATACTCCTTGGGAGAAATTTGCTTCAGGGCAAGCAATTTATAAAAAATACGGCAAAAAAGCATCTGAAATCAACGACCAACACACCTGGCAAGTAATAAGTCGAAACATTGCCAAAGGCTTAATTACGCTAATATCGATCACCGAGCCAGATATTATAGTAATCGGAGGTGGCGTGGGAACTCACTTTGAGAAATTCGGGGATTTACTAGAAGGAGAACTTAAAAAATATGATTTACCCCTTATAAATATGCCCAAAATAATAGGCGCTAGTCGTCCTGAAGACGCTGTTGTTTATGGCTGTTATGACTATGCCAAGGAAAATTATAAATAATGCAAGACGCAATTAATGCCCTGTCCGTCAAACACCCTAGCCTAAAATTTGTTCAGGGCAAAAGCTTTTATTGGTCACCCGAAACTAGCGAAATTTTTTATTCAACCCAAAAAAACCAAAGAGAAGCGTTGTGGTCACTACTACATGAAACTGGCCATGCTTTACTCAATCACACTATTTACAAAGCAGATTTCGAATTATTAAGCCTAGAATTAGCCGCCTGGGAAAAAGCCAAGGAACTGGCAACAGATATGAATCTGCAAATAAGCCAAGATCACATAGAAGACTGTCTAGATACTTACCGCGACTGGCTACACAAACGTAGCATCTGTCCGACCTGTAATACAAAATGCTTACAGCAAGATAATCATAAGTTTTATAGTTGTTTTAATTGCCACACAAAATGGGGAGTTTCTACTAGTCGCTTCTGCAGAGCTTATCGTAGTACTAAAAATATTCCCCAAAAAATAGCTGTTTAAACTGCATAAATAAAATAAATCCCCCTAACTTTGATATAAATATCTCTGTTAGAGGGACTTATTGCTACAAAAGTATAACTTAAGCAGTCTTTTTGGTACGACGACTAATTCGTCCACCTTTGGCGCCAGCTGCGCGAGCTAACTCACGGTTAGCGAAGAACCCACCAGTTCGTCCAACCTTACCGCCTTTAGCACCGATTTTTGAATAAAAATCGCTACCATATTTGGTTTTATTGGTTTTGGCAGCAGCTTTGCCGCCTGCTTTTGTTCCTGCCATAGCTTTAACTCCTTTGACATTAGCGCTCTTAAAGAAGATACAAAAAGGGCTCACCCCTAATTAGGAGTAAACCCTCTTTTTCTTCCCTTGAACTAGGCTAATAGTAACACGCTATTGCTTCGATGTCAATAGGCTTAAGCTGTTAGTTAGTCTTGGTCGTAGTGGCCGGCTTAGTTGTAGTGCTTGGAGTTGTGCTAGTGGTATTGCTCAAGTTAAGCGGTGCGAGCAATATAATTTTGTCGGTGCTTGGTCGATACAAAATTGCTTGGTTCTCTTTTACGTACACTAGCACTTTGTCGCCGGTCTGTGAGTTAGCAAAGAATGGTTGATTCTTGGCTGCAGTTTTTGGATCGGTGACTACTAACACCTGAGGTGTTTCACCTGTTGGTAATTTAGTGATTTTACCAACTGCTTTAATAGTAGCTTCAGCTTCTTTTTGTTGCTGGATGGCTGGATTTTGGTTAAGTACGCCAATCTGGTTATTCAAGTCTTTGTTCTTAGTTGATAGTTGTGACACGTAAAGTCCTAGAGCTGCAATAATCAAAACTAGTACTACTTCTATGATTATGTGCACCATTGATCCGCCTTTTTTTGGCTTAGAACCACCACCGCTCACAACGCTTGGCGCAGGAGTTATAGGTGCTTCTGGAGCATCTGTTGCTGCTGGCTCTGGAGCTACAGTTGTGTCAGCTGCAGGCGCAGATGCTTCTGCAGGAGCTTCAGGAGCTGGAGCTTCTGTGTTATCAGATTCTGCTGTAGTCGATGCACTAGTAGTAACATCTATTTTGGTTCCGTTATCAGCATCCGTATTTGGAGCAGTAACATCATTTATTTTATTATCGTCGCCCATCATATTCTCCCACCTATTTGTTTATAGCTTATGTTTATTCTATACAGAGACTATTCAAGCGTCAAGTTTTTTGGAGTTACTGCATTATTTGGTAGTCAATTTCGTAGGTTGTGTTGTCTGATGTCTGCCCTGCACCATCGACGGCTTTCAGTACAAAGCCTGTCTTGGATGCCGATTTGAATAACTGCAGTTTTGCTGCCTTGTCATTTGACGCAGACAATATAACGCGCGGTTTTGATCCAAAGGCTTTAGCAAAAGTAATCTCGGCTAGATCGCCAACATTAGCGCCACTACCGGAGTTAATGGTGATTGTGCCCGAAGTATCATTGCCCTCTATGCTCACGCTAGCGCCGGTACCAGCGGCATCTTTAGCGGTAATTTGTGGCGTATCGCCTCGAGTGATTATGTGGCCGTTTACTTCTATGTCAGCGACCTTCAACAAGCCCTTAACTTCCAAATTACCGTTCACCGCCAAATTAACCAAAGTTGCACTACCGCCATCTTGGATATAGCTAGTTATGCTTGGGCCAGAGTTGTAGCCAGGCTCCACAAACACCATTACTTGTTCCTGCCCGGTGTTCCAGCCAGCCAAAGCCTTGCCAATCACGTAGCCAGAGCCAGTTGCTTTTGTAGCCTTACCTGGATAAGTGCCTGACGTGGTCAAGTAATCACCCGCACTTACTGGTTCAGAATCCGGCGCCATATTTACCGGCACACGACCATTCAACGCCACCGGCATTGGGTTATCTTCAGGCTTTATGTTCTTGCCCGCTGAAGTTAAGTCATGGTAATTGTTTGATACAATTCCAATTGTATTGTTTTGATGCAACGAACTTGATTTTATTAATCTAGAAACTTCTCCAATTGGCTTGCTCCAATCAAAGTCACCCTCATTTTGAGTGTTTTCATCCCTTAAAGCGTATGTATTAACCATTTCACTACCAGTAACAACTATATCGCCGTATACAATGCCACTTGTTACAGGATAGCTCTCTGCGTAGTCACTTGGCGTACCAGAACAATCGTAAATTACTTTATAAGATGATGCACTTGTTGTATCAGCACATAGACCGTTCGTCGACTGTGTTGCACCGACATAAATTCTTGTATTAGTACCTGAAGCGCCTATAGTTACTTGGTTAGTCGTAGTGGTCCCGATGTTAACAGAACCATTTGCGGTAAGACCTGTTCCACCATTTATATTTATAGCGCCACCTGTTCCAGTGGTAATTGTAGCTGCGCCACCAGTTATTGTTACAGGGCCACCGTTACCAAAACCACCAGTGGAGTTACCACCATTAAGTGATAGCGTTCCGCCAGTAGATAAATCAGATGTTGCACCAGCGTAAAGCGTTAAGCCTTTTCCGACACCAGATGCAGTATTTTGTGGGCCTATTACTATTGCATTGCTAGAACTTATATCTCTAGATTGACCGCCAGCCAAGCTTATAACGCCCGCATTACTTACTGAGAAGTTAGCATTACTAATTAAGTTTGTGAAAGTGCCTGTAAATGTCAGAGCATTGGTGGCAGTGCCAGCTGAATTCTGGATATTAACCATGTTGGTTGTAGTGCCACCAGCTGCACTTCTGTTAACCCAGAAGCCATTGGTTTGAGTGCCTGCTGTGCTCGGCAGATCAACTCCAGCATAGCCAGTATTACCAGGCTGCAATGTTATAGAGTTCACTAATGCCGTTTGGTTATCTCCAAGGTATATATCAAAGGCACTTGCAGAATAAGTAGTTCTCAAGGCGTACCTATAGGTAGCTCCGTTGGTCATTAGAATAGATGCGGTATTTGATGCGCTGGTTGTCGGGTCAAGTATTATAGCCGCGCCATTTCTTACGCCATCAGGGCTCAAATTGGCGGCGTTAGTGACTAAGGTTCCCCCAAGGTTTGTTCTGTTGTTTACTGTGTCGACAGAAAGATAATTAGTTGTACCAGCTGAGTTCATAACCTGTAGCTTCGAAGTGTTGAAGCTAAACTGAGGCGCTCCACCTACGTTGAAGGTGCTCGCACTTGATCCTAGTTGCAACTGCACACCATCAATTAAGAATGTCTCGGCAGCCGTACCAGATCGCTGGATAAAGATATTCGAACTAGTAATTGTAGCTCCGGTAGTAAATGTACAGCTAAATCTAGTGTAAGTTGTTGTAAGTGTTTGTCCTGTCAAGCAAGTTATGTCAGTACCGCTGACGTCTTGCCTTCCGGCAACTATATCGGTGATTGTGCCACTAGGAACTCGAGCATAGAAACTCAATGTGTAAGTAGTGTTAGCAGCAAAAGTATAAGCATTAGATGCACCTCCATTGGCATTGCCAGCTGTGGCACTAACAGACAATGCATACTTTCCTTGCCAAAATGGCGTAGTTTGAGAGAACGTAGTGCCCGTACCAACAGTCGCCCAGCCGTATAGTGACGTACTATTGGTGCTTGCTTCTATGTCACCGTTAGTAAGCAAGTTAGATGTGGTTAGCGTGTCTACAGTCAATAAACTAGAGCCTGTGGCATTTTGAATCTGCATTGCGGTTGTAGAGTTTGAAGCTGGCTTAACAGTGGTGTTACCATTCAAGCTAACTGTGCCAGTACCTGTTGTTATGGCTCCGTTGTTGGTTGTTTGTAATGAAAGAGTACCGTTTACATTCCACGTACTAGCAGAGGCACCTGTTAGGTTTAATGCGCCAGCACTAGTTACGGCTAAGGTGCCTGATGTTGTGGTGGACAGTGTCAGTGGTCCTGATGCTACGGTGGCGGTTAATCCACCTGTTGTAGGACCAGTTATTGTTCTAGCTGTTGTTCCGCTGAATGTTAGGTTTCCGCCCTGTGTCCATAGTCCTGATCCAGTGGTAATTGCTCCGTTGTTGGTTGTTTGTAATGAGAGAGTGTTAGCGCCAATGTCCCATGTACTAGCAGAGGCACCTGTTAGGTTTAATGCGCCAGCACTAGTTACAGCTAAGGTGCCTGATGTTGTGGTGGACAGTGTCAGTGGTCCTGATGCTACGGTGGCGGTTAATCCACCTGTTGTAGGACCAGTTATTGTTCTAGCTGTTGTTCCGCTGAAGGTTAGATTTCCTCCTGACGTGAAGTTACCACCAGTTATTATGTTTCCGCCTGCATTGGCAGTTGTATATGGGGTTGATGAGATGGCCCAGTTGTAGTTAGAGCCGTTATCTACTAATGAATTGGTGGAAACATTATTAGAGAACCATGTGCTTCCACCGTCTATTGATCGATACACCACATAGCCTGTGGCACCCGTGACGGCGCCCCAGTTTACAGTAATTTGGCTGTTCAAGTCTGCAGTCTGGCTCGCAGAGCTGGCAGATGCTACTGAATTACCATTGGCGTTGAAGGCAGCTACTTTGTAGACATAAGTGTTAGCCGCCAATGTACCGCCAGTGGCGGTATAGGCTAATGTTGGTGTTGCTGGCGTAGACAAAGTTGATCCAGCTGCAATGTTCATATTACCATTTATGCCTGTGTCGCCTGCTACTTGTAAGCTATTGCCTACATTAAGTCCTCCCTGTATAGCTGCACTACCATTAATAGAGGCATTGTTATTTACTTGCAATGTTCCGGTCTCGGTTCCACCTGCTTCCAGTTGCTGTACATAGGCTCCGCCAACATCGAAGATTTGCAAAGTATTACTGCCAGTATTTGGGAAAGATACAATGTAGGCATATCTACCCTGGACAAAAACCGTTCTTGGTCCTTCACTCGTGGCTACGCTGCCAACTGTTCCTGGGTTGGCAGGATTAGATATGTCAAAGATTTGCATAGTATTGGCAGTGGAATCATTTGTTAAGTAAGCGTATCTGCCTTGAACATATATTGAAATTGCACCCCCTGTTGTTGAAGTTGAACTAACTTGGGTCGGGCTGGAGGGGTTGGAGACATCGAATATTTGCATGGTGTTAGAAGAATAGTTAGCTACATATGCATATCTGCCTTGAACATAGACTGACTTAGGTAAAGATCCCGTAGCTACGCTGCCAACTTGCGTTGGACTGGAGGGGTTGGAGATGTCGAAGATTCGCATGGTACTAGTTCCGGAGCTAACTACATATGCATATCTGCCTTGAACATAGACATATTGAGGGTTGTTTCCCGTAGCTACACTGCCAACTTGGGTTGGGCTGGAGGGGTTGGAGACATCGAATATTTGCATGGTGTTAGAAGAATAGTTAGCTACATATGCATATCTGCCTTGAACATAGACTGATTGAGGGGAAGATCCCGTAGCTACACTGCCAACTTGGGTTGGGCTGGAGGGGTTGGAGACATCGAATATTTGCAAAGTGTTAGAGCCATTATTAGCCACATATGCATATTTGCCTTGAACATAGACTGAATAAGGACTACTGCCCGTAGCTACGCTACCAACTTGGGTTGGACTGGAGGGGTTGGAGACATCGAATATTTGCAAAGTGCTAGAGCCAGTATTAGCCACATATGCATATTTGCCTTGAACATAGACTGTCCAGGGATTGTTTCCGGTTAATACGCTCCCAACAGCACTAGTTGGCACAGTTCCAGATACATACAGCTGGCCAGTTGGTCTGCCATTACCACCGACTGCTATTTGACCATAGCTTTGGGTAGTATTGGTGCTAGTATAGGCAGTAATTGTGGACGGTGGAACGGTAGTGGTGGTTATGCCAGATCCAGTGTCAGTATATGAGTTTGTTGTGCTGTAGGCATATAGATAGTTAACGCCTGTTGAAGTGCCTCTGTATATTCTGTAGCCTGAGGCGCCGGTTACGGCTGTCCAGCCTAGAGTTACAGTTGAAGTTGTGCCAGTGGTAGCTTGGCTTTTTTCGCTTGAGGCAGTTGTTTCACCACCCATGCTATCTACGGCTGTTACTTTGTAGTAATAGGTGCCGGCTGCCATAGTTCCGCCCGATATAGCTGTAGAGCTAGTTGGCGTGCCAGATACAGCACTCATTGCAGTGTAGTTTACGTTAACACCTAGGCGCATGTTGGTGGTGTCGGCGGTAAATAGATTACTGGCAGAGGCATTCTGAATCCGGAAAGCAGTTGTAGAGTTTGATGCTGGCTTAACAGTGGTGTTACCATTCAAGCTAACTGTGCCAGTACCTGTTGTTATGGCTCCGTTGTTAGTGGTTTGTAATGAAAGAGTACCGTTTACATTCCATGTACTAGCAGAGGCACCTGTTAGGTTTAATGCGCCAGCACTAGTTACGGCTAAGGTGCCTGATGTTGTGGTGGACAGTGTCAGTGGTCCTGATGCTACGGTGGCGGTTAATCCACCTGTTGTAGGAC
>Ga0194055_10004352_pt1 | contig 10640 bp, 3 predicted proteins | sample SepL449m_MetaG_FD_155482 | JGI IMG/M metagenome (GOLD analysis project Ga0194055, IMG submission 155482) | Anoxic zone freshwater microbial communities from boreal shield lake in IISD Experimental Lakes Area, Ontario, Canada - Sep2016-L442-9m | ecosystem: Environmental > Aquatic > Freshwater >... | reverse complement strand
GCCATATTTCATTCGCGAAAGGGCAGATCTGGCCCATTATCTCGACCAAGCTCAACGGATCGAGTATCCCGATCTCGATATCAATCCGCTCCCAGAAGCGACACAGACCTTTGAGCCGCTGACGCTAGACAATCAAAAGTTTGAGTTCCTGGATCTGAGTCTCGAACAGTGCATTTCCTACGCCCTGGCCAATAGCAAACTCATCAAGACCATACCCGGTTTGCAGCGTCAAAACATCGATATGGCGGCCGCGATCCTATCCACCCCATCTCAGCAACTGGCGAGCGTCTACGATCCAGCCCTGGTTGCCACCACCACCAGTCCACAACAACTGGCCGTAGACCAAAACGGCAATCGCATTTTGCCCCGGGGCGCTTATAGAGCCAATCAAATTGGGGGTGTCGAAGATGCTCTCAGCGAATTCGACGCACAGTTCTCGGCATTTTGGTCGTACAGCAATACCGACCGCCCTCGCAACGTGGGTGCCAATAACATCTTCAACCCGCAGAACTATGTGGCCAAAGATGGCACGGGGCAGATGGCACTCTCGAAACGGATCGCAACCGGCGGTGTCGTCACCGCCCGATCGCAAACCATTTACAGTTACAACAACATCCCCGTCCAATCCCCATCGAGCCCGAACAACTTTGGTCGCGCGGTCCCTAACGATTACACGCAGATCCTCGAGTTCCAAGTCCAGCATCCTTTGCTTCGAGGACGTGGGACGGCCATCAACCGAATTCCTGTTGTGTTGGCTCGCATCAACGAAGACCTTTCCTTGGTCGATTTCGAAGAACGGGTTCGCAACGTGGTTCGCGATGTCGAATACGCTTACTGGGATTTGTATCTCGCCTATTGGAACGTAGAGAACGCACGCTTGGCTCGCGATAGTGCGGCTCAAGCCTATCACTTTGCGTACGAAAAATTGCAAAAGGGTTCTGCCGGAGCCGCTGAAGCGCAAGCCAAGTATACGTTCCACGATTTCCAAGCACAGTTGGATGCAGCGCTAGGTGGCGGGACCGTGTCTGGTGCCGATCCAGGACTCTTTGGTCGCGAACGGAACTTGCGGTTGCTCGTCGGTTGGGCCGCAACCGACGGTCGTTTGATTCGCCCTGCCGACAAGCCTTCGATCAGTCTGGCCCAATTCGATTACTACGATGCATTAAACGAAACGTTGCACCGAAGTTTGGATCTTCGTCGCCAGCGATGGTTGATCAAGCAACGTGAGCTGGAATTGGTTTCCTCGAAGAACAACCTCTTGCCTAGCTTGGACGCGTCGCTCATCTATCGCTATCTCGGTGTCGGCGGTTCGTGGCTAAACGCGAATGGGGGGCATGGAAACTTCCCACCGAACCCTGGACAAACGCCTCCGAGCTCATGGGAAACCTTGCTTTCGGGTGACTATCAGGAAGCGGCTTTTCGAATGGATTTCACTCCGAACGCCGTTGGAGCTCGTCGGGCCAGCAACGACATCCGAAACAAACAACTGGAATTGGCCAAAGCGACCAGTATCCTCGAAGAAAAAGAAATCGCAGCGTCGCATCGCATCAGTCAAGTGCTTGGCGAGTTGAATACGAACTACACGCAAATGACAGAACAACTCGCTGCCCTGGCTGCAGCCGATCGCATGGTCAAGCTGTTTCAAAAGAAATTCGATGTCGGAGATTCTTCCTCCGAGCAGACGATGGACCTGTTGCTGAGAGCACAGCAAAACCGTGCGAACGCTGGACGAAACTACGCCCGAGCCTTGTCTGAATACAACAAGTCGATTGCGGACGTGCACCTGCTGAAAGGCTCTCTGCTTGAATACAACAATATTACCTTGGAAGAAGGCCTGTGGCCTGACAAAGCCTACTGGGATGCTCATGAGCGATCGCGTGAACGAGGCGCTGCGGTCTACCTAGCCAATGGTGCCAGCCGCCCTCGCATCGTCAGCCAAGGGGAATTCCAACAGCACCAGGGGATCGCAACATCGGCAGTTGCAGCACCCAAGGCGGAGATCGTCAAACCGGCTCCGGCAAGCAAAGGGAACGAAGAAAAAGTGAGAGAAACAGTTCCAGCGATGCCTGCGGACAAGCCGGAGACCCCGCTCAAGAAAGCCAGTACCGAAACCAAACCCAAGTTCAATTGGGAAAAACAGCCCAACTAGATTGGGGAAAAAGACAAGAGAAGATTGAAAGCGAACAGCGAAAGCTGTGAACGAGAGGCAGGGGGAGTACTCGGGGATGGCCGGTTCTATGAACCGTCCATCCCTTGAGTCGTTTCTAGACGCAATAGCGCATTTATTGGTGACGAAGCGAACTGCGAATTGCCGTCCCGATGAAATACTGGCTGCGCATAATCCCGCAGGTATTTGCCTGAAGAGGCGCGCGCTGTGATGCCCCGCGATGCGATATAATAAAGCTTCACGGAATGAGGATCGCAATCCCGCATTTGCCATCGAAGTGGAAGGGTCCTTTGGATGTCGCATGACACCTCTCCCTTCTGCTGCGATGTCATCCACGGCTGTTTCTGCACTATGGCATCACGGAATTCCACTCTGGCAACGCGTAACTACGGCATCGTGTACCTACGGCATCGTGTACCTACGGCATCGTGTACCTACACAAATTGAACTTCTCCCTCGGCAATCCGCATGACCCCTCCCAATCAAGATTTGTTCGACGACGATTCGCGCGACGGATCACGCGACGATTCGCGCGACGGAACGAGCCAGAAACCCGATGAAGCTTCTAGTTCTCGCAACGATTCCTCACCCTCCGGAAATCCGGCAGACGAGCCCACCATTCGGCATGCCGATGAGAGTCTGACCGCCCTGCCGACTGCCCAGCCGAGCCTTCCATCAGACGAGTCCATGTCTCTCTCGTTCGAAGGGACGGCCGACCAAATCATCGGCCGCTATCGATTGCTTGAAAAGATCGGGCAAGGGGCGTTCGGCGTCGTTTATCGTGCAGAAGATGAAGTCCTACGGCGTCATGTCGCATTGAAATTGTTGACGAAATTTCAAACCGTGGCGGAAGTCAACGCTTGGTTGGATGAAGCCCGCATGTTGGCTAATCTAGACCACGCTTCGATTGTTCCTGTGTTCGATGTTGGTAAAACAGACAGTGGTCAACCGTACATTGTTTCGAAGCTCATCGAAGGTGGATCGCTGGGGCAGCGTGCCGTAAGGGACGATTGGTCGTTGCTCGATTCGTTGCGTGTGACCACTCAGCTTGCAAAAGCACTCAACTATCTGCATGGCAAGGGGACCATGCATCGGGACATTAAGCCTTCGAATATTCTGGTCACTTCCGAAGGCAACGCCATTCTGGTCGACTTTGGTCTAGCCCTTCCCGAATCGGGCTTTGGCCGCGGGGCTAGGTTCGTCGGTACGCCGGCTTACATGAGCCCAGAACAAGCCCGCTTTGAAGGGCATCGCGTGGATGGCAGAAGCGACATCTATAGTCTTGGGGTCGTGTTCTATGAATTGCTCACGGGCAAACGCCCCTTTCAAGCGACCGACCGCGAACAGTTGCTCGATTGCATTCGCAACGTCGAAGTCCGCCCTCCTCGGCAACTCAACGCGGCCATTCCTCGCGAGTTGGAGCGGATCTGCATGAAGGCGCTCAACAAGAAAATCTCCGATCGGTACAACACTGCAGGCGATTTCGCAGAAGAGCTGGAGCAATGGCGAACCGGGGATCTCAGCGTCGGCAGTGTCGGTAGTGTACGACTGGATTCGTATGCTATTCCGGAAACGGTCACCACCGACCAATCCATCGATTTGGATACCATTGCGGTTGTACCGCATGGCCTGCGCCCCTTTGACGCGAACGATGCAGATTTCTTTCGTTACCTGCTCACCGGTGCCCGTGATCGGCATGGAATCCCGGAAAGTGTCAGTTTCTGGACGCGGCGTATTGTAAGCCGCGTGGTCGATAGCACCTTTCGGGTCGGAGTTCTGTTCGGCCCCAGCGGCAGTGGCAAGTCCTCCCTCATGCGCGCCGGCGTCTTGCCCTTGGTCGAGAGTCAAGTCGCTGTTGTCTATGTCGATGCGAAACCCGACCTGTTGGAATCCATGCTGGCTCGGCAGATCAAGCAAGTCGCTGGCTCCAAAGCTGTCGAGGGCTCTCTCACCGACATGCTCATCGCCATTCGAGAAGCAGGAGGAGTTCGATCGCGCAAAAAATTGGTCCTAGTCATCGACCAATTCGAACAATGGCTCAATCACAATCGGAATCAACCAGAAACACTCTTACGCGATGCATTGCGTCAATGCGATGGCGTCACGATTCAAGTGATCTTAATCGTTCGCGATGACTTTGTGCTCGGTGTTTCTTCCTTCATGGATGAGCTTGAGGAGTCCCTCCAGCAAAACAAGAATTTCGTTACGGTCGAACCCTTTGGCGAGTTGCATGCAAGACAAGTTCTAACTGCGTTTGGTCGAGCGTACGGCGCTATCAGCCATCCGCCGACCCAGTCCCAGACCGCCTTCGTCGACGAAGCAGTCCAAGGATTTGCAAGCATCGGCCGAATCGATCCACTGCAAATCGCCCTGTTGGCGGATATGACCAAGGGCAAGACTTGGTCCCCAGCCACGCTCAAGCAAATGGGGGGCATCGAAGGGCTCGGTGTCGCGTTCCTCGAAGAGAAATTGGTGGGACCCTCTGCCCATCCCTTTCTCAAAGCCAACGAAGTCGCTGTCCGTCGATTGCTAACCGAGTTACTTCCCCCAGACGACACGACGATTAAACCACCAGCCATTGCTGAGAGTGACTTGCTTGCTCGTATGCGAGACTGCGCTCAGGAAGAGACCGTTCGCAAAATGCTGCAATCGCTCGATACCGAAGTGAGGTTGATCACTCCGACCAGCGGCATGCAATCCACCGTCGGTAGCCAAACGGGGTCCTCCATGACCGAGCCCGCATATCAGCTATCCCACGATTATCTTGTGGCAACGACGCGCAAGTGGTTAGCGTTCCAACAGTCCGAAACGCGAGCCGGGCGCGTTCGTGAGCAGTTGCGTGAAATCACTTCCGCATGGGTTGCGAAGCCGACGAGCAAGCGGCTGCCTACCATGACCGAGTGGATCGCGATCCATTGGTTCACCACCAAAAGTCAATGGACCTCGGCGGAGTCCAAGATGATGCGTATCGCAAACCAGCGATGGTTCCGCAGCGCGGCCATGTCGTTGTTGATTCTCCTCGGGGTCGCGACGTTGGCAGGATTTGGCAATCACCAAATCAAAGGCCAATACCTGTCTAAGAGTCTTGCCAATTTCGAGACTTCGGAGGTGCCACGATTGATCCGCGAGATCGACCAGTTTCGTCGTTCATTCTTCTATCCTGTGGCCGGCTTGCCCAAACCTTCCCCTTCCTCAAATGCTGCGGCAAAAGCTCGCTCCGATCTCCATTTCGCACTCGCGAATGCCTCCATCTCTCCTGAGGATGCGGATTATGCGCTGGACCATATCAACGAGGTCGAAGACAAGGATCTAAAAGGAATTTTGGAAACGCTTTCCCGTTCCAAAGCCATTGATAACCAAGCATTGGTCGACAAAACCCAAAACGCACTGAATGCGAAGCAGCCCAACGCACTCCCGTTGCTCAGCTTGCTGGCCAATCGCAAGGATCCCCGGCACGATGCCTGGCAACCACTTGCTTCGCAATCGATCCCGATTTTGTTGCGTGAACCCGCATCCCGTTTGTCGCAGTGGACTTCGTTCTTGCTCCCTGTGAAGCAGCATTTTACCGCTCCCTTGCTGGAAGCGGCGGAGAAACATGAACGCGATCCCAACGGTTTACCCGATGCTGTGGTAACGCTTCTGGCTACGCTGTCCAACGATGATCCGGGGACGATAGCGCGGGCCACATCGAATGCCACTGGCGAACAAATGATCCCTGTATTGAGGAATGTAAGTTCCCAGTCGGAGCTGGCCACCGAACTGCGAGCACGTTTAAAGGAACTGACGTCGCCCAACGACATGCCCCTTTCGATTTCCCCAGAGCTCAAAGCAAAACTGGCCAGTTGGGGAGGCGCCATCTACCCCAAAGGGGGCTGGTCCGAGACGATCCCGGAAAAAGAACTGCTGGCGGGCGTTCAAGCGATGCAAAGAGAAGGATTCGTCCCCAGTTCCATTCGTTGCAGTAGCATGTCGTTACCGCTGACCTTCAGTGCGACCTGGATTCCGGCGAAGCACGAAGTCGAGGTGCTTTTACCTCTCTCGAAGGATTCCTTCCGTCAGACCTTTGATTCGCACCAAGAAGAGCATTGGGACTTGGTGGATTTCGACCGCCTCCCAGAAGACTCACCCGCTCGCCCCGATCATCCTGAACCAAAATGGATCGCCGTATGGCATCGCGGCCCAAAAAAGCTATCCGCCGGTCAACAACTTCAATTGAATGTGTCGGCAGAAGAACAGCAAAGCGACCTCTGGCAGAACGCACTGCGAGAGTTGGAATTCCGCCGTCATTTAGAGGTGTTGGATGACGACGGGGATTTGACGATCAGCGACGCCCTTTTCGTCGTGCCTGGATTCGATCCGTCGGAACTTGTGGAGAGCGAGGACGACTCCACAGACGATATTCGTATGTCAATCACCGTTAGCGAATTGCAGTTCTTCGCCGGCAATAAGTATCCGGCTTACGTCATGAGCGACTTGCGCAGCCAGAGAACGGTTAATAAAAACGATCGGGCGGAGATCTGGAAGGAATATTGGAGACATGAGAATAGTTACCAATCAAATTTGGAAGAGCTAAACAAGCAGCTCGTTTCTGGGGAAAATCGGGCCGCCAACCTAGAGACGCTTCGCAAAAAAATCGAGACGGCTCTACTCAATAAACTGTTGCGACTTTCGAACTGCGGTCACTCGGACGAGGCCCTTCGGCAACTAGACGACTTCGAGCAAGAGAACATTCAGGCTGGTACGACAATCTCTTCAACTCGCTTCCTGCTTCAAAGAGCGACCTATCTGGCACGTCTTGGACGGGACCAGGAACTCGAAATGCTGCTTCAAGAAATTGATGAGAGCACGATCTCTGTCGGGGATAAGCTCCTTCTTCAACTGCGACTGGCATTGATACAGGAGCCGTTCGAGAATCTTCTCGTTCCATTGAAAGCACTTGAAGATTTGAAATTGGAAAGCAATTCCGAGGCGGACAAATTGCTTGAGAATCAAGTGCGAGGATTGGCGTTGATGGCGACCTCGGCCAAGAAAATGGGGTCCAGCGAATATCCAGCGATCCGATCTCGTCTCATCGCCAAGTCCCGCTCCCTCGTGAATCGGAAAGATACCGACAAGGTCCGTGTCTTGGATTGCGATTTCGACGGACTGATCGATGACGGAGAATGGATCGAATTTCTCGATGCGCAAAAGTTAGCCCAACGGATAACGACGACCTTTGTCATTCAACCGAAGTTGGAAACGCGACTGTTGCCAGAACACAATAGCGCTGATTTCAATGCGGCAAGTCATCGCGTTCAAGCGGCGCGACTACTGGCCGAAGGATTTCGTCCCGATGTTCTCGAGTACCACAAAGACAATGGTAAGAAGGAGCGGTTCTCGTCGATTTGGGTGCGTGAGACTTTGACGCCGGAACGAGCCTCTCGACGTGCCCGATCCATCGCTTCCTTGTCGTTGGCTTTGGCCTATCTAGGACAAATCGATGAAGTGATTCCGGGGCTTGAGAACCGGCACGGGCGGAGCGTACAAACCGCTTTGATCGCTTCGCTGGCGAAAGTTCTCCCGCCCAAGGAACTAGTCAAAATTTTTCAGTCGACAGCATCTGCGAAATTGCATGCTAGCTTGATCTCGGCCTTAGGGGAGGTTGCCTGGAGCGATATCGATTCTGCTAGCCAACAGTACTTGAAACAAACCCTACCCAACCTCGTTCGAACATCCGATGATCCCCGTTTGGCATCGCTGGCGAAATGGGGGTGCAATCGATGGGACCTTCAATCGGACGGTTCCACTCCAATCGAACTTGCTTTGAATCTTTCACATCGCTCCAAAACGAGCGAGGGACACGAAATGATTCGAATCGACCGTCCAGAGTCTGATTTTGTTCTTGAAAAACTCGACCTCATCCAACAGCAGGGTGACTTTCGCGATGAGACGATCGATCCCAAACGACTAAAAGAAAGGGTGTGGAGCAAGCTCGATCGAGATTTTCGAATTTCTTCCACCGAAGTGACCGAGGGCCAATTCAGACAGTTCTTGAAAGACACCAAAGTGCAGGATTGGATTCGCCGTGCGTATCACAAAACGATCCCTCGCTCGGTGGTTGAGGAGCCAGAGATGCCAAGAAACTTTATCTCTTGGGACCTAGCCATTCGCTACTGCCAATGGCTCAACGAACAGGAATCCATCCCTAAAGACCAATGGTGCTATGACAACGTCTGGTCAGAGGATATCGAGGCTTGCCGACCCAATCCCAATTATTTGATGCGCGGTGGATATCGTTTGCCAACACTTGCAGAATGGACGTGGGCTTGTTCCAGCGACAGTTCTGAGGATTGGCACTTTGGAAGCGATGAGAAAAGCATCGGCATGTACGAATGGACTAAACCACATTCAGACGCGATGCGACATCCCGTTGCCCAGCTAAGGCCGAACGCTTTTGGACTGTTTGATATGGGGGGGAATCTCGCCGAGTGGATCGATACGACATTTAGACCCCGCACTCGTTCGAATCGCTACTACATCAGCGACGATGGGAACAGTTTTCCGCTACCACAGGGAGACGACTTCGTGTTATGCGGAGGGAGATTCGGTTTCTCCCCAAAATCTGCAGTTTCCAGTTCGATGATCCGCGACCCGGCCGACTACCAAACGGCGACGACCGGGTTTCGCATTGTTCAGACGATCATAAAGGAGTAACCGCGGTCGGCGTACGAGGTGGCAAGGCTGTACCCGGTGCATTGGTGTACTTGCTGCTGGCAGCGAACTGCTCTTCCTCTCCGATATCGTCCGTTGGTGGACCTGCGCAGGGATCGGTAAGGGTTGGATTCACTGGCTTCACTTTCTTGCGGTCAAATCGAACTGTTGTCGTCGACTGATCGCGACTGGTTGGCCCTTCCTTGAATACCACCCATCCCAAAATCACTTTGGTGCCAGGGGGTGTCGTTGTTATCTTCTGGGTAAACACAGTGGGTTCGCGGTCGTCATAAACGATATCCCACGATGGATAGCGCAGGCCCGCATCGGCTCGAGACTCCAGACGGATTGGAATCACGTCGATCGATTGGGTCGTTGCCATTGGAAAAGTACCAGTTCCGGCTGGATCGACGGAAAAAGTTTCCTTGATCACGCCTCCTTCGCCATCCGATTTGTATTGGCGAAGGGTTCCGATCAATGGTGCACCGCCAGCGCCAGTATCTGTGATTGTCAGGGCAGTGGCGGACTTGTCACCGAAACGGCTGACCCAGGAATTCACTTGACCAGCGGGAGCAGTGTTGTTTGCCACGCTGCCCGGCGGATCGGTCACCGCGGTCGGAGTTGGAGACGGTCCAAATCCTCCTTGTGCAAAACACGCCGAAGGGCTGATGGCGACCAAGCAAGCCAGCGCAAAACCAAAAAATTTCAACATCGATTTTCTCCTTGAAGGGAAGGAAACATAAAACGCGGCATTACAAAACGCCATTACTGGAAGAGCCCGTATCAGGACTGGGCTCGTCGATTCTTTGAGGTTTGAATAGCTACCATGGACCATGATGAACATCCCGAGTCTTACTGAGCAACCACAGCAGCGTTTGGCGTTTTCGATACTGTTTTGCTCGGTTGATTCGTCGAATCGGGATCCACGTCGAAGAGTTCTTCTTCACCGATGTCATCCGTTGGAGGACCGTCGCACGGATCGTTGGTGGCTGTGCCAGAAGCATCCTTTATCTTGCCCCGGTTCAACCGAATGAGAGTTCGCGATCGGGTTCGGTCCCCTGTTCCGGGTCGAAACGCTACCCACCCAAGCGCACCTTCTGTCTTCTTTCCCTTCGCATAAATGACGAAGGTCTTATATCCTCGCTTGTCACCCGCCAATTCCAACTCGATATCGACTCGATCGCTGGAAACGTTGCCAGTACTCTGCACGAGCGTCGTCGCTTGCAATTCATATTGATCCAGACCGTGGGTCGAGGGAATATACTGGCTCAGCTTGCCAGGAATCGTAGTCGAGCCTGATACCGGGTTCTCGATCTTGAGTACGACCGCACTGAGCCCGTTCCGTCCAATCCAAGCGTTCACTTTGCCACTTGTCGTCGATGCCGTACTGCGAATATCGTCGGCGGGTGCGGCTTTGGTGCCTGGTCCAATCGTTTGAGCAAACGACCAAGGTGAAAAGACGGGGACAAATAGAATCAAACCAAGAAGAGTACGCACCATCGATTGAACCCTCATGTGAGATATGGACAGCTGCGTGGGAAGTCTTTGTGAAGCGACTTGGAGCGAGCTGAGGATTCTGTTTATGGTAATTCCATGAAGCTATGTGACGGTCAATTCCTCCGGAATTATCAAAAAAGAGCACTTACGCGAAGATGCTGGTCGAAATGGGCGGTCGCAACCAGCCCGGTTGCAGAATCAAAATCCATGTCCCGCGCCAAGCTCGGCAACATCGCCCGGTGGATTTCTTTTTCTTGAGTGGCATTGAAAAAAAGAAGGATTCCGC
>Ga0194055_10004351_pt1 | contig 10640 bp, 12 predicted proteins | sample SepL449m_MetaG_FD_155482 | JGI IMG/M metagenome (GOLD analysis project Ga0194055, IMG submission 155482) | Anoxic zone freshwater microbial communities from boreal shield lake in IISD Experimental Lakes Area, Ontario, Canada - Sep2016-L442-9m | ecosystem: Environmental > Aquatic > Freshwater >... | reverse complement strand
CCCATATCTAGTGCATGAAGCTCCGTTGACCGTTGAATTAATCGGAACTTACGACACCACTTTGACCAAGCACATTTGGGAATCAATCACCGCTGCCGCTCAAATCTGTATTCACGTTCGAGTTCTTGGCGGCAACAACGCACATCACGTTTCAGAAGCACAGTTCAAAGCTGTTGCCCGCGCATTGCGCGACGCAGTTGCTTTAGATAGCAGAGTTACCGACATCCCATCCACAAAGGGAAGTCTGTAAGTTCGTGACCAATGTTGTGGTTTTGGACTACGGTTCAGGCAACCTGCGTTCGGCAGCTAAGGCTCTTGAGACAACTGGCGTTTCAGTTGAAGTAACATCTGATTTTGATCGGGCTATCAACGCTGATGGTTTAGTCGTTCCTGGTGTCGGTGCATTTGCTTCCTGTATTGCCGGATTAAGAAGTGTGCGTGGCGAGCAGATTATTGAACGTCGAATTGCCGGCGGCCAGCCCGTTCTCGGAATTTGTGTGGGTATGCAGGTGCTTTTTGCCGGCAGCCAGGAACACGCGCAGGATCTGCACTTAGGGCTAGATCAGTGGCCAGATGTTGTGAAAGCACTTGATGCTCCTGTTCTGCCGCAGATGGGCTGGAATACCGTTGAAGTACCTGCTGGTTCGCAAATGTTTAACGGCATTTCAGATGAGCGGTTCTACTTCGTACATTCATATGCTGCGCAATCATGGACCTTGCGTGAAGATGCCCATTATCTCCCCGCCAAAGTTACTTGGGCCGAATACGCAAGCCGCTTCGTTGCCGCGGTTGAAAACGGTCCACTTTGGGCTACTCAATTTCATCCAGAAAAATCTGGCGATGCTGGATTAGCGCTTTTAGGCAATTGGGTGCAAACATTATGAAAATCATTTGGGTTGAAACTAGGGAAGTAGCTCCGTGGACTCGTTAATTTTGTTGCCAGCTGTTGATGTGGCAGATGGTCAGGCTGTTCGTCTCGTGCAAGGTCGGGCAGATCAGCAAACTAGTTATGGCGATCCACTGCAGGCTGCGCTGGATTGGCAGGCTGCTGGCGCAGATTGGGTTCATCTTGTTGATCTAGATGCCGCATTCGGGCGTGGAACAAATCGTGAGTTACTTGCAGATGTTGTTGGTCGACTTGATGTGAATGTAGAACTCTCAGGTGGAATCCGTGATGATGAATCACTTCGCGCTGCCCTGGCCACTGGTGCTCGTCGAATCAATCTGGGCACTGCAGCGCTAGAGGATCCAGAGTGGACAGCAAAAGTTATTTCTGAATTCGGCGACCGCATTGCAGTTGGCTTAGATGTACGCGGAACCACCCTGGCCGCACGTGGTTGGACAAAAGAAGGTGGCGACCTTTGGGAAACTTTAGAGCGTCTAGATCGTGATGGTTGCACGCGCTACGTGGTTACTGATGTAACCAAAGACGGCACATTGCAAGGACCAAATGTCGAGTTGCTTAAACAAATGTGCGAGCGCACCGACAAACCAGTTATTGCTAGTGGCGGAATTTCCAACCTAAATGATTTGGAAGTCTTGCGAGAATTAACCGCTATCGGAGTTGAAGGCGCGATCGTAGGTAAGGCACTTTATGCCGGAGCATTCACCTTGGTGGAAGCGATTGTTGTTGCTGGACCGCAAAGGTAACTTATGTCGCTTGCAGTTCGGGTTATTCCATGTCTTGATGTCGACAATGGACGCGTAGTTAAGGGCGTTAATTTCGTTGATTTGCGCGATGCTGGTGACCCAGTTGAACTTGCTCGGGCTTATGGACTGGCGGGCGCAGATGAACTGATTTTCTTGGACATCACAGCGAGTAGTGCTGGCCGACAAACAACGTATGACATGGTCAAGCGAGCAGCTGATGAGATTTTTATTCCACTAACTGTTGGTGGTGGAGTGCGAACCGTTGAAGATGTGGATCAACTTCTTCGCTGTGGCGCAGACAAAGTTGGCATCAATACTGCAGCACTAGCGAATCCAGAATTATTAAATGATGCTTCGAAACGGTTCGGTAATCAGTGCATAGTGCTCTCAGTTGATGTTCGTCGAGCGCAAAATTCTGCAAGTGGTTTTGAAGCTACAACTCATGGAGGTCGGCAAAGTAGCGGTAAGGACGCGGTTGCTTGGATTGTTGAAGCAGTTGAAAGAGGAGCAGGCGAAATCTTGCTGAACTCTATGGACGCAGATGGTACTCAACAGGGTTTTGATTTGGAATTAATCGCTGCAGTGCGCAAAGTTTGCGATGTTCCACTAATCGCAAGTGGCGGTGCGGGTAAAGTTTCGGATTTTGCCCCAGCAGTAGCCGCAGGCGCAAATGCTGTATTAGCCGCCAGCGTGTTCCACTTTGGCCAAATGAGCATTGCTGATGTTAAAGCAGATTTGGCAGCGCACGGAATAACTGTTCGTTAAATACTCAAATCAGTTAGAGCAAATAGTTCAAGATCGTGACGTGCGCCATCGAGTTCAATGTTTACTTCACTTCTGCCGTAACTTCTTAAGACCAGATCTGAGACGGATCCACTCACAGTAACTATGCCCGCACCCTTGGGTGGACGTTTAGCAACAATTGAAGATGCTCCGTCGCTAAGTATCACGCCAACTCGAGCTCGTCGCCAGAGCAACCATGCCGAGTCATGAAGTCGGGCCATCAGGGCTTGTGCTAATTCAGGAGTTAAAGTCCGCGGCTCCCAATTCGGCCCAGCGCGTAGAACATCTTCGTGATGAACGAAAAATTCAAATAAGTTCACAACATTGTCTAAAGCAGTCCAGCCCATTGGATTCCAATTTGGCGGGCCGAGCCGTACTTGCTGAATCAAATCGCTCCATTCGTTGTCAAGATAATTTCGTCGGATTGATTCTGTGTAATTACGCAAGAGCGGCACCATGATTCCCAAAGCAGCATCTGGTCTACGCTCACGCAGTACAACATGTGCCGCCAAGTCACGCACATTCCAGCCAGTGCATAAAGTCGGTGCATCTGGACCAACTGAAACTAGGGTGTTAGCAAAGCTCTCGCGCTCTATGCGAGCCAAATTCGCGGTGTTGTTCATGCCTTGAGCGTATAACTATGTGTCCTGCTACGCGCGGTTTCAGCAAAGCCGACCCGATACGGCAGACTAGATGCATGTCAGAAACAGCAGCGAGTTTCACCTCAGCACTCAACTTCAATAGCGCTGGACTCATTCCTGTTGTCGTTCAGGAGTCAGAGTCCAAAGAAGTTCTAATGCTGGCTTGGATGAACCTTGAAGCAGTAACTACAACTATCGAAACTGGTGCTGCCACTTACTGGAGTCGTAGTCGAAATGAGTTGTGGGTAAAGGGTCAAACTTCAGGCAATACCCAAGAAGTTAGCTCCATTGCTTACGACTGCGACGCTGACACGATTCTTTTAACCGTAATTCAACACGGCGGCGCATGCCACACTGGTGATCACACTTGTTTTGATCAACATCAGATCGAGTTGCCATGACACAAGCATCTGTAACGCTCGAACAATTTCGCACGCTTGCCCTTGATCGACGAGTGATTCCGGTAATTCGTAAAGTGCACAAGAGTGATTTAAGTGCAATTGAGCTCTATCAGGCTCTTGCGCAGGAGCGCTCAGGAACTTTTTTACTTGAGTCTGCTGAACATGGTTTAACTTGGTCTCGCTACTCATTCGTTGGGGTGAACACCTCGGCCATGCTCAGCGAAGTAAATGGTGAAGCCCACTGGTCGGGCCGAGTACCTGAGGGAATCATCACTGATACCGATCCACTCCTGGTTTTGCGCGATTTACTGAGCAAACTCCATACCCCAGAAGTTAATGCTGGAGTTAGTTCCGACGAATTGCCACCTTTAACAGGGGGCGTGGTGGGCTTTCTTGGTTACGACATTGTGCGCAGATTTGAAAAATTGCCGGACGTCACTCCAGACGTACTGCAGGTGCCTGAACTAGCAATGTTCTTAGCAACAGATCTGGCCGTAATTGATCATGAGGCCGACTGTATTTTTCTGATTGCCAACGCAATCAACTACGACAACTCAACTGAGCGCGTAGATCTAGCGTGGACCGATGCAATTTCGCGCCTTGATGCGATGGAAACACAGTTATCGACTGCCCAGCACGTTTCAGTTCCAGAATTCGATCGCACAATACAGCCGGAAATCACCCGCGAGACTTCATCGAGCGATTATCAAGCTGCAGTAGAAGTAGCAAAAGAACATATTCGAGCAGGTGATGCATTCCAAATTGTGTTGTCACAGCGATTCTCGACTCCATGTTCGGCACCCGCGCTTGATGTATATCGCGCACTTCGTGAATCAAATCCAAGTCCATATATGTTCCTAATTCGGGTACCAAAAATGACCGGCCCAGATAATCCCTATGGCGAGGTCGCCTTTGACCTCGTTGGTTCCAGCCCTGAAGCTCTAGTTCGCCTTGTTGACGGTCAAGCCATGCTGCACCCAATTGCCGGTACCCGACCTCGAGGGGCTAGCGCCGACTCGGATGCGGCGCTGGCGCAGGAGCTGCTAGCAGATAAAAAAGAACGGGCTGAGCACTTGATGCTAGTTGACTTAGGGCGCAATGATCTGGGGCGAGTTTGTGAACCAGGCACGGTTGACGTCACTGAATTTATGCACATCGAACGCTATAGCCATGTGATGCATATTGTTTCTACTGTTGTTGGCCAGGTGGATTCGCAAATGCATCCACTTGATTTAGTTCGCGCAACTTTCCCTGCTGGCACCTTATCTGGAGCGCCAAAGCCAATGGCGATGGAAATCATTGAAGGGCTCGAACCAAGTCGTCGCGGAATTTATGGTGGCTGTGTCGGCTATTTCGATTTCGCTGGAAATCTGGACACTGCAATCGCAATTCGTAGCGCGTTACTAAAGGACGCAAAAGCATATGTGCAGGCAGGAGCTGGCGTGGTCGCTGACTCTGTTGCCGCTAGTGAAGATGCTGAGTGTCAGGCAAAAGCTGCAGCTGTTCTGCGCGCTGTCGCTGCGGCGGAAAACGGATGAGTAGCAAAGCCAGTTTAAGTGTGCTCACAATTTGCTCGATTATTTTGCTTTTTATTTCAGGTCGAGTTTGGGTTACCGCAAATTTCGCTGAAGCAAATACCCCCACTCTGGCTCTTCCCATAACGGGTCGCGCACTTAATCCACTCGGCGCTGGCTGTGCTTGGGCCCTAATCGCAAGCGTTCTAGCTTTTCTGGTGTCCAAAGGTGTGCTTCGTAAACTAGTTGCTTTAGTTATGGTCTTGCTCAGCGCCGGCACACTCTTTAGTAGTTGGAGCACTCAGGGGCCAACTATCGCCAGTCAGGTGGATTCACTAACTTCCGAAGCTATTGGTCGGACGGTGAAATCTGTAATTTTCACCAGTAATCATCTCTGGCTAGTTGCTTTTACTTGTTCGATGTTTTGCCTTGCGATGTCCATTTTTTTACTATTAAGCCCAAGCGCACCAGCCAAACCAAAAAGATATGATCGCTCTGAAAATGTCGCTGAACTCTCACCATGGCAGGCGCTAGACGCTGGCCTAGATCCAACGCAGGATTAGTTCTGTATTTCCAATAAACTGTTAGCAAGAAATCTAAGGGGACTTTAAATGAGTGAAGAGATAGATCATGGACACACAGTTGCTGCCTGGACTGCAGTCGCCATAATCACTTTGGCTTTCTTGATTGGCACAATCGGTGTCGTGGTTGCTAAACCTACAATTTTTTGGATTGGCACAGCCTTTATTCCAGTTGGCTTAATCGTTGGTAAAGTTTTGGCGCTACTAGGCTTTGGCGCAAAAAAGTAAGTTCCTAAATTTTTGACGTATTTCTTACAATTACCGTAAAGACTGCGCCCATTTAACAGGCATAGTTAGTAATGTGAATAATCCACGAGGTCTAGTACTTATCGTTGAAGACGATGAAACAATTGCTGACCTTTTTCGTAGGTACTTAGCTCGTGAAGGTCTTGGCGTGCACTGGGTTTCAACCGGGCAAGCTGCGTTGGAGGCAGTGCGCACTTTAAAGCCTGCGGTAATCCTCTTAGATATTGGTTTGCCTGACATGGACGGTGTTGCTGTGTGCCAGCAACTGCGCGCTGAAAAGAATTGGACGCCAATAATTTTCTGCACCGCTCGCGATGACGAAATCAGTCGCATCTTAGGTCTTGAGATGGGAGCGGATGATTACATCACCAAGCCGCCGAGTCCAAGAGAAGTAGTAGCCAGAGTTAAAGTGTGGTTGCGCCGAGCAAATGGATTGCCGATGGACGCTGAACAAATAAAAATTGGAAATCTAATTCTTGATCCGAGCGCCCGAACTGTGTCAGTTGATGATGAAAAAGTTGAATTAACTGCTACCGAGTTTGATTTGTTGGCTTACTTGATGTCTCGTCCTGGACATGTTTTCAGCCGTGACGAACTCTTAAGTCATGTGTGGGGCTACTCGTCAGTTGTGGGCACTCGCACTGTAGATGTGCACGTCGCGCAGGTTCGCGCCAAACTCGGTGAACCAAATCCAATTCGCACAGCGCGCGGGGTTGGGTATTCGGTGACTAAGGCGTGAAAATTTTTTCCTCGCTTAGTTCCCGAGCAGTACTGCTAACTGGCGCGGTTTCAGCGATCACTGTTCTTATCGCGGGAATAGTTGCTTTTCCGTTGATTCGCACAGCCGCGCAAGATCAAGCGCAGGCAACCCTGGCAAGTCAGGCGAATTTGGTGCACAACATCGCTACTAAGCCAGACGATTTAGACATCGATAACGTACCGGGAAATCACGAGTCACCGCAGCGAGCCTTGTTGGGTATTGTGCGCTATTTGCAGGCGCAAGGCATTGAAGTTCAAGCCATTATGCCTGGGCAAATTGAACCTCGGGAACTTTCGGTAGGGCAACTTAGGGCAATTTCGGCCGGCCGAGAGGTAAGCGGTCGAACTTGCACAAGTGGTCGGTGCGTATTTGTTGAAGCTCGCCCTGTTGGTGCCGGTACTGGAATTTTGCTGGTGCAACCGATGTCGGTTTTGTCCTCGGTTACCAGTGAAGCTCTCAACCGCATTTTGTTGGCGCTGTTAGCCGGGTTCGCAGTGGCGGTAGCCGTCGGAGTGCTGTTCGCACGAAGGCTAGCGCGGCCGCTAGCGCAGGCTGCAGCAGCTGCACACCAACTAGCGCAGGGTGAACGTAATGTTCGACTCGTCCCGGAAGGACCGGATGAGATTTCTGAAATTGCTCTTGCATTGAATGTGCTCTCCGATGAACTAACGCATAGTGAAGGTCGCCAACGCGAATTTCTGTTATCTGTTTCGCACGAGTTGCGCACACCCTTAACGGCTATCCGTGGTTATGCCGAAGCCATGGTCGATGGAGTAGTCACTTCTAATGAATTGGACCGCGTTGGCAAAATTATTGAATCTGAATCATTACGGTTAGAGCGACTCGTTAGCGACCTGCTTGATTTAGCCCGAACTGGCGCTGTCGATTTCCAAATCAATCTTGATGAGATTGATCTAGTGCGAGTCATGCGAGATGCAGCTGATGTTTGGCAAACTCGTTGCACGCGCGAAGGTGTTACCTTTTCACTTGATACTTCAGAGCAGCCGGTGATTGTCACATCCGACATTGGCCGAATCCGACAAATTATTGATAACTTGCTGGAAAATGCGCTACGAGTTACTCCAGCGGGAGCGCCCATAGTTCTTTCGCTTAGCCAGGATGCGGTGATAGAAGTGCGCGACGGTGGGCCTGGGTTATCTGAAGGTGACATCGCCGTGGCATTTGAACCAGGTGAACTTTACGAGCGATATCGAGCGGTTCGTAAAGTGGGCACTGGCTTGGGTCTGGCTCTAGTTGCTCGCCTGGCCAGTCGACTTGGTGCCACGGCCAGCGCTGGCACTGCGCCAGAAGGCGGGGCATGCTTTCGCATTGAGCTCACTTCCTTGCAAACCGTCTAGAATTAAGCAAATACAGTTCGCAAGGGATAAACATGAGCACAGTACTTGAGTCCATCATCGATGGCGTGCGCGAAGACCTGGCAAACCGTCAAGCAAAAGTTTCTCAAACTCAATTAGAAGCGTTGATTCGAGATGTTGCTCCAGCACTGCCGGCTGCAACAAATCTGCGAAATGCAACTTTCAGCGTTATTAGTGAAGTTAAACGATCGAGTCCGAGTAAAGGACATCTTGCTGACATTACCTCACCGGGAACTTTGGCTAGCAAATATGCCGAGGGTGATGCTGCCGTAGTTAGCGTTTTAACCGAAGAGCGCAGATTTAGCGGAACGCTTGCCGATCTAGACATAGTGCGAGCGAAAATCGATATTCCAATATTGCGCAAAGACTTCATGGTTACCGAATACCAAATTATTGAATCAAGAGCGCATGGCGCTGATGTAATTTTGTTGATCGTGGCTGGACTTGATCAAACGCAGCTACGCGACTTTAACGATGTAGCGCTTGGTCTGGGCATGTCTGTACTTGTTGAAATCCATGACGAAGCCGAATTAGATCGGGCCATGGATATTGAGCCAGCGCTTCTAGGAGTTAACGCGCGTAATCTTAAGACTCTCGAAGTAGACCTAGCAGTTTGTCAACGAGTCATTCCACTGATTCCCAAGGAAATTGTGGCCGTAGCCGAGTCAGGAATTGCCACGATTGATGACGTAATAATGCTTGCCCGCGGGGGAGCCGACGCCATTTTGGTCGGCGAGGCTTTGGTCCGCGGTGGTGCTCCTTGCGAAACTGTCCGAGAATGGAAGCAAGCAGGAACTGAAGAGCGAAATACGGATGGTGTGCGATGACAAGTGAAGCAGTAATGAGCCCAGATACCAGTGGCCATTTTGGTCCCTTTGGTGGACGGTTTGTGCCTGAAGCCTTGATGGCTGCACTTGATGAGTTAGACGCAGCATTTCGTAGTGCTAAAGCAGATCCAGTATTCCTTGCTGAATTAAATGATTTGCAAGTTAACTACACCGGACGCCCAAGCCCAATCACAATCGCAAGTCGATTCTCCGAGCATGCTGGTGGCGCAACAATTTTGCTAAAGCGTGAAGATTTGAACCACACAGGTTCGCACAAGATTAACAACGTTCTTGGTCAAGCACTTCTAACAAAGCGCATGGGAAAATCTCGCGTAATTGCTGAAACTGGTGCAGGTCAGCACGGTGTTGCAACTGCAACAGCTGCTGCGCTTCTTGGTCTTGAATGTGTTGTTTACATGGGCGAAGAAGATACCAAGCGCCAGGCCCTAAACGTTGCTCGCATGGAACTTCTTGGCGCAACTGTTATTCCAGTTACAACAGGTAGCCGCACACTTAAAGATGCAATTAACGAAGCCATGCGCGACTGGGTCGCAAACGTTGAAGATACTCACTACTTATTAGGAACGGTTGCTGGACCAGCACCATTTCCTGAGATGGTCCGTGACTTCCATCGCATTATTGGTGATGAATCTCGTGAGCAGATGCTCTCTCGTTTTGGCCGATTGCCAGATGTGGTTGCTGCCTGTGTTGGTGGCGGATCTAACGCGATCGGAATTTTCACAGCGTTCATGGGCGATGAATCAGTGCGACTCGTTGGCTTTGAAGCTGGTGGCGATGGTGTTGAAACAGGTCGTCATGCTGCAACGATTACCGGTGGCGCAATCGGAGTTTTGCACGGAACACGTTCTTATGTTTTGCAAGACGATGAAGGTCAGACTATTGAAAGTCATTCAATTAGTGCTGGTCTTGATTACCCAGGTGTTGGGCCAGAGCATGCATTCTTGGCCCACATTGGTCGCGCTGAATATCGTCCAGTGACTGATACACAAGCTATGGAAGCATTCCGATTGTTGTGCACAACTGAAGGAATAATTCCAGCGATTGAAACTGCGCACGCATTGCATGGCGCACTTGAACTCGGCAAAGAACTCGGTCCAGATGCCATTATCTTGCTCAACTGTTCAGGCCGCGGCGATAAGGATGTTGCTACCGCAGCAAGCTGGTTTAACTTGATGGATGCAAAGTAATGACAACGATCGCACAGGCATTCAAAAAAGCCCACGAAGAGAATCGCGCTGCCCTAATTGGTTACCTTCCTGCCGGATACCCATCAGTTGCAGGCGCAGTTGATTGCATCGCTGCCATGGTTGAAGGTGGCGTAGACATTATCGAAATCGGCCTTCCGTACAGCGATCCGCTTATGGATGGCATCACCATTCAAGAAGCAGTTCAACAGTCTTTAGAAAATGGGACCAAGATTGCGGATGTAATTGGAACTGCAGCGAAGGTAAGCGAACTCGGGGTGGCAACTCTGATTATGTCTTACTGGAATCCAATCGAACGTTATGGCGTGGACAAGTTTGCTAGCGAATTACATGCAGCTGGGGGAGTCGGGGTAATCACACCAGACCTAACTCCTGAAGAGGCGCATGCGTGGGTTGAAGCAACAGATGCAAACGAAATTGATCGAGTATTTCTTGTCGCACTATCAAGCACAGATGAGCGCTTAGCTACTGTTGCTGCAGCTACTACGGGTTTCGTTTACGCCGGGGCAGTCATGGGCGTGACAGGAGCTCGCACCTCACTAGGTGACGCTGTTCGCGAAGTTGTAACCCGCACGCGTGAATACACAGATTTACCGATAGCTGTTGGACTAGGTGTTTCAACGCCGGAACAAGCT
>Ga0194055_10004350_pt1 | contig 10642 bp, 12 predicted proteins | sample SepL449m_MetaG_FD_155482 | JGI IMG/M metagenome (GOLD analysis project Ga0194055, IMG submission 155482) | Anoxic zone freshwater microbial communities from boreal shield lake in IISD Experimental Lakes Area, Ontario, Canada - Sep2016-L442-9m | ecosystem: Environmental > Aquatic > Freshwater >... | reverse complement strand
CGACTGAACAGATGCAACATCTGTCGTCACCGTCGTCGTCATCGCTGTAGCGGTAGTGGCGGCAGCATCGGAAAGCGTCACGGCGGTCGGATCCAGAGCCGAAGACACAGTCGCATCGACGGAGACATCAGGTTCTGGCGCGGTGGCCGCTACGAGGATCGGATCAACGACTGCTGCACTTACTGACACCGTGGCGTCAATAGGTTCGCCCGCATTCGCCTTGTCCGCCTTGCGTACGTCGATCGGATGGGCATGTTTGGCCCCGCGGACTTGTGGCTCTTTGGCCACTACCGCTGGCGCCGCCGCCGCCGTCAAAGATGGGCTTACTTCCGGCGCATCCTGCGTGGGAGATGCCAGTGGGACGGTCGGTATCTCCATCGCCGCTTCCGGCACTGGAGGAAGCGGCGCAGGCGCGGGATCCACGGTTGCCGGGGCAGTTAGAACTACAGCGCTCGGGGCGGTTAGAGCTACAGCGTTTGGCGCAGGTGCCACCGCATCCTTGGCATCGGAAAGTACCTGGGCGAAGGCAGCCGACGCATCACCGGGCATAGACGAGCCCCCAGCATTGACCGCGATGCCAACCCCGGCTGGAACTGGCACCGCGCCAACCAAACATGAGGCAGTGGTCGGTGCTGTCATAAGCCCGTCACGTATTCGCTCGGGTCGGGCAGCACCACAGATCGACTACCAAGACGCACCACGCGACGATCATCACGTTCCCTGGCATCGTGGCGTTCTCTCTCAGCTTCGCCAGCTTGCCTGTCACGTGCTACCAATTTCAGCGTGGCGGAACGACTCTGATCTGCCACTTGCCACGCCGAATTCGCGTTGATAACCGCGTTCTGGCTCTCTTCCAACTGAGCTCGTAATGCGTATACCTGCTGGACTTGGGCTCGTCGACTCGCCACCGCTGCAAGGAACGCCTGCGGGGTAGCTTCGCGCGGCAGGACGGTAGTGGCCAAGTCCTCGCGGGCGTCGTGCAACGCCGTGAGCGTGGAACGTTGGGCGACGATGTGCCGAGAAAGCTCGCCACGTGCCACCTGTTCGCGCGCCTCGCGTACATGCAAGAGAGTTCGAAGTTGATTACGCCTGTTCATAGTTGTCCTACCAACTCTTCGAGGGCAATCCATGCCTGGGTGGAATCCACGTACTCTTCTGTTCCTTGCTGAAGGAATGCATTGATCTGCGGCATGAGGGCAACTGCGCGATCCACCAGCGGATCGCTACCCGGGACGTACGCTCCGATCTCTAACAGGATTTTCACGTCGCGATACGCGGCCATCAGACTTCGGATCTGTGAAGCCGCATGCCGCTGTTCCGGAGTGGTGATCGCCGGAGCAACACGAGATACCGATCCCAAAACATCGATGGCTGGAAAGTGACCAGAGTTGGCGAGATCACGATCGAGCACGATGTGCCCGTCGAGGATCGATCGTGCAGCATCGCCGATCGGATCCTGCATGTCGTCACCTTCGACGAGAACGGTGTAAAGACCTGTGATTGTTCCGGTTTCACCAGCCCCCGCACGCTCGAGAAGTTGGGGCAGCATTGCAAAAACACTCGGTGGGTAACCCCGAGTGGCCGGTGGCTCACCCGCTGAAAGTCCAACCTCGCGCTGGGCCATCGCCGCGCGCGTCACCGAATCCATGAACAGCAGAACGTCTTTACCTTGATCACGGAAGTACTCCGCAATTCGAGTAGCGGCAAAAGCCGCGCGTAGCCGAACAACTGGCGGCTGATCGGATGTGGCAACGACAACCACACTTCGCGCTAAACCCTCCGGCCCGAGATCAGCCTCGATGAATTCGCGTACTTCTCGACCACGCTCACCAACCAGTGCTGCCACGACCACATCGGCGGTGGTATTACGCGCGATCATCGATAGCAGCGTGGACTTTCCAACACCAGAACCAGCAAAGATTCCAAGGCGCTGACCGCGTCCAACCGGAATCATCGTGTCAATCGCGCGGATTCCCAGTTGGATGGGCTGGTTAACCCGTTGACGGCCGAGCGGCTCCGGCGCGGAATTCTCAAGACGGACACGCGAGACGTGATCAAGTGGCGGGCCACCGTCGATGGGACGACCGATTCCGTCAAGAACACGACCCAGAAGCTGTTCGCCTACCGGAACCATCAGGTGATCGCCGATACTTCGGACTGTGGTGCCGGGCCCGATGCCGATGGTGGGGCCAATAGGCAAGCACGCCAGAAGGCCATCCTCCGCGCCGATCACCTCGGCCGGAATGTCTTCGTGACGACCCTCCAGATGGATCAGGTCACCCACTGCCGCATCAATTCCGTCCACCCAGACTGTGAGTCCAGTGATTGAACGAACTCGCCCGCGCACCTCCGGCTGCGCGGCGGCAACTCCACGATCGAGAAGTTCAGCGAATGTCATGTGCCCATCACCTCGCGCAAACGGTCGAGTGCCGAAGCCAAGTGGGCATCCACCTGCCGCGCACCAGACTCGACCCGCGCTGAACCTGCGGGCACTGACGAATCAGGTCGGACGATGACTCGCCGTTCAAGTAGGGCAGATAGATCAACAGAACTTGCTGAAATGTCAGCTGCATCACGAGTGTTCAGATGCACCGTAACCGCGCTGCCGCTGGGCATCATCCGCAACGCGCGACGGATGGAGTCGATCACCACGTCGGAGCCTTCAGTCGGCTCCCGACCCAACAATGCTTCGACCAGGGTGAGCACAACAGGCCCGAGTGAATCGGCAGTGTGGTCGTATGCGGGAACGGCGGCAACCTCAAATGTTTGAAGTGCTTCACGCATCACTGCTGCAGCGGCTTGGAGGCCCGCGAACTCGATTCGCAGCTGTTCAAGCGCTTGTGCTTCATGTGCGTCGAACTCCTCGCGCACTTCACGTTCGGCCAAAGCTCGACCTTGCTCGTAGCCGGCTGCGTAACCCTCCGCATGCCCATGGGTTTGAGCCTCGGCAAGCGCTTGGTCAACCAGGCCCGATAGCCGAGGATCAACGAGCCGCGGATCCGCACGATTACCGACCATCAGTGGATTGCCGCGCAGCGGAGAATCAAGAAGTGCTGGCGCGAACTCATCTAGTTCAGGAGACAAACTCATCTTCACCTCCGCGGCTGATGACGATCTCGCCCGACTCTTCGAGACGACGGATCACGCGAACGACCTTGGCCTGTGCCTCTTCAACAACGGAGACGCGAACTGCTCCCATGTAATCCATCTCTTCGACCAAGTTCTCTGCCGCACGTTCGGAAAGATTGCCGAGAACCTTGTCGCGAACGTCGTCTCGAACACCCTTCAAAGCCGTTGCCAGATCAGCATTATCAACATCGCGGAGGATGGCTTGGATGCTCTTGTCTTCGAGTCCGACGATGTCCTCGAACATGAACATGTGGGCGCGGATTTGTTCGGCAAGTTCTGGGCTGCGAGCTTCCAGACCGTCGAGAATCATCTTCTCTGTGACTCGATCAGAGTGGTTAATGATCTCGATCAGTGGTTCTAGGCCGCCAACAGTCGAAAGATCGGTCGGCTGGAGAATCGACGACATGCGACGCTGTAAAACTTGCTCAACCTTACGCACGATTTCGGGTGACGTTCGATCCATGACGGCGATGCGATGTGCAACATCAGCCTGAAGTTCAGCGGGAAGATTGCCCAGAATCAGCGGTGCCTGTTCAACCGATAGGTGCGCGAGCACGAGCGCGATCGTTTGCGGGTGCTCGTCCTGAAGGAAGCTAAGAAGTTGTCGAGCGTCTGTACGACGCAGGAACTGAAACGGCATCTCGCTGATCGCTGCTTCAAGGCGTCCTAGGATCTCCCGGGCTCGCTCCGAACCAAGTGAGTCCTCGAGCAGATCCCGTGCGTAGCCAATTCCACCGTGGGTGACGTACTTGCGGGCCACCGCCATCTCGAAGAACTCATGGACAACCTCGTCGGCAACGTCGCCGTCGACGGTCTTCAACCGGGCGATCTCGGCGACGACCTCCTCCATTTCAGCTTCTTGCAGCTGATTCAGAACTTTTGAGCCATGCTCCTGACCAAGCTGCAGAAGGAGAATCGCCGCTTTGGAAACGCCGCTGAGTTCTTCATGTGTGCGGGTAACCATGGATTACTGCCTCCGATCGGCGAGCCAGCCGCGCATCAACTGCGCCACCTGATCGGGCTGACGCGATACCAAGTCACCGACCTCTTGCTTCTCAAGTGCGCGACGACGAACATCGGCGTCCACGTCCGCGCCAATGGCTAGTCGTCCGCCCTCAGCGGGATCAAGGGATAGCAGGCCAGGCCCGGCATCAAGCGAGTCCATGCCGGCCCGTGCACCAACCGGAACCCCGACACTGACGTCCATTCCAAATGGCGACGGTCCGAGGGCCTTGAGCCATTCGTCATCAAGCTCTTCGCGCTCTTGACGTCGGCTGGACAGGAACGCCAAGCCGAGAACCAAGAGAACGAGGATTCCGATGCCAACCTTGCGACCGATATCGAACATGCCGGCCTTGCTTTGATCCGCAGCCGCGGCATCAGCCTGCGCCTTGGCAGCATCCTGCGTGGTCGTGTTGAAAGGCATGACCTGCACGTCGATCGTGTCGCCGCGTGCAGTGTTGAGCCCGACGGCTGCGGCAACCTGACTGCTGAGCGCGGTCTTATCGAGTTTTCCGGCAGTCGCTTGATTCAGCATGACCGCGACGGTCAGTCGAGTGATCGCACCTGGGGCGCCCGTGCGGTCTTCAATAACTGAACCGACACTGTTAGTTACTTGGTTCGTCGTCTTCGTGTACTGATTCTTTGCCGAAGCATTAGGAGTCGTATTTCCAGTGACCGAACCCACGGTGCCACCAGGCACGTTGCCATTACCGGTGTAACTCTCGTTAGTAGTGGCAACCGTCACTGGTACCGCTGGATCCTTAAGCACGGTTTCCGTCTTCGTCACTCGCTGATCAAAGTCGAGAGCCGCAGTAACAGCTACTACTGAATTGCCCATTCCAGCAATTGGGTCGAGCATGTTTTGGACCTTCTGACTTAGCGCTGCCTCAACATCGTTCGTCGCCTGCAGTTGTGCATTACTTGCCCCGCTAAATGCGCCACCGTTGCCAGAGTAAAGCCGGCCACGAGAGTCGGTCAGCGTGACCTTGTCTGTCGTCAACTGAGGCACCGAAGAGGCCACGAGATTCTCGATTGCCTGAACCTGATCGTTCGACAACTGCCCGCCAGACTTGAGCGTCACCATCACCGAGGCCGTCGTGGGACTCGAATCAGTTGTGAACGCATCCTGCTTGGGAAGTGCAAGATGAACAGCCGCCGCCTGCACACCAGAGATTGACTGAACCGTCTTGGCGAGCTCCCCCTCAAGTGCGCGCTGGTACGTCACCTGCTGCATGAACTGTGAGGTCGTGATGCCTTGATTGTTGAGCAGCGTATATCCACTCTGGTCACTCGCTGGAAGGTTCTGACCACTCATCTTGAGCCGCTCTGCGTACACCTTGTCCTGCGGCACCATGATCGTCGTTCCCCCGTCACTCAACTGATACGGGGTTCCATCGGCAGTGAGCTGATCAACGATCGCTGAAGCGTCTTGACCAGACAGGTTTGAGAACAAAGGCGAGTATGGCGAGGCTGACAGTTTCGTCCAAAAGATTCCCGCCACAGCTAGCGCCACGGAGACGAGCACAACCACGGCAATCTGCCCAGATGTAAATCCGGCGAGAGTACGACGGGCGCGATAGGTGATAACGCTAAGTTGATTCGCCATTAGAGGGGCATCCTCATTATCTCGTTGAAGGCCTCAAGTGCCTTATTGCGGACGGCTACTGTCATTTGGGTATTCAGGGATGCCTCAGTCGCGGCGATCATGTAGTCGTGCGGATTTGCCAGCGTTCCTGTGACGGCTTGCATCGCGAGACCATCGGCCTTGTTCTGAACTTGCTGAAGGTTGTCAACAGCGCCCGTCAGCGCCGAACCGAACGAGTTGCTGCCAGCGCCTGCGGTACCAGTCAGCAGTGTGCTCGATGGCGTAACCCCAGATGGCGGCGCAACTGCAGACGCCCGCGCGATACTGGTAAGCGGCGATATACCCGACATCAGCCCTTACCAATCTGAAGGGCCGCGTTGTAGGCATCGGTTGCGCGTTGAACAACCGACAGATTCGCCTGGTAGCCGCGCTGAGCCATAATCAACTGCGACATCTGCTCTGACAGATCCACGTCAGGCATCCGAACCATTCCTTGCGCATCGGCCATGGGATTGTCTGGCTGATACGACAGTCGCCCTTCAGCCGAGCCGAGGGAAATGCCGGTGACCGCAACCCCGCCGGGCTGGGCTGCATCCGGCGAAACTGCCTGTGCCTCAACGTAACGAGCCTGGTACGCCGCCTCACTCGTAGGGCGAACAGTGTCGATATTGGCGATGTTGTCGGAGATCGAGTCCAGCCACGTGCGGTTGAGGTTAACGCCCGATCCGGAGATGGCGAGAATGTCGAAGGTGCCCATCAGCTGCTCCTGAGTACATCACGGATTGGAGTGAAGTTGCCCTCAACAGCTCGCAGGGCCAGTGAATAGCGCAAGTTGGTATCGAGGCTCATGAGCGTCTCGCTATCAAGGCTGACGTTGTTACCGTCGGCACGGGCTGCATCCGTCGTCGGGGCCGACGTCACAACGCTGGAGAGATCAGTTGCGCTGGCATCGGGGCTCGTGGTGAGAGCGTCACTGAGTGCTGACTCAAAGTTGACGCGCTGCGCGGTGTAGCCGGGGGTTTGGATGTTTGCGATGTTGCGAGCAAGGACACGCTGGCGTTCGGCTAGGCCATCGAGGGCCACCGCAATGCCGGGTGTAACGATCCCACTCATGCAGCACGCTCCACTCCACGCATCCGAAGATGCGGCGTAGGGCCGGAATCCATGGCCTCACGAAGAGCGTCCTGCTCACTGTTCCATCGGCTGGTCGTTCGACTCTCTGAGGGTTTTGCGATGCGCCATCTGAGTGGCGTCCACACAAACCCGGTTTACGCTGCGCTAGGTGACTTGCTAACCGGGATAACGGTCGTACCACTTTTGATAGGCGGCGTTGAGTTGCGCGTACGTCGTGGGCATAGTGCGCATCAGATGCCCGGCCCACCCCGACGTTCCAATCGCCCAAGCACTGAAGTTTGTCCCACGACTACTCATCTTGAACGCGGCTGCGGCGTTCGAATCTGGGTCATACATGACGGACGGATCAAGTGAGCGACCTAGGTGAATATCGTTCACCTGGAATAGCCCATGATCGCGAGTTCCGTTGGAGTTAACGCGACCAATCGCACCGGGCTGCCCTCCGGACTCTCGCATCGCTAACGCCCACGCCACATGCAACCCTTCGCCACTAAAGCCCTGCCGCGCGAGCACGCCCTTGAGCTGCTGTGCGGTAAGCGCAGTGGCTTTGCCGGCAAACTCCTGTGAACGAGCTATCGCTTCGGCACGTGTGGTTGGAGCGTTAGCTAAGCCCGTAACGCTCGTTGTCGAGCCAGTTGATGACGTACTAGGCGACGGATCAGCCGAGGTGCTTGACGATGAGGGTGCACTGGTCGCCGCGCCGTTCTTTCCTAGATTCTTCAGCGCATCCTTGAGCGCGCTGGATGTATTTCCGTTGGCATTGGAAAGGGCGGCATTCAATGCGGACTGAAATGCAGTCGTGTCAGAACTCGTGACGGCTGTGGATGAGGTGGACGGCGCAGTTGAGGTTGATGGTGCCGCCGTCCGCTGCACTGAAGTCGTGCCGATGAGCGACTGAATCTGCGAGATCCGCGCGAGCGCATCTGCGTAACTCATCGTGGGACCTCCAGCACCTAGAAAGACATAGACCACCTGGACGCGTCCCTGCGCCGACAAACTCCGTCCCATCCCCATCGGGGAACTACGGGCGAAACTGAGAGGAAGTTCTCGACTAGAAGAGTGAAGATTCGTCACGTGCCAGACCGATGAGTACCGGGCAGGCGTACGATAAGGATCGTTGCAACGACGCAGCAGAGGAGCTAACACCAGTGATGGTCGACCGTCCGCGTGAGGTTCTTGGCAGCTTCATCACAGTGCAATCCGTTTCTAACCCACGCGGTTTTGTCTGCAAGTGCTCAATGTCGACCGAACAGATTCTGCGTTTAGTACCGATGATCCCCAACATCGGCTTCCCGCTCGTTGATGAGCACATCACGTGCGCCAGCGCGGCCGGTCGTTGGGACAGCGTCGTGGTCGATGCATCCGACGAGTCTTTCGATATTCAAGTTCCCGAATGGGTTTCGCGTGCGTATCTGCGCTCCGGTATTCGCGTTTCGGTGGCTGCAGAAGTTCGACTTGAAATAGCCGAAACAGCAATCACTGGAAGCCTTTTCGACGTTTCTACGCAGGGCCTGGCGGTGACGGTACCGAGTGCCGAACCGTTCGCGATCGGGATCGCCGTAACTGTGCAACTACCCGCCGGCCGTGTGCTCGCGATTGTGCGCACTGTCCGAGCAGACGGAACGGCCGGTGGGCACATAGTGGGATTCGAGTTGACCCATCCGTCTGATGAGGCCAAAGCATGGCTACTCGACGCAGTTGAGCGCGGCCGGCTTCTCTAGACGGCAGACATTCGCCAGAACTCTTTCGGAGCAATCCTCAGGAATGCCTTCGCGCACCCGATAGGGAACGTGATCAGGCCCGTCGAGGCCGCGGGATTTGGCTAGGAGTGCGAATGAAGCCCACCGATATTCGTCCAACAGGTGTCGAGACGATCATCGCCGACAACGAGATCATCGTAAGTAAGACTGATACACGCGGAATCATCCAGTACGCGAACGACGTCTTTATGCGAGTCGCGAAGTACGACGAATCTGAAGTCATTGGCCAACCTCACAACATGATTCGACATCCCGACATGCCCCGAACGATCTTTAAACTGCTCTGGGACACCATCGCCAGTGGTCAGGAAATCTTCGCCTACGTCAAGAACATGACAGCTGACGGTGGCCACTACTGGGTCTTGGCTCACGTGACGCCGTCGACGGTGGATGGTCGTATCGTCGGCTACCACTCGAATCGGCGCAGTCCGAATCGCACCGCCTTAGGCAAAGTGCTCCCGCTTTACGAAGCAATTTTGAATGAGGAGCGCAGGCACAGCCGACCTCAGGAGGCGATCGCCGCCGGCACTCAGGTACTTCTCAATGCCATCGCTGATAGCGGATTCCCAACCTATGACGAATGGGTTTGGTCGCTTGAGCCAGAACTGGAGGTTGTCCGATGAGGGCACATGCACGGTCGGTTTCCTCGATTCAATCGCCGGAGAAGGCCGCCCTTGCCGCGATCGCAGAGACCTGCCGACGGGTGTCCGACGGTGACCTCGAATCGCGAGTCCCGCAGCTAGACGGCGGCGATGACATTCAAGAGGTGCGTAACTATCTCAACCATCTGCTCGATGTGTCGGATGCTTTCGTCCGCGAGGCTGGCGCCTCACTCGACGCAGCTAGTGAGGGTCGATTCCATCGTCGGATGCTCCTGCGCGGTATGCCTGGTGCGTTCCGCGACGGGACTGTTCGCATCAACAAGGCACGATCGCAAATGGCTTTGGCCCATGATCGGGAGGCCAGTAGTCGTCAGGAACAACTTGTTCTAAGCGACGAATTCGAATCCACCGTTCTTTCTGTCGCAGAACAACTTGCCGCAGCATCGACGGAGATGAGCGCTTCGTCGCACACACTTGCCGCCTCTACCGGGGCTGCTGTGACTGAGGCGGAAAGCGCAACGCAAACCATCGCCATCCTGAACAAGTCTTCGCAAGAGATTCAGCAGGTTGTGACGACCATTGCGCAGGTTGCAGCTCAAACGAAACTTCTGGCCCTGAACGCCACTATCGAGGCTGCACGCGCGGGCAAGGCAGGCGTTGGCTTTGCGGTTGTTGCGTCAGAGGTGAAGAAGCTCGCCGAGCAAACTGCCTCCGCAACAGAGGATATCGGCCGTCAAGTAGCTGCCGTTCAAGCAGTTGCCGGTGAAGCCGTCACCGTCCTAGATGGAATCACAGGGACGGTCCGCGAGATGAATCGCATGACCGTTGACATCGCTACGGCCGTTGACGGTGACCTACACAACGGGGATTCCACAGGGCTTGTCGGGCTATCCCAGTTAGCCGAAACCCTGCGCGACGAAGTTAACGGATTCCTCGGTCGCCTTCGTTCATAGGCGCACACATCTCAATCAGCACATAGGCAAGATTTCGCCCATGAAAGGACGTCAGTCATCATGCTGAGCCTCAAAGATATCTCGGTTCGCAACCGCCTTCTGGCCGTGACTGGCATCTCAGTACTCGCCACTGTCATCACGGCGGGTGTGGCAATCGAAGCCATGCAGACGACGGCCGATGGCGTTGCTGGCGTTGCGGCTGGTGGATTCGCATCCAACTCCGTCGCGGCGGCGCGCGAGTGGCTGACAGCTGATGATCAGACGAACATGTACTTCGCTGTGTTGAGTGTCCCGGGCCAGAGCGAATTGGCAAAGGTCACCTATGACCAGTGGACCCAGTCACGGGATGCGGTTCCGGGCTTACTTGCGTCTGCCGCGACGTCTGCGCCCGATTCACAATCCAAAGCGCTCATTAAACGTCTCGAGTCCGAGCTCGTGACCTACAACGGCTTTGGAACTGAGGCGAAGAAGCGTGCA